>Ga0224520_1000643_pt1 | contig 10201 bp, 9 predicted proteins | sample CFST25metaG_2_FD_180684 | JGI IMG/M metagenome (GOLD analysis project Ga0224520, IMG submission 180684) | Peat soil microbial communities from Stordalen Mire, Sweden - C.F.S.T-25 | ecosystem: Environmental > Terrestrial > Soil > Wetlands > Peat | place: Sweden: Norrbotten County, Stordalen Mire... | reverse complement strand
GTGCACGGCAAAGAAGTACGAGGCGAAACGTCCCGAAATGATGAGCGCTTTTGAATATTGGAAAGAAAAGAAAGCCTGGTCGGATGACGACGCGTTTTACGATGTTGATTATGTTTTGACAACGCGTGAACTTGCGCGGATGTTCAAAGAAACCGGAATTCGGTTCGCCAAGCTTCCTCCGGAAGAATTCGACAGTCCGCTGGGCGAATCGACCGGCGCTGCGGTGATTTTCGGCGCTACCGGCGGTGTTATGGAAGCCGCCCTCAGAACTGCATACGAAGTTGTAACGGGAAAAAGCCTGACAGATGTCAACTTTGCGGCCGTCAGAGGAATGGAAGGGATTAAGGAAGCGGAGATCGACATGAACGGCCTTAAGATTAAAGTGGCAGTTGCGCACACGCTTAAGAACGCGCGGATACTTTTCGAACAAATCGAGCGAAAAGAATCGCCGTACGCTTTTATCGAAGTGATGACCTGCCCCGGCGGATGCCTCGGCGGCGGCGGCCAGCCGATTCCGACGACGTGGGAAATCAGAAAAAAACGAGCGGAATCAATCTATAAAGAAGATGCAGGCAAACCAATCCGCAAATCGCACGAGAACCCGCAAGTTGCTGTTCTGTACAAAGAATTCCTGAAGGAACCGCTGGGAGAAATGTCTCATCATCTTCTTCATACAACATACACAAAGCGGGGACTTTTTGTATGGCCTACGAACGGGACGGCACAAGAAAAAGAACCTGTGCTTCAGGGATAAGACTAATTCATTGGTGTGGTGATGCTGTAAGAGTTCCGGCATCACCACACCACTCGCTTTTCTCTCCACACACAAATGTACTCGCTGCAACAATTTCACAATTTTTCACTCCACTTTTGCAGGGGGATATAGAGCCCACCGCAATGAACTGTAATTGACCAAATACAAAATGAAAAAAGTAGTATTGATAACCGGGGCATCATCCGGCATCGGCAAACAAACCGCTCTGCTGTTAGTTCAGCAAGGTCTTATTGTTTATGGAGCTGCTCGAAGATTAGATAAGATGCAGGATTTAAAAGAAGCGGGCGTCCGTTTATTGCAAATGGATGTCACCGACGATGCCTCGATGATAAAAGGCGTTCAAGAAATAATTGATGCTGAAAAACGTATAGATGTACTGGTAAATAATGCCGGATATGGTTCATATGGCGCGTTAGAAGATGTTCCTATAACAGAAGCGAAACATCAATTCGATGTAAATATTTTTGGATTAGCCAGATTGACTCAATTGGTACTTCCGCATATGAGGAGTCAGAAATCCGGTAGAATTATCAATATCTCATCAATTGGAGGAAAAATCGGCGAGCCGCACGGCGCATGGTATCATGCTACAAAGTTTGCCGTGGAAGGATTGAGCGATAGCTTACGAATGGAGCTGAAACAGTTTTGCATTGACGTCGTGATTATTGAACCCGGAGCTATAAAAACGGAATGGAACAGAATAGCGAGAGAGAACCTGCTTAAAGCGTCGGGTAATTCCATCTATCGAAACTTGGTAAGCAAACATGTTACTATGTTAGAACGAGGAGACAAGATAGGATCTGAACCAGTCGTTATTGCCAAAGCAATTGCAAAAGCAATTAGCTCAAAAAAGCCTAGAACAAGATACGCAGCAGGAGGAGGGGCAAAGCTTGTCTTATTCGCGCGAAGAATATTGTCGGATAGGACTTTTGACAGATTGATGCTGAACGTAATGAAATGAGCGTAGGACAGCGGCCAGTCATGCCAACTCAACTGCGCAACGATTGCCCACTAGCTTCATGCAGGTTGCAATACAATGATGCAGGAAAAATCATTTGGAAATTGGCCGCAATGACTTGTGTAAGAAAATGATTAGAGAATTGTAATGCAAGATTCTATTACATACAATGTTTATCTCTATGGAATGATCACCCCAAGCACAGTCTATATTCTCGATGAAGGTTTTCCATTCCCTCAAGCGAATCACTATGCTGAAATAAAACAATGTCTTCCTTCCCTCGGAGGGGAAGCAGTGAATTCAGCCATCATGTTGTCAAAACTAGGCATCACAGCGAAGCTTGACGGCAATTGGCTGAATCAGAACAATGCTGATAAAGCTTTTAATATCTTAAAGCCATTTACCATTGATGTATCGCGCCTAAAAGTAAAACAAAATTATGGGACTGAGGAAATTGTCATTACCGACAGAGATTCGCGTACGGTCTTTGGAAATTTTGCGAAGTTCCATTCGGGTGAAAAACAATGGAACATCCCTCAAGAAATAGACATTCAGAATGCCGCTCTTATCTCTTTGGATCCATACTTCAAAGAGGAATCTTTACGGGTCGCACAAATGTGTGTACAGCTTAAGAAGCCGTATGTCACGATCGATTGCACATACGATGATTTCATGGCTCAGAATGCGGACGCTGTAATTATTTCTCATGAATTGCGCGATAAAGCATATCCCGATCGTGTCATGCTTGAAGTTTTTGAACAGTATCAGACGCATTGCAAAGGCCTCATCATTTTCACTTTTGGCAGCGATGAACTTTGGTATGCACGTCGAGGGGATAAAATAAGAAAGTTTCAACCATACAATATTACACCAATCGATACGACCGGCGCCGGAGATTCGTTTCGTGCGGGAGTTATCTATGGATTATTGGAATCATGGAATGATGAAATGACGATTGATTTTGCATCCGCTGTTGCCGCATGTGTGTGTCTCACAATTCCACACACATTGAATGCGCCGCGATTGGATGGAGTCCTTCAATTTATGGAAGAACATAAACGAAAATAATCAGATGGAAATTGGTTTTTTTACGGATCTACCACAGGCGGAGAATATCATCAGGCAACATTCGATGGCTCTCGTCTTGCCTGCGGCATCTACTTTGCGCGATTCGAATTCGGCGGAAAAACGTTTGTCCAAGCATTATTAATGACCATGAGATCCCCTCCCCTTCGTGGGAGAGATGATAAAAAAGAAGTAAAAAAAGAGCCTGGTCATTTTTCTGATCAGGCTCTTTTTTAATTATTAGGAAATGCATCGTTAGTCAATGAGTGATGCACCTATTGCACGATCAAGGTCGTACTTGCTGATAACCAATCGATAGAGTGCCTGAAGATTCATCAACTTGGCTGCGGATTCAGCAGTCACGGCATCCAGAAGATCAAGATTGGTGATTGAGCCGGTCTCATACTGTGTTCGCGCAATCGTGACCGCGTCATGCGCCTGCCGCAGTTGTAATTCCGAGATTTCCACCTTCGACGCTGCTGCTTGAACGTCTGCAACAACTTGTTCAACATCGGAACGTATTTGCGCCTCTACATCCCTTCCGTGGGCATGCTCTGACTGAACGGCTGCCTCTGCCTCCTCTTCCTGGTGCCCCACCCGTCCACCGTCAAAAATTGGAACCTGTGCCTGCGCTCCCCACACCCAGTTGCCCCGGACCGGATAAATATTCGGCTCGTACCCGTTGTTCAGTCCGTACACTGCGCTCACCTTTAACGTCGGCATGTTGCCGAGTGAATTCACCGCTTTCTGCCGCTCCGCTGACTGCTCAGCATCGTGCGCGAGTTTCAATTCAGTCCGTTGCTGCATTGCAAGCCGACTGAGAGAATCGATGTTGAGGGACATTGCTGTTTGTTGAAACGATCCATGAATCAACGGCAGACTTTGCGTTGGAAGATTGAGGAGTTGGCCCAACATCGCTTCCTGTTTCTGAAGCGAATTTTGAATATCGACTTTCTGGTTCTGCGCCCCTGCAACACGTACTTGCGTTGTTAGCACATCGAAACTGGTAGCGGTTCCCGCCGCCACTCGTTTCTGCGTCACTGAAAGATGCTGGTTCAACGCTTCAATCTGTTCATCCTGAACCTTCATGCTTTTCTGGAGCAGAATAATAGTGTAGAAAACGCGAATTGTTTGCAGCGATAAATTAGTTTTTGTCAATTCCATCGCATCGCGCAGTGTCTGCTCGCGCGACCTGCTCAGATCAACAGCGGAACTGGTTCTCCCAAAATCATAAAATGTGTATTGTCCGGCAACATGCGCATTATAAGCATCTGCCGGAGCCAGCACGAAATTTCCTAAAACGGGAAAACTGAATGCCGGCACAGGGCCTATATGGGCATACGTAGCTTCCGATGTTACATCCGGGAGCTTGGCGCTTGCAGCTTGCGAGGTGCGCGCTTCCGCGGCACGAATATTTGCAAACGCCTGGTCGAGTGCCGGATGAGTTTGAAGAACTCGTTGAACCGCCTGTTCGACAGTCATCGAATCTTGTCCCGCGGCTGTACCGCCGAGAAGAATGCCTATCAATAAAACTATTCTCAATCTATTCATACCAATTAACCCTGTCTGTGCAATTAATAATTCTTAGTCCATTGCCATTACGTGTTCAGTTTTATTTCGTTTTCGGACATGGAGGAAGGCAATAGGAACAAAGGCAGCAATCGTAATCATCGACGCCACCAAAAAATCGTCGCAGACGGCACGGACAAACGCCTGCGTAGAAATGTGCGAGGCAATGAGGGCATTAGCGCGCATCGCGGCCATTGATTGATTGCCTCCGATCGCATCCATGCTGAACTGCGTCAAATGCCCTGCCACCTGACGGAATGCATCCGATTGCTGATTCACAGCCTGGCCGAACGTCGACATGTGGTAAATGGTTCGCCGCAGAAGCATCGTGCTCATGAATGCAATCCCGAAACTCCCGCCTAATTGCCGAATGACATTGAATAATCCGGACGCTTGGCCGATTTTGTGCCGAGGAATATTCGAAAGTGCCGTCATATTAAGAGGCGTAAACATCAACCCCATAGCAAACCCGCGGATGTAGAGCGCGAGCATAATCTGATGGTGCTCCGAATACAATGACAACGAACTGTTGATAAAGAGGCTTGTCGCCAATAATGTTATACCGATAAGAGCCGGAACCTTCGGATTGATCTTGTCCGCCAGGAAACCGGAAATCGGAGCTGTGACGGCCTGAAGCATACCGACGGGCAAAAACAGCGAGCCTGCCTGAAACGCCGTGTATCCGAGCGAGGTCTGGAGATACAGAGGAAGTAGGAACGTGCTGCCGAACATCCCAAATCCAAAAATAAAGAGAACGCCGTTCGCTACGCTGAAATTAAAATCCTTGAACAATCGCAGGTCAATGAGCGGATGGTGAACGGTAAATTCCGTCACCAGAAACACGACGAGCGAGAATGCGGATGTTATAAAACAGGAGATGATGAACGGAGACGACCATCCGCCGGTATTCCACGAGGCATTGCCGTCCGTTAACGCCAGCAGCAGCGCACAAACAAACGTTGCCATAGAGACAAATCCAATCACATCAAACGACCGCGCACGCTCGGCTTTATATTCTCGCTGGATCACCGCGGTGGCGAACAAACCGATGACCCCGACCGGTACATTCACGTTAAAAATTGCATTCCAATTAATGTTATCGATCAGGTACCCGCCGATCATCGGGCCGAGCGAAACGGAAGCCGCCGCCGCAATCGACCAAAACCCAAGCGCAACTCCGCGCTGCTCCATTGGAAATTCACGCGTGACAATCGACATGCCTGTCGGCATAAGCAATCCCGCCCCGGTTGCCTGAATGATACGGAATGTAATAAGCGCGTTCTCATTCCATGCCTGCCCGCAAAGAAATGAACCTAAAGTAAACAATGACAACGCCAGAAAATATGTCCTCTTGTATCCGAAGTGATCTGCGATCCACCCGGAAGTCGGGAGCATGACTGCAAAGACGAGCATGTATGCAGTAATCACCCATTCGGCTTTGTCGACAGTAATGCCGAACGACGACATAATTTTCGCCATCGAAACGTCCACGATCGTGGCGTCGAGAACAGCCATGAACGTTCCAATCATCACGTTCGCGAGCACCCACCAGCGATACGTCTTATGCTCGTGGTGAAGCGATGGAACGCGCCGGACGAAACCCTGCGTCAGCTGTTGTCGCAACGAAATTGCCACGGTCAGTGCACTTTCACTTTTATTTCAACCGACATGCCCGGCAGCAGATCGACTTGCCGGCGAGGGTCAACACCCGCGCTCCGTTCGATCGTGATCTTTACGGGAACGCGCTGGGTGACCTTCGTGAAATTGCCCGAAGCATTGTTCGGCGGGATCAATGAGAACTGCGACGCGGTGTTCGCACCAATCTGAAACACCGTCCCGGAAAATTTTATGTCGGGATATGAATCGACGATAATCTCCACTTTGTCGCTTGAACGCAGTGCTTCGAGACTTGTTTCCTCGAGGTTTGCGGTCACCCAGATGTTTTTCAAATCGTAGATTGAAAAAATTGATTGCCCAGCCTGCACAACATCACCAACAAGCGCCCAGCGTTTCGAGACGACGCCGTTCATGGGAGATGTGATGACCGTATTCTTCAGTTGAGTTTCGATGATGCCTAGTTGGGCCTTCGCCGCAAACGTCTGTGCCCTCGCAATACTGCTGCGCGCCTTTGCAGCCTCAAACTCACTCTTTGCATGATCGAACTGTTCTTTAGGAATGATATTCTCCTTGAATTGAGCCGACGCGCGTTCGAAATCTGTTTGCGCTTTGTCAAGGTTGACTTCGGCAAGAGGAATATTCTCCTGCGCTAGGGCGAGAGATGCTTTTGCCTGGCCTTCTTGCGAGCGCAAATCGCTGTCGTCGAGTTTCACGAGTACTTCCCCTTCTTGTACCGTGTCACCTTCGTCAACCTGCAGTTGATCGATGCGTCCAAGAATTTTGGCACTAATCGACACCCTGTTGCCGTCGATATAGGCATCGTCCGTTGTGATGAAATCGCGCGCGTTGATGTAGTACTGCCATGTCACAAAAGCAAGGCCGAAGAGAACAATGAACACAGGGATAACAACTTTGAAATTTCGATACAAAGGAAGGGACTCAATAGATTCCTCTTCACCGTTTCCGTTTTTGGGCTGCAATTCTCGTTGCTCGGACGCAGGCGGCTTCTGTGCGAGGGTTTGGTCATCTTGCTGTAGCATTAAATATATCCTTTCGTCAAATAAAATTATTTGCTTTTAAGAATACCATGAAGCACGGTATTCACAAAGCAAAGTGCTTCTTGTTCAAAAATCGCACGGTCAGACTCGTTTACTGTATGCTGATCGTAATCACGGAAGAAGCGCAAATGAAGTCCCTGCAGCACATGAAGAATCATCATCGCAGTCCTTTGAGGGTGTTCAATGCGAAACTCGCCGGTTTTTTTACCCTCTTGAAGAATGTGTGTCACACATCGAGTCTCATGCTCGACAAAGGCTGCAAACAGACCCGTAAAGATCGGTTTAACATCGTGCCACCCTTGTTGAGGAAAATGGCTGAGATTATTGAGACGTTCGGTTAGCTTCAGCCGAAGTTGAACATACTCCAGCAGTTTTATCTCTGCCGAGTTTTTTTGCTGAAGTGTGCTATGTGCCTGCCCAAGGAATTCTTCCTGTTCATGCTGAACAACTGACCGGAAGATCGCCTCCTTTGTGGGGAAGTAATAATAGAGAGACGCTTTTGCCATACCGATGTCTTCGGCAATCTCGTCCATCGTCACCTTGGAATAACCAAATGAGGCAAACCTGCGCTGCGCTGAACGCAAAATAACTTCCTCTTTGTCCCTTGTAAGCTTTTCGTTCAAAATCGTCCTTTCGACTATATTAGTAAAATAGTCGAAAAAAACTAAAGAAGCAAGTGGGGACAATATTTGATAGTGGGTTATTTTGAAATATAGGCGAAAGTACGGATATGGAAAATAAGAAATTGATGTTTCAAGTAAGCGCTACACTCTCACAAGTGGAAGCGATTGACTTTGTACGCACGTTAAACCCAAAAGAGAAGTACTGGCTTGTTAGGGCGGGCAAAAAGCACTACGTTGACCGCTTCATTATCGTTCGTGACTTACGCCCGGGAGAGGTTCCGGTTGGATCGTGGCGAAAGTACGTCGATAGGAGAGAATTGATTAGTTTGGGGAATTGGAAAAAACGCGGCAAACGTTTCTCTTGATAAAGTGGGGAGAGTATATATATTTATACTATGTTTATGACCGTTATCACGGTAAAAATAGTTAAACCATGTAACATTTTTTTGTTGCATCTTTGTTGTGTTGTTGTTATTGTTGTGCTGTATACACAACATGTATACATCTATAGTTCTATAGTCGTAAAAATAAATGTGTGGAGCTGGTCAGAGTCGAACTGACACCTTTGAGCTTGACGGGCTTGTGTCCTACCATTAGACGACAGCCCCACTCATTTAATCAAAGTGCGGGTATTATTTTCCGCATATTTACCATCTACAACCTTCCTTCCTCAAGATGCGATCAACATCTTGCTTTAAGTTTAACTTTAGTTGATTTACCGAAAAGCCTATCCTCTATGATAGGCTTTTCGTACTTGTAATATACACAAAGTTGGTAGTGGCAGGCAAGGGAAAGTTCTCGACACGTTAAAAGTTCATTAGTGCTGTCAAGGGGAAAAAATGTTTACTATAAATATATTTCAAGACATGGGTTACAATTGAACCATTTCATCTCTCAAGTTTCTAAGTAATGTGCCGACAACTAGTGTGGGTTGGGTAGTTAATTGAGAACGACACAAGGAGCATCAAATATGTTAGACAAAGAGTTTAAATATTTTATGGAACACCAAGATGAACTCGTCAAAAAGTATAACGGAAAGTTCATCGTCATCAAGGACGAATCGGTATGGGGTTCGTTCGATTCTGAATTATCCGCTTACACCGAAGCAAAGCAGAAATTTGAAGTTGGTACATTTCTAATTCAGCAGTGCTTACCTGGCACAGAAGCCTACAAGCAAACCTTCCACTCACGAGTATACTTCGCTAGCTAAATCCCGGGATGGTATGGGGAACCCTCCAATTCCTGTTTTTAATCTGACTCTTCGCTATAATGGCAGAACAAACGTCATATTCAGCGATATAGAGATTTCTGAGGCTTTTGACCCAAGGCAACTGACGACCCCACCACCAGTTAAAAAATTTGAATGCATTTGGGATACTGGAGCCACAAATTCCGTAATAAACAATAAAGTTGTTACTAGTCTTGGCCTAAAGCCAGTAGGAAAGGCAGAAGTGCATACCGCTGGTGGGAAGAGAACGCAAGATACATTTCTTGTCAACATAAAGTTGCCTGGGTCTGTTGGATTTTCAGGTGTTCGAGTGACAGAAGCAGATTTGGAGGGGCCTCGGGATATTTTATTGGGAATGGATATCATTGGTGCGGGTGATTTCGCCATTACAAATCAGAATGGCGTAACATGCGTGTCGTTCCGTGTTCCGTCACTAACAACAATAGATTTTACTGCGGGACGAGGTCACACGCAACAGGGGTCTCCCCAGCGCATCAGCGGGCCAGTTCAAGGTCGAAATGATCCGTGTTATTGTGGCAGTGGGAAAAAATATAAACATTGTCACGGAAAATAATTCGCCTTCTTTTACGCTGCTACTTTTTGACTTCCCCACGTCAATAAATCTTCCCAATTCCACAGCCTATTTGTAATTCTTGCTTCTATTGCAGGCGTTACTCTTAATGAGGAATGAATACGCATGAAATTGTAGTGGAAGAAATGCAATGCCGTTGCCGCTTTGAGGTTCTCTAATTTTTTTGAGAACGCATTTGTTAATCTGGTAAATCTTCGCATCTGCATTCTGATTGTAAGATTCTGACGTTCAATATGGGGTGGTGGGTTATTTTGATTTACCGGAGAAAAAATTTTATCTGCTTATTTTTCTGAGCCAAAAGCTCATGCGCCTCCAGCGCAAATGCGCTCCTCCCGCTTCGACGGTCGAGGACTCGCGTACTCAGGGTGCGCATGACCTGTTCACCCTGTCTCAAAGGGATCCCTTCTTGAAGTAAATCTTGAAACTTTTTACCGGGACTCATTCTGCAAAAATTGTTCTCAAACACAATCCAGAACGGAGTGAATGAAAGGCATGCTCACTCAATATCCCGATCACTTCAATGAGGCATAATATGCACATGCCAGATTCATGACGCATTCTTCACAGTTCGGATTGGTTGGCCGGCAAATTTCCCGGCCGAGAAAGGAAATGTCCATGCCGATATCATTCCAATTTTCTCGGGCAACCTCTTCCATAAGCCGGCTCTCGATTTTTTTGGGGTCTGTTCCGGTTGCAACGCCGAGCCTCGGCGCAAC
>Ga0224520_1000641_pt1 | contig 10206 bp, 9 predicted proteins | sample CFST25metaG_2_FD_180684 | JGI IMG/M metagenome (GOLD analysis project Ga0224520, IMG submission 180684) | Peat soil microbial communities from Stordalen Mire, Sweden - C.F.S.T-25 | ecosystem: Environmental > Terrestrial > Soil > Wetlands > Peat | place: Sweden: Norrbotten County, Stordalen Mire... | reverse complement strand
TTATTAACCCCGCTATTTGGGCATTGATTATTCCGGCGGTTGCCTTTTTGACTTGGCTTGCTTTCAGGAAAAGCAACATTGCCATCTTTGCCGTGTGCTGGTTTTCCGCTGTATATATGGTATGGGTACCGGTCAGCATGGTTACCGGAAGGCTAACATACGATTACTATTTTTACCCGGTGGTCAGTGCGATTTGCCTCGGCATCTCACTATTGTTTTCACGCATACAGAACTTACTCACGGATAATCAGCTATTAAGCAGCGTTATTAAAATAATCGCGCCGCTATATCTCGGCGTGAGCATCCTTTTCTTTGTGTTTTTGTATAATCCGGGCAATATTGGGTTCAGAATGTCGTGGGCTATTATTCTTTTCATTATCACCTTGTATTATCTTGATAAATTTACTCTCGAAGAACCCATTCGCGATACTTCCTTATCTTAGAACGCTAATATGAAGGTACATACCTGATGTATGGAGAGCCGTTACAAGTAGTTTTTTTTGTTGGTCTGATCGGATTGATTGCTGCCGGGCTTTTTTTATGCAGATACACGACTAAATACATAATATTATCAATTGTTTGTCTTTTTCTATTAACGATTTATCTCTATTATTCTTTTTCGGTTAATTTTGTCGATTGGGACAAAACCGCCGTTTTAATCCCTCTCATAATTATCATATTTTTCTTTTCGTCGCTGTACATGCTGATAAGATGCGGGATATATCTCCGCGCAAAGAAACTCATGGCAGCAAATAACGGCCAAACAGTGAATTTCCTTGTAAAAGATTTCAGTTTTAAAGATGGGATACACCGGTTTTTAAAATGGTCTACACGTAAAGAAAACATGATTATCTTCGCGCTTGTTTTAATCGTTTTTACGGTCCACTTGTTTTATATCAATACCCCCCCCTATAAAATAGGGGATGAACCCAGCTATGTAGGCGAAGCAAATCGTATTTTAAGCGGCCAACCAATGTGGTTTCTTGAACATCCTCCGCTTGGTAAACTGTTTATAGCCGGCGGGATTTTTCTTTTTGGAGATAATGCAGTCGGCTGGAGAATATTTCCGGTTCTATTCGGGGTAGCTTCTATCTTTATTTTTTACCTTCTCTGTACCCAACTGATAAAAAATTCAAGAGAAAACCTTAACAACCCGGAGGTGGCTAATACCAAATGGTCAAAACCTGCTGTTTTTATCCCGGTTATGTCAACGTTTTTATTTGCCTTTGAAAATCTAAGTTTTGTCATGGCGCACATGGCAATGCTGGATGTATTCTATGTCACGTTCATGTTATTGGGATTTTTGTTTTATCTGAAACAACGCTTTGTATTATGCGGGATTGCGATGGGTTTGAGCCTGTTATGTAAAGAAACGGCGGTGTTTGGCGTTATTGCCATTTTCCTGCATTGGGTGATTACCCGGCGTAAAGAAATAATTGAAGACATCAAATACACCTGGCATACTTTGAATAGCAGGAAAATCCCAGAATACAAGAAAAGCGTGATATTAAATATATCTCAGGTTCCACTTATAATCGGAGCCATGTGGATGCTGTTATTACCGCCGATGGAATGGGCGAAGACACCATTATGGGGTAACATTTTTACCCGCACCTGGTATATCGTCTGGAAAAATTTAACTTATTCTGGAACAGGACAGGGAAACGGTCTCCTTGTGCCCACTCACACCTGGGAATTGTTTTTCCGGCAGCAGTTGCAGAATTTTAATACCAAATCTAGTATTCCTCATTATTTTAACGCGATCAGCTTCTCGATCTGGATTCTATTGATACCGGTAACCGTATATCTGGCCATTCAGGCATACAATGACCTGAAACATCACCGTAACAACAGCATCGCCGTATTCGCTTTTTGCTGGTTTGTGTTGATTTATGGGTTATTCATTATTATTGACGTACTTATTAACAGACCAATGTATCTCTTCTACTTTTACCCCGCTGTTCCTGCCGTCTGTCTCACTATTGCTCTCGGCAGCTGGAAACTGTGGGGGATAGCACGCCGCCGCCGGGTAACCAAAGTTGCTTTTTTGACAATACTATCATTATATTTAGTCGGAACACTGGTCTGTTTCTTCATCATGTCACCGCTGGGGTCAAATCTAATAAAATAACATCTATAGAAAATACTAATTGTAACAAAGGATTTCTATCCGATGAATTCGGAGTTACTAAAAATAAAACATTCCTTCATGGTTCTCAGAAAATGGGAATTTACTCCCTTGTGCTTATTGATTGTAATGGTACTCGTGCTGCACTTTGCCACTATTTCCACGCCCAAAGATGCGGTTTTTGATGAAGCTTATTATGTTCCCGCTGCGAATAGTATTCTGCATGGGTTGAGTCTTGGTAGACTTGAGCACCCACCTTTAGGACAAAGCATCATCGCTTCCGGTATCTGGCTTTTTGGCAATAATCCCTTCGGCTGGAGATTCTTTTCTGTAATATTCGGTGCGGTATCTTTAGTCTTTTTTTACTTTATCTGCCGTGAACTCAACCTTTCAAAGTATGCCGCCTTTTTAGCCGTAACCCTCTTGGCCGTAGATAATTTAAGTTTTACCCAGGCCAGCACCGCCATGTTAGATGTGTTTTGTCTTACCTTTATGTTTGCGTCAGTCTGGTTCTATTTGCAAAAGACACCTGTCTGGACGGGAGTTTTTATCGGTCTGGCGGCATTATGTAAATTAACTGGGGTTTTCGCATTGCTGTTTATCGGAATTCATTGGCTCGTAGTTAACCCAAAACAGGTAAAAGAGCAAATGCTGACAATAGTTACATCAGGGGTAACGTTCCTGGGAGGTCTGGTATTGCTTGATGCGGCTATTTTGCATCAATTCCTGAATCCCTTTGACCGACTCAGTTATATGCTCAGGTTTGCTGATATTTTAACTTTTTCGTCTTATCACGCGATACCGGGGAATATCGCTTCACCCGGCCGTCCGTGGGAATGGTTGTATCATGAGGCTATTTCTTACAACAGCGTGTCTCATGTTTGGAGCGGCCTTTATGATTCTGTAATTAACCCCGGTATCTGGATACTGATTATTCCGGTTGTGCTATTTCTTCTCTTCCTTACGCTCAAACGTGGAAAAGCTGCAACGTTCGCATTATGCTGGTTTGTGGCAACATACGTCGTCTGGATACCAATCACCCTGATCACTAATCGTTTGACGTATGAATACTATTTCTATCCGGCGGTAGGCTCGGTCTGCATCGGGATAGCGCTGCTGTTTTCACGAATTAATAACTTACACTCGAATATCCGCGCTCTTAGCAGTTTACGGAGAATATTATTGTCTGTCTATGTTGGCGCCGGTATCATATTCTTTGTATTCCTCTATGATTTCGGTAATATCTGGTTCCGCATGGGTTGGGCTGTTGTTCTTTGCTTTATCACCTTGTATTATCTTGATAAATTTACGCCTGAAGAACCTATCCCGGATAATTCATTATTGCCAAATAATCCTACCTTGAAACCATGAATTAGTTGGGATCTTAATGACCTTCCCCCGTGTTCAGTATCACTAGGTATTAGAATCCTGCCGTTGCTGACCTTCCCCCTTAAACTGTACCAGCCAATATTGGGGAAAACGTCAATTGTTATGATATAATTCAATTATCTAAATTCACAACTGCGGTTTTTTGACGACATCTCACATATACTTGTTGATGTTTTAAAATAATAATAGTTTCCTTAAATACGGCAGGAGTAAAAAGTGATGAAATTTAACAAAGCTTTCCATCGTGGGGAATCGGGCTTCACACTCATTGAATTACTTATCGTCATCGTTATCTTGGGTATCCTCTCTGCCGTCGCCATTCCGCAGGTTACCAAATTCATTGGCAGTGGTAAGACATCAGCCGCGAACGCCGAACTCGGCTTGGTGCAAACTGCCGTTTCAGCAGCCATGGCTGATGCACAAACCACGGGAGTAGCAACAATCGGCACTTTAAGCTCCGCTGGCGATGTGACAGTGGCAACAGGTACCACCGTTGGCGCTTATATCCAGGGTGGTAAGACCGCATTGAAAGGGTCGTACTCAATTAACTCGGGCGGGGTTGTTATCGCCGCTACATATACCTCCGGCAATACCACTTTAACTGCTACTGGCAATGGTACTACTACTACCCTAAAATTTTAATTATTTAATCATGTAATAAGCCCTATTACAAATACAAAGAGAAGACAACTTCTATAGGTTGTCTTCTCTTTTTTATTGTCACGGGGCACTTAAAACCGGCCACCTGCGGGCAGTTCAAAAGCGGCCACTTTGAGGTAGTCAGTTAAAATTTACACTATTCGCCTTTCTCATTCAAGTTATCATTGGTGCTTTGCCGGTGTTGTTCTCTTCGGTCATACATCCTATAGCTTTTACCATCGAGCTTGATGACATCGGCATGGTGCAGGAAGCGGTCAAGGATAGCGCCGGTTGCGGCGTTATCTCCCAGTAATTTACCCCAGTCTTCCAGCGGGCGGTTAGAAGTAACTATGATGGACCCTTTTTCATATCTCCGTACAAAGATTTCCAGCAGGTCTTCCGCTGCTGTTGCTGGCAATCGGCGCATGCCGAGGTCTTCGATCACCAGCAGATCGGTATGAGTATATTGCTCAATCAGTTCTTTCCGGTTCCCGGTGATCTCAGCTTCAGAGAGGTTTTGTGACAGGTCGAAAGCGGAGACATAGAGAGCAGTATACCCTGCTTGTAGCACTGCGATGGTCAGTGCTGTAGCAATATGGGTTTTACCCTTATGGAAAAATTACCATAAGGGTAATTATCGAAAGAATTTACTTATGGAAAGATTTTCGGAATTGGATCTCAACATGTACCAGAGTTTTCCGAAAATCTTTCCATAATAATCATAGGATTTAGCGGCAAAGATTCTGTAGCCATTGAAGGATATCGGCGTTTTCCTCCCATGCGGGGGCGTCCCGGCTTACCACCTGGGGATAAGCAGCTTCCAAGACTTTCCTTTTGAGTTCAGTATCAAATTTCAAGTATCTCTCTGTTGTAATAACACTAATATGCCCTAAAAAATCGCGGATATATATCAGGTTTACGCCGGATTCCAATAGATGAAGTGCCTTTGAGTGCCGGAGCATATGCGGATGCAATCTATCCGGAAAGACCTCGTTAGTATGGCCGAGCTTTGCCTGCTTGAAGTATTTGTCGAGGATGTAGGTAATGCCGGGTCTGGTAAACGCCTGATATCTGCTGTTGTGAAACAAGTGGTTTTGCTGCTGCCCGTTTTCAAGTAGGTGATTTTCGGCCATGTAGCCTTCAAGAAGACTGCGGGTTTTAGCCATGATTGGGACATTTCTTTTCTTGTTGCCTTTACCCGTTAATGTAATCGTCGCCGGTGGGACCAATCTCACATCGTAGACCTTGAGATCAATCAATTCCTGTACCCTCGCAGCTGTATCATAGAAGACGGACATTAAAGCCAAATCGCGACGTCCTTTTTTCGTGGATGCAATGGGCTGCTCCATTAAGTAAGCCACCTGATTCATAGAGAGATGCGGTATCGTTGGTCGTGGCTGCTTCTTTAACGGAATGCCCAATATCTTTTGGCTTTCAAACAGAATTTCTGGATTCTCAGTCTGAGCATACCTGAAGAAGCTATGAATGGCAGCCAACCGCTGGTTCCGAGTGCTGATACCCACATTTTTGGACGTTTCGAGCCAATGTAAAAAATCCTTGATGCTGAGCACGGTTAAAGAGGCCAACGAAATCCTTTCCGGCCTGATTTGCTGTTCTGCTTGCATAAACATTAGATACTGCTTAAAGGTGTCGCGATAGGATTTAATCGTATTTGGGCTGACGTTTCTCTGCCCGGGCAGAAAATCTGTCAAATACTGCGTAAGTGTCTTTGCAAAATCAGTCTGCTTCATGCTGTTCCACCTCCGGGATAATAAATGAGCAATACCTTTCGATTTTACTGGTTATGTCCGGATACAAATCGGCAGTTAGTCGCAGGTACCTTTGGCTTCCACGCAGGTCTTCATGGCCGAGATAGGCCGAAAGATAGGGCAGACAGTTATTAAGATCTTTTCCCTCTAAAACCCACTTTTTCAGGCAGTTTACAGCGAAGACATGTCGGAGATCGTGGATACGGGGGCCCTTCCCTTTCCCCAAATGGGAAATTTTAGCTTGCCGGAGTACCTCTCTAAAGAGCTTGTATATAGTTGTCTCGGAATAGTGACCGCCAAATGGAGACGGGAAGAAAAACGGATTCCCCACTTTTCCGATACCGATAGTTTTAGAATATTCTTGGCATCTTCCTGTGAGGCTATAGGCCATAGGTAGTATTCGCTCTTTATTGAATTTGGTATTGCGAATGTACAGAGTACCTTTATTGAGGTCCACATCTTGGATAGTCAGGTGAAGCGCCTCGGAAATCCGAAGACCACATCCATAGAGCATACGCAACAAAACTGGCAACACCATATGTCTGTTGGGCGTACAATCCTTCGGTGGATAATGGTCGCATATCTCAAATATTCTCTTTATCTCATCACTAGAAAATATATATGGTATGTAAGTATACCTGTTCATAGTGATCATCGCCCTGGGATAAATATAGGCAGAGTATCCTGTGCGGCTCATATACTCCGCCAATCCCCGTAACAAGGAAATTCTTCCGCATTGTGTCGAGATACCCTCGTTTGGTTTGCATACCGTCCACTCTATGACCAGTTGCTTGGTTAGAATTACCTCTGTTAGACCGTAACTGTATGCGAAGGAGTCAAACCTCTTCAACATGGCAGCGCCCTTTTTGAATTTATAACCCACAGCTCGCTTTTCCGCAATGAAGCTCTCAATCAGAATAGCAAGAGGACTCCGAAACAGATGGTTTTCAGGCATTTTGGAATACCTCCTCCGGGTCGAGGGCACAGGCCTTCAGTCCATTTAAATCCGTGTGCAAATATACCGAAGTCGATTTTGAATCCACATGACCAAGGATTTCGGAGATAACTGCCAGAGATGTTCCCTGTTCCAGAAGGGTACTCGCCAATGAGTGCCTTAGCGAGTGAAGCCCATGGCGTTTTCCATGGGGAACCGTGATTCCGGCCAAGCGGGTGTATTTGGTAATGATGTTATGGAGATTAGCGTTTTCCCCAAACGCTTCGTACGGGGCATGCAGACGCACAAACAAATAAGGCGACTCGCATACCGGCCGGGCATTTTGCAGATAATCGATTAAAGCCCAACCAACGTTGTGCAGAATCGGGTAGGTTACTTCGACTTTTGTTTTTTCCTGAGTTATGGTGATTGTTTTGGCAGTCCAGTCCAAATCCGAGAGTTTCAGGGCCTTGATGTCGCCAGCCCGGATTCCGAGATTGGCAACCAGAAGGAGAATGGCATAATCTCTCTTTCCTACAGGGCTCCCTTGATCAATGGTATCGAGCATGCGTTTTACCTCGGCTGGCTCCCAGGTTGAGGGAATAGATGGGTAGTAGTATCGGTTCTGCTTCGGCACGCTAAGGGATAGGTTTTTTTCGGTGTATCTGTTAAGATAGAGAAACCTCAAAAACACTCTCAGAGTGGTTAGTATTGCGGCAATGCTTTTTTCATGCTTCGGACAAATGGTGATAACATAATCCGAAATGATTTTCGGCGTAATTTCACTTACATCAATCACTTTGCACAGTGAAAGATAATCCACAAAAAAGAAGAGGCGCTGCAGCCGGGTACGCATTCCACGCCGAGAGTATTCGTTATTTTCACATTCCTTCTCGTAGGCTGTCAGAGCTTCTTCAAACTGTGGTGGCTTTACGTATCCCTTTCGCTTTACGATTCTGCGGATAATAACGCCATGGAGTTGGTAATCACCTAAAAGCCGGATCGACCTGATAGCTTGTTTTGCTTTTGGGGGAAATGTTTTCAGAAAGTAGTCTGTTATACAACAACATTTTTCTCTCAAATACTCCTTCCCGAATTCCTCAGAAAAATACAATTCATCCCTTTCTCGAGCAAAGGCGCAGATCCTGTTGAATGAAGTCCGGAATCCACATATAGTGTTGTGCGCGTAATTCAGTTGCTCGAGTTTTTCAATTACCTCCGTTGCAAGTGCCTCAATCGGTTTTCTTTGTTCCACAGTTTACCTCCAATAAACAAAATTTCTATTTGCCTATTGTGAGGTATTATGGAAAGAAATTAAAGCACATTCAATCAAAACACGATGATGTACGCTAATTTCTTTCCATAAGTAAATTCTTTCGATAATTCCCTGTTCCGGGAGGTCCCAGTAATAGCACTCCGCCGTGCTGCGTTATAAAACGGGCAGTAGCCAGATCAAAAATCAATGCCTTGGGTAACTTGGGATTGAATGACCAATCAAATTCCTCCAAGTGTTTGATTTCGGGGACGCGGGCTTGCTTGAGATGACGGGCAAAAAGCCTGTCTCTGCGTTTGTTCAATTCATCTTCCACCAGCAGCTCCAGGAAATCAGTGTAGGCGAGCTTGCTGCTGATAGCCTCCTGATTACGGATAGATAGGGTATCGACCATACCGGACAATTTCAGACTGCTTAGTTTCCGTTCGAGTTCATTACTCATAGCTTTACCTCCTCAGCATATTCCCATAATTCACGGATTATTTCGTGGCTCTGAATAAGCGGTGATATCATCCCCGCTTTCTCCCGCTCCAATAGACGATGCAATATTTTGTAGCGGAAAAGTCGTTTTTCAAGCGTTAACCGACAAGCCCATTCAATACGTTCCCTGGGGTAAGTACGTGCCAGCGATAACATTCCCTGTATCAGACGATAAGCACGTACTCCTCTTTCGTCACAAGCCGTCTTAGCCCACTGTAAAGCATTCGGACCAATAAGTTCCGCTCTGCTTAATAAACCGGCTACATATGCTTCTTCACGAGCTGGCTTATGGGCTGGTCGATGTTCCGGTCTGGTGGCAAATGCGCCAGTTGGTTTACGGGAGTGGACTGCCACACTGCGTCCTCTGGCATAAACACGTACCAGATGCTCATCCCATTGGACTTTAACTTCTTCACCGACCAAAATATAAGGTACAGAGTAAAAGGCATCTTCTACCTGGACATGACCATCCGGATGGACTGTACGTGTACCTATCTCAAAAAGAGCAAATCTTTCCGATGGCAGCGGTTTGAGTTGAGGTTTTTCTACTTCCAGAAAGTGGGTATAGACCTGTTTCCGGGTGGTACCGTGAATACGCAAACGAGCGATTGTGCGGTTCCATCGTGCCAGGTAATCGTTGAGTTCATCCAGACTGTTAAAACGTTTTCCCTTGAGAGCGTTACTTTTAACATAACCGCCGCTTCTCTCTGCGATACCGTCTTCCTGTGGATGACGCGGTCTGCAAGGTAACGGCACAAAACCATAATGGCGGCCAAATGCAGCGTAAACCTCAGAAATATCAGGGTCATAAAGGCAGGCTTTTACTACTGCTGCCTTCAAATTATCGTGACGTACTACCTCTGGCACTCCGCTAAATTCCTCGAAAGCATGTTCATGCGCACGGATAAAATGATGCCGGTCCTGTGTCCAGATGGCTTCTTCATAACCGTGGCGGGAGCAGGAGAGCGTCATACGGAATATCCAGGGACGACGCCATTTCCCGGTTGATGGATCCAGAGTAGGCGGGCCTTCAAAAAAGTCGACCTGCGCTTCTTTCCCGGGGGGATGTTCCATGACATCAGCTACTTCCGGACGGCGCTTTTTTAATTCGTGTACAAGACGCTTAACGGAATAATAACTGAAGCCGGTACCATAATCTTCTCTGAGGTCTTGCCAGATACGCTGGGCAGTCAATCCCTTAGCCATTGCCGCTTCGATTTCTTTACGGTATGGCTCAACTAAACTGCCGGTGGGCACTTTGGCCGGTTTTGAACTATTCCCGGCGGGCACCACCGCGGCCGCATTTGGATCACGGCGGGAATCGTAGCGAGCTATCGTTTCCCGGTGGACGCCGGTTTCCTTTTGTATCCTTCGATAGCTCCAACCAAGATCAAGCAGGGCTTTAATTCGTTGTACATCTATCATCTTAAGGTAGTTCCCCAATTAGCACCTCCATCTTCGATGGAGTATGCCATATTTTTTCTACCTTAAGTGTGTCGTTGTTATACGATTACGTCAGTAGCTAACTGTTAAGGGATAATGTCAGTATGAGGAGACTGACATTGACACAACAGGAACAAAGTAGACTACAGAC
>Ga0224520_1000639_pt1 | contig 10265 bp, 2 predicted proteins | sample CFST25metaG_2_FD_180684 | JGI IMG/M metagenome (GOLD analysis project Ga0224520, IMG submission 180684) | Peat soil microbial communities from Stordalen Mire, Sweden - C.F.S.T-25 | ecosystem: Environmental > Terrestrial > Soil > Wetlands > Peat | place: Sweden: Norrbotten County, Stordalen Mire... | reverse complement strand
AAGTATGATTGACTACATTAAAGGTGATATTACCCAGATGACCCCGACATTCCTCACAATGGAAACAGGAGGAATCGGATATATGATCAATATCTCGATAACGACATTTTCCAAACTTGAGGGTAAAAAGGAATTTAAAATTCTGATTCATGAAGTCATAAGGGAAGACAGCCATCAACTCTTTGGATTTGCTGACATTGAGGAACGTGATATTTTCAGGCTACTGATATCGGTTTCAGGTGTTGGTGCAAATACAGCCAGGATGATGCTTTCGTCACTAAGTCCGGGGGAGATCGAAAAGGCAATTTTAGGCTCAGATGCAAATCTGTTAAAAAGCGTTAAAGGAATAGGATTAAAAACGGCTCAAAGGATTATTGTTGACCTGAAAGACAAGCTTGGCAAACATACCGGAAGTGATGAAATATTTGCCTTCGCAGACAATACCAGGCGCGATGAAGCGTTATCTGCATTAGTAATGCTGGGATTTGCCAAAAGCACTGTCTCCAAAGTCGTTGATAAAATAGTCAGAGAGGAAAAAAACCTGACGGTTGAGGACATTATAAAGAGAGCGCTTAAAAACTTGTAATTCTGAATATAAGCCGGATTGAGATCAGGGATATCATATAAAAATATTCTGATATTTTCGTATCTTCTGCTGTTAGCTTCTTTTCTCTTAATGTCTTCAGAAGCAAGTAGTCAGACGGCTGTGCAAAAAGGTGTAAAACCCGATACAACACGCAAATCAATCCTGAAACTAAAAGATGATTCAGGTATTCCCTGGGAATCGCAACAAAAGGCTCCTCTTTTCCTCGATAAGCCTTCAAATATCAAATCTACGGTTTTTTATGATCCCGATAAAAACGAATATATCCTTTATGAGAAAATAGGAACACTGGATTATCGCACACCTGTGCATATGAGTCCTGAAGAATTCAGGAAATATGAATATGCAAAGGCAATGCGCGATTACTGGCAATCACGTATATCCGGAGCTCAGGCCGGTTTCAAGTCAAACCTGATACCGCAAATAGAAGTCGGAGGTGCGGCATTTGATAAAATATTTGGGAGCAACACCATCAATATAATCCCCCAGGGGTCGGCTGAACTTATATTTGGTCTGAATATTTCCAAAACTGAAAACCCGACCCTTCCGGTAAAGCTCCAGACAATTCCAACATTCGATTTTAAGGAAAAAATTCAGATGAATGTCACCGGTACAATTGGTGACAAGCTGACTCTCGGAGTGAATTACAACACCGATGCAATGTTTGAATTTGAGAACAGGACTAAGCTTCAATATGCAGGAAAAGAAGACGAAATACTTAAAAAAGTTGAAGCCGGAGATGTCACTCTCCCATTGACGGGAACACTCATTACCGGCAGTTACAGTCTTTTTGGACTTAAGACAGAAATGCAGTTTGGAAAGCTTACAGTTACTACAGTTCTTTCACAGCAGAAGGGACAAACTTCCGTAATAAATGCTACCGGGGGCGCTCAATTGACAGATTTTAATATACTTGCTGATGCCTATGAGGCGAACAAGCATTTCTTCATTTCACAATATTTCAGAGATACTTATGATGCATCACTCATGAACCTGCCGGTTGTCAGCTCCGGTGTTAATATTGACCGGATCGAAGTATGGGTAACCAACAAACTGACCAGCTTCCAGGACGCCAGCAACAGGAACATTGTTGCATTTGTTGACCTGGGAGAGAATAGAAGTCATATATTCAATAAGATACCGGCTTTCCAGGCTACACCAGGAGCATTGATATACCCCGATAATAATGCAAACAGAATGTATGAACAGTTTACTACTGCCTACAACATTATCAGGAGCGTTGACCAGGTTACAAACGCATTTGGGCCATTATATCCCGGATTTCAGATCGGACGCGATTTTGAAAAAATTGAGAATGCCAGGAAACTCGATGAGAGAGAGTATTATTTTAACAGACAGCTTGGGTTTATTTCGCTTAACACGGCTTTGAATGCGGATGAGGTTCTTGCTGTTGCTTACGAATATACAATTGCAGGTAAGGTGTTTAAAGTCGGTGAGTTTTCAACAGATGGAATAGCTGCTCCCCAAACTTTAATACTTAAGTTGTTAAAAGGTACTAATCTGAGCCCAAAGCTTCCTACGTGGAAACTGATGATGAAGAACATTTATTCTCTCGGATCAGGAAAGCTGGATAAAAAAGATTTTGTCCTTAATATCCTTTACCAGGATGATAAAACAGGTAATTCAATCAACTATATTCCTGAAGGAAATCTTGCAGACAAGGTATTACTTCAGGTAATGGGCCTTGACAATCTTAATTCCCAGCTTGACAGGCAACCTGATGGTTTTTTCGATTTCATAGATGGCGTAACTGTGATATCTGACCGGGGAAGGATAATTTTCCCATTTGTTGAACCTTTCGGAAGTCATCTTAAAAAAATGATTACCGATCCTGTGCTGGCCAGCAAATATGTCTTTCAGGAGTTATACGATTCAACGCAGACTATAGCCCGCCAGATAGCAGAGAAAGACAAATTCGAACTTAAGGGACAATACTCATCTGAATCAGGATCGGTAATCAGGCTTAATGCAACAAGCATCCCGAAGGGTTCTGTTAAGGTTACTGCCGGAGGAGTACCACTTACTGAAAATACCGATTATATTGTTGATTATAATATGGGCACGGTGACAATAATAAACAGTGCACTTATTGAATCACAAACACCAATTCAGGTCTCACTGGAGAACAATCAGTTTTTCGGATTCCAGACAAAAACTCTTGTTGGCACTCATCTCGATTACAGGGCTTCGGACAAGTTCGATATCGGTGCAACAATACTTCACCTTACAGAAAGGCCATACACCCAGAAAGTGAATTATGGAGAGGAACCAATTTCTAACACAATCTGGGGTTTAAATACTTCATATAAGACGGAATCTCAATTTCTTACAAAGATGATTGACAAAATTCCGCTTCTCAACACAAAAACTGTATCGTCAATCTCCTTTTTTGGTGAGTTTGCGAATCTGATACCAGGCCATTCACAAGCAATATCAAGTGCAGGGAATTCATATATTGATGATTTTGAATCCAGCGAAATTCCTCTTGACCTCAAAGCTTTTAACGCCTGGAGTATTTCAAGTGTCCCACAGGGACAGGACCAGCTTTTCCCTGAGGCCAAGTTTAATAACAATCTTGTCAGTGGCTTTAATCGTGCAAAAATAGCCTGGTATGTGATAGACCCTCTCTTTTTACGCAACGGATCATCAACGCCACCAAATATACGGGATAATCCCGATGAACAATCGAGCCATTTTGTAAGGGAAATATATGAAAATGAAGTTTTCCCTAACAGACAAAGCCCCAACGGAATTCCTGCTACAATAGCTGTTTTAAATCTGGCATATTATCCTGCGGAAAAAGGTCCGTATAACTACGATACTGACCCAGGCGTGTATTCCGCGGGAATGAGTTCCAGCGGAGTACTTAACGACCCAAAATCAAGATGGGGAGGCATAATGCGGGAAGTTCTGACGAACGATTTCGAAGCTGCTAACATTCAATATATTAAGTTCTGGGTAATGGACCCGTTTGTCGATAATCCTACTGATGAAGGAGGAGATCTTTATATTAATCTGGGGAATATTTCAGAAGATATCTTAAAGGATTCAAGAAAAAGTTTTGAGAATGGACTTCCTGGTTCACCTGTTGTAAAAAATGTTGATACTACTGCATGGGGAAGAGTACCAACAATTCAGGCTGTTGTCAATGCATTTGACAATGCACCTGAATCAAGACTATATCAGGATGTCGGCCTTGACGGCCTTAGCGACGCGGATGAAGAGACATTCTTCAAGGATTACCTTCAGAAATCATCGCTTTTACTGAGCCCTGATGCCTATCAGCAGATTTATAAGGATCCTTCAGGGGATGATTATCACTATTACAGAGGAACAGATTATGATATTCAGCAGTTGGGTATTCTCGACAGATATAAGAAGTACAATGGAGAAGAGGGAAACTCACCCACTTCGTCTATGTCAAAGGAGTCATATCCTACTGCCGGATCAACGTTGCCCGACATGGAAGATATTAACCGGGATAATACATTAAGCGAAACAGAGAGTTACTACCAGTACAAAGTCAGCATTCGCCCGGGAGACATTAAAGTCGGTTCAAACTATGTAGTTGATGAAGTTGACCCACCACCAGTTACTTTTCCAAATAAAAAACAATCAAAAGTAAAGTGGTATCAGTTTCAGATTCCCATAACAGATTATCAGAAGGCTGTTGGTCCAATTTCAGACTTTAAATCAATCCGCTTCATGAGAATTTTTCTAAAAGGCTTCAAAAATCCGGTTATTATGAGGTTTGCCAATCTCGATCTTGTTCGTGCCGAATGGAGAAAGTACAATATTTCATTTACCGAAGGCGCAGAAAGGATTACAATACCTGAGGCAACTGACGGAACCTTTGAAATAAGTTCGGTCAGTATTGAAGAGAATTCAGGGAAAACGCCGGTAAATTATGTTTTACCTCCCGGATTTAACAGACAAACGGACCCGCAGAACCCGCAGCTGCAACTGCTTAACGAACAATCAATGGTGCTTAAGGTTATGAATCTCGATGATGGTGATGCCAGGGCCGCATTCAAAAATGTTAATTTCGATATGAGGCAATACCGTAAACTTCGGATGGAGGTTCATGCCGAAGCAATGATCGGACAACCGTTGAAAGATGGTGATCTTACAGCATTTATAAGAATCGGTACCGATTACAAAGGGAATTTTTACGAATATGAGCTTCCTTTAAAACTTACTCCGCCAGGTCATTATGATAATAGTGTCGATGACCAGAGGGCCAGGGTTTGGCCTGCCGAAAACAGCTTTGATATAGATCTTTCTTTATTGCAGGCAGCAAAGGAAGAGCGTAACCGGCAAATGCTGCTTCCCGGATCATCATTGAGCATTTCAGATGTCTTTGTATACACAAATGGAACAGCCAGGATATCAGTATCAGGTAACCCTAACATGAGTAATATTAAGGTCATCATGTTAGGAGTAAGAAATCCCATAAAATCAAGAAACAAAGCTACTGATGACGGACTTCCGAAATTCGGTGAAGTGTGGTTTGATGAGTTACGCCTTAATGATTTTATAGAAAACGGTGGATGGGCGGCAAACGGACATTTGCAGGCCCGTCTTGCCGATCTGGGCACTGTTGATATGGTCGGTCAGTTCAGTACTCCCGGGTGGGGAAGCATAGATAAAAAAGTGAATGAGAGAAGCAAGGATCAGACGTTGAAGTATGACATTTCATCTAACATTGAACTTGGGAAATTCTTCCCTGAAAAGATTGGTGTGAGACTTCCTGTTTATGTCGGATATTCCGAAACCAGAATCAGACCTCAATATGATCCTCTTGATCCTGATATTCTTTTAACAACCGCCTTAAAAAATGCAAAGAACCAGGTTGCAAGAGATTCAATTTTATCTATTTCACAAGATATGTCAAGAAGAAAGACAATCACAATAAGCAATGCAGGTATAACAAAACGGGGAAAGAAACCTCATCCCTGGGACCCTGCAAATTTAAGCGTTAACTATACTTACAATGAAATATACAGTAGTAATACTACAACCGAAATTAACCTTGAGAAAGATTACAGAGGAGGGATTAATTATGATTTTCAGGCACAGCCTGCCAATATTATGCCTTTTAAGAATGTAAGATTTCTCAATGCTCCTGTTTTTAAAATAATAAAGGACTTCAACTTTTATGCATTCCCCAAGAGTATATCATTCAGAACAGATCTGAGCCGGACTTATAATGAATTAATAACCAGAGATATAAATAACCCGTATCTGCAAATTACTCCTTCATTCAAAAAGGATTTCGAATGGAGCAGGATTTATGATTTTAAATACGATATTACCCGGAATCTGAAATTTGATTTTACAGCAACCAATCTTTCACGGATTGATGAACCACCGGGAGGTGTAGACAAAACCAGGTATCATAGTCTTTATGATGCCTGGCGCGATTCGGTTTTAGTTAACTTAAGAAAGGGTGGTCGAACGACCGATTATAATCATTTCATGAATGTTACCTATACGATTCCTGTAAATAAACTTCCTTTGCTTTCCTGGTTAAATGCCAACGCGCGCTATAGCGCTGATTATACATGGCTTGCAGGGCCTATTTTCCCCGACAGTTTGAAGATCAATCTTGGGAATTCGATTAAGAATCATAGCGAGATGACATTTACAGCTATGGCAAATCTTTCCAGTCTATATACAAAATTAAAATTCCTTAAAAAAATTGAAAATATTACACAACCCGGAGCCGCCCAGAAGATGAAGGCAGATTTAATAACAGTGACATATACGAAGGAAAACATAAGCTTCAAAGCAAATGTTGTCAAACCAATTATTCACAATCTTAAGACAAAGGATGTAAAAGTTAAAATTGTAGGAAAGAATGGTGAAGAGGTAAAAGGTAAGTTGGAAATTGTCAACGAAAACAGGGTTAATTTCACTTCAGCTAAACAGGTCGATAATGCTAAAGTCGTTATTGAAGGTAAGGTTAAAAAAAGCATAAATCCGATGATAGTTGCAGGCGAATATCTTATAAGGGCAGTAATGGGAATAAGGTCAATAAGCCTGACTTATACTACAGCTCAGGGAGAATACCTGCCTGGTTACACTCCTGAAACAAAGTTTCTGGGAATGTCATCGTTTAATAATAAACTTGCCCCCGGTTGGCCATTCATTCTGGGATACAGCGGCAAAAACTTTTTCGACAGGGCTGTTTCAACCGGATGGTTGTCAAAAGATACCCTGGTTAATACTCCTGCAATGTATAATAATACTGTCAGCCTGTCGTTACGAAGTCTTATTGAACCTTTTCCGGGATTGAGAATTGATGTGAATGCAGACAGGCGATACCAGGAGGACGTAAGTTCATATTATATTGCTGATTATAATGGGAACTTTCCCGATAGCACACGTAATCGTATAGCATCGGGTAATTACTCTATTTCTATTATCTCATGGGGTACGGCTTTTGAAAAGATCTCTAAGAAAAACGATTATGCTTCTTCCGCATTTGAGAATTTTAAAAAGGATATTGTTATTATTTCAGCGAGGAGAGCTGCACAAAGGCAAAAGACAGATCCCGCCTATAACCCTGATATTGACCCTTCAACAGGCAATCCGGTTTCCGGTCCGTTTAAGAGTGGATACGGACAAACTTCCAGTGAGGTCCTGATCCCCGCATTCATAGCTGCCTATACCAAAACAAGCCCTGATAAGGTGGATCTTGAAACATTCCCGTCAGTTTTGAAAATGATGCCAAACTGGAGAATAACTTTTGACGGATTGTCGAAATTTGATTTTATTCAAAGTGTATTCAGATCTGTCAGCTTATCTCATCAATATAGGAGCACATATCAAATAGGATCTTTTAACACAAATCTGAATTACAGGCTCGATGACAACGGGATAAACAGTATCCGGGACCTTCAGAATAACTATATTCAGCAATATGAAATAGACAATGTGACAATTAGTGAACAGTTCAGTCCTCTGATCAATGTGGACATGAACTGGAAAAACAGCCTTACAACCCGGTTTGAATGGAAAAAATCACGTATTGTTACACTTAACATGACTAGTAACCAGGTAGCCGATGCACGGATAAATGAACTGATATTCGGCGCAGGTTACAGGTTTGATAATGTTAAGATAATCCTTAAAACAGGAGGAACACAACACTCGCTGAAAAGTGATCTGAACTTAAGATTCGATCTTTCTATACGCGATGATAAGACAATCGCCAGGAAACTGGTGGAGGATGTTGATCAACCGGTAATAGGGCAGAAGGTTTTTACTTTAGGTGCAACTGCCGATTATGTATTAAGCGACAAATTCAATCTCCAGATCTTTTGTGATCGTACAATGAATAATCCTTTTGTCGCTACTACTTTTCCAACCTCAAATACCAACTTCGGATTCAGTCTTAAGTTTACACTCGTTCAGTAGCCAGGACGCCTGAAATATTTAATTATTTTTATTTTTTTCAGCAATCGTTTGAAACAAAGTCAATCCGGTCTTTCTATCTGAAAATCAGCTAATATGGGTAAAAATATATTGCATTTAGGTAGCATTAATTGAACCATTTTCTCTATTTTTGGATAGAAACCAGAGGCTATTATTCAGAATCTTAAAACTTACTCACCCTATATGAAAAGATCAAAACCACGTTTGACGTTCTGGCAGATCTGGAACATGAGTTTTGGATTTCTTGGAATACAGTTTGGCTTTGCTCTGCAGAATGCAAATGTCAGCAGGATTTTTGAAACACTTGGAGCTAAGGTTGAGAATATTCCGATTTTGTGGATTGCTGCTCCGGTAACAGGGCTCATCATTCAACCAATAATCGGCCACATGAGTGATAATACCTGGAACAGGCTGGGTCGCCGGCGCCCGTACTTCCTGACAGGTGCTATCCTGGCATCTCTTGCATTGATCTTTATGCCAAACTCGCCTGTTCTCTGGATAGCTGCCGGAACACTCTGGATAATGGATGCATCTATTAATATTTCAATGGAACCGTTCAGAGCTTTCGTAGGTGATATGCTGCCATCAGAACAACGAACATCAGGTTTTGCAACCCAAAGCTTTTTTATTGGCACCGGTGCAGTAATAGCATCAGTTCTTCCGTATGTTCTTACTAATTGGTTTCATATTCAGAATACTGCACCGGCAGGACAAATACCATTATCGGTAAAACTATCATTTTATATAGGAGGAGTGGTATTTATTTCCGCTGTGCTTTGGACTATAATAAAAACAAAAGAGTACCCTCCTGAGGAGCTTCGGGAATTCTCGGCTGAAGAAAATTCTGTGCCTGATTATGTGACTGATAGTGATAGTCATTTTAGTACGGGCATATTTGTAAAGAGAGGATTTTATTGGATTTTTGCCGGACTTGTCATAAGTCTCATCGTATATTACTATTCATTTGAGAAGCAATTGTACATTCTGTCAGTCGGAATAGGTGCTTTCGGATTGGTTCAGATTGTATCAGGGTTGTTTGTCTCAGGAGGAAGAACAGATAGCGGGCTTGTTGTTGTTCTGAGTGATCTCTACAGGATGCCAAAGACAATGGGTCAGCTGGCTATTGTTCAGTTTTTTTCCTGGTTTGCACTTTTCTCAATGTGGATTTATACCACTTCGGCTGTTACCAGTCATATATATGGCACAAAGGATCCCACGAGCGAACTATATAATCAGGGTGCCAACTGGGTAGGAATTCTCTTTGCTGTTTATAATGGCTTCGCTGCACTGGTTGCTTTTCTGCTTCCTGTTCTTGCAAAACTGACAAACAGACGAGTTACCCACTCTGTCAGTTTGATTGCAGGAGGCCTGGGGTTAATTTCCATTATTCTTTTCCACACGCCGCATATGTTAATACTTTCAATGCTCGGCATTGGACTTGCCTGGGCAAGTATACTTGCTATGCCTTATGCGATTCTGACAGGATCGCTTCCGGCAAACAAAATGGGAACCTATATGGGTATTTTTAATTTTTTTATAGTTATCCCACAGATACTTGCAGCAAGCATTTTGGGATTCTTTGTTCGCGACGTCTTTGGAGGTGAGAGTATTTATGCACTTGTTACCGGAGGTATTTCGATGTTTATAGCCGCTGTACTTATTCTCTTTGTGAAGGATGTGGATGATACAAAAAAAATAGTATGATGCATACGGCTGCATGTATTTTTGATCTTGACGGAGTAATAGTTGATACTGCCAGGTACCACTTTCTGGCATGGAAAAGACTGACTGATCAGCTTGGTATTCATTTTACGGAAGAAGATAATGAGCGGCTTAAAGGAGTCAGCCGGATGGCTTCTCTTGAAATAATCCTTGGGATTGGCAACAGAAAAGCTGATGAGAGGCAAAAACAGGAGTATGCAACCCTAAAAAACAGCTGGTATATAGATTACATAAGTAAAATGACGCCGGATGAGGTACTTCCCGGTTGTCTCTCCTTCATCCGGGAACTTAGAAATGCAAATATCCGGGTAGCCATAGGTTCGGCCAGCAAAAATACGCCCATGATCCTTGAGAGGGTTGGTATACGGGAACTTTTTGATGCAATTGCAGACGGGAACAATGTCACAGAGGCTAAACCCAATCCGGAAGTGTTTATTAAGGCAGCAGAAATGGTAGGAATAAAACCGGGGAAATGTGT
>Ga0224520_1000637_pt1 | contig 10278 bp, 11 predicted proteins | sample CFST25metaG_2_FD_180684 | JGI IMG/M metagenome (GOLD analysis project Ga0224520, IMG submission 180684) | Peat soil microbial communities from Stordalen Mire, Sweden - C.F.S.T-25 | ecosystem: Environmental > Terrestrial > Soil > Wetlands > Peat | place: Sweden: Norrbotten County, Stordalen Mire... | reverse complement strand
AAGAAAGACACCGCCGTAGCCCACCGAAGTGCCCGCAAAGAGATTTGTTCCGATGAGAGCAACACATTTAACGGAACCGCCATAGGGTCCGTTGGTTTGCACCCATTGGGCATGCAATAAATTCGTAGTGATGAATAGGCAAAACACTACAAAGAATAACTTGAAAATGTTTTTCATCTATTTCTCCTTTCATTAGTTGTGAAGAGCAATTGCAACCTAACGACCGGAGCTAAGCTGCGACAACAATAACCTTCCGCCGTGCTCTCCCGCAAGCCGCGAATGGCATCGGGAGAATGTTATTTACTTATAATTTGTATTGCATGCTGTGCAATGACATCTTAATACTCCCTGCTCTTTTTAAAATAGTTAGGGCGCACCATTTTATTTTATCTCTGAACACGAGTCTTAAAGACAATAGACTTGAAAACATTATCGCTTACGGAACGATCTTTCAATTCATCAAATTGTGAGATATAAACAAGAACAGAAAATTCTTTTCCATCTTTAAGATAATACGCTTGTATGAATCTTCCCGAATATCCAATAACCTTATTCGGATTAGATTCTTCGTAGGCCACACTGTCTCTCTCATAGGTACGAATTGAATTAGGATCAGCCATTATGTTATTTTCAGTTAGATGAGCATCTCGACATTCAACGGCTGTTTTATGGCCTTCTGCTGATTTGATGCTGAGTGTTACACTCATTTTTCTTTGAGTGTTTTGAAGTACCGCCGTACCTTTAGGTGGCTCTAAAATACTACCAGATAAATCCATAATCCTATAATTCGCAGATGGAATTTCAACAAACCAATTCGCGTTTGATTCTCCGAATACAAACACATCTCCATTCTGATTAATTAGACCAGAGGAAGAACAGCCAACAAGAATTAAAATAAAGATGGAAACCAGAACAAATAAGAATTGTTTAGCCATAAATATTTATCACCTTTTGGGTACGGCCTAAAGTGGTGCGTCCTAAGTTGCGGCAACATAACCTTCCAAGCCGTGTTCTCCGCAAGTCGCTTATAGCCTCGATTGTATTTCGCACTTTCAATTACTCCTCACTCCTACAATGTGAGGGAGTTGCTTAGGAAGCGACTGTTTACTTTTAATTGGGTTTTTCATACGAGACTTCAATTCGACTAATCTTCCATTTATTGTGTTCATTCATCAATGAAACAATAGGATAGCTATATGGGCCACTAATCGAATCACCAAGCACAGTAATTACTTTGGCACTATCGGCGGTTACTTCAGATTTTACGATCCCTACCGTATTCAGGCTTTCTCCTTGACCACCCGTCCATGCCATGTAACATAAAAAATCACACTCATGTCCTTCAACAAGATTGGCAGGAAAGCATGGAGCATCTTCTTTTTGCTTGGAATTTATATCCCTTAATTTCTTATTGCATGCAATAAACATGGCAATCTCGCTTTTGTAAAATTGGATTGAGAAATAATCAGATTGATTAAGGAATTTAATATAATCTGTCGTGTCGATTTGATAGATGCCATCTTTGGTAAGTTTGACCACCGGAGCTTCGATAATATTCTTTAAATACACATCTTTGAGATACCATTTGTAAAAACTCAAAACAACCTTTTCAGGTTCATTTAATTTTATTTGACTGAAATCAAACGAAGATAACAATGTTAGCGATAATAAGATTCGAATGAGACATTTCATTTTCATAGAATTGCCTAATATAAAGCATTTTTCTCGTGCTTGGCCATGATTGATTGAATAATTCTATTCTTTTTATAATTGTTAAGATTATACCATAAAAAGAATATTCTCACCAACACTTTTTTCCTCGTTCAGTTTTCTTCTTTTCTTTGAGCATTTATTCTCAAGAGGCATACTTAATACCTTAAAATAATTCGATTTTTTAACACTGGAACATATGAACGATTTTTATATATCACCCTTTTTTCATGATCATTATTTATGAGAGTGATTTTTCCCGATTTTGGTGTCCCGGGAGTAATAATCTCGTATTTATTTTCTGGTGATCCATAAAAGCTATGTTGATATTCTATATCATAATTGCTCCTAACAAATTTAATATTTCCTGAACCTCCATAACCGATTGGATCATAAATAAATTCATTAAATATTATTGTACCGTCAACTAATTTGAGTTGAACAACCTTCTTAGCTTGTGCAAATGTTCCATCAGTCCAGAGCATTAAAACCGTGTCAGAAGCCCAATAATATGTATTAGTATCTTCTGGATTAGGATTCATGTACCGAGTTTTAGACGAATCTAATAATAAGGCATATCTGTTAGAATCCGCTTCCTGAATTGATTGATACCATTTTATATTTTCGGGTATCCATTCTACTACAGCTAATTGAGTACAGCTTGTTAAAATGGAAACCACAATAGGAATTGAAAACATCAATATATATTGGAATATATTTTTCATAATCTTAAGTGTGCCTAACTTTAATGATTTTATCCGTGCTTGGCCATCATTGATTGCTTGAATCTTTCTTTTTTAAATGGTTATGCGACAACATTTTATTTGTTGAATATAATTGGAATCGCAATCCACATCGAATATTTTTTATCATCTGATTTTGGATATTCAAATTTATACATCTTGGCATATTTGATCGCCGTCTTGTTAAACTTTGGATTACTTGATTTCACTATTTGATATGAAGTTCCTTTATCAGCCGAATCAAGTTTCATTTTTACAATAACCCTAACCTTCTCGATAATTGATTTAAGTTCTTTCGGAGTGACAATTTTAGGTTCATAGATTACTTTCGGTTCCGGGGGAAAATAATCCACAGTCGTTAAGCTATCTCCGCTTACATAAGCTGATGAATCATTTTGATGCACCTGGGTATAACAAGTCATCCTAAAAGTGAGTAACAATAATATGATCAATAAATATTTCATTGCATTTATGTTGCCGCCTACCATTAATGATTTTATCCGTGCTTGGTCATCATTGATTTCTTAAATCTTTCCTTTTAAAATGTTTAAGTGGCACATTACTCTATAACGTAAATCCTATCAACTATGATAGCATAATAAGATTCCGTAAAATTTATCCGATCTGTTTTTTCCTCAGGAACAATAACGAACGTTCCTTCCACATGAACTCTTTTATTTTTATATTCTTCCATATCTGCATTGCACGTTAAAAATATTTTTGATCTTGAGCCTGGATTAAAATTACGCGGATCAATCCATGTTGGATTTTGTAATATATAGCCACTTTTACTCCTTCCTTCACACGTTCCACCTGCTGATAAATAATAATCAACTATTCCTTCTGCAGCTACAGATGTATTATTCAAAAACAATGAATTGTCTTGTGTCTTTGCATTCTATTCCAATATCGATCATGACGGCTATGATAATGAAGAATATTATTCTGAATGATTTCATAAGGTTATCCTCAAGATTTTATGATAAATATTTTGTGCCGCCTAACGGATTGGTACCAAGCTGCTGCAACGTGAGGGAGTTACTTAGGATGCAGCCTTTTCTCCGAACAACTAATTGTTTGAAAAGGTTCGAGCATGATATCTTTATGTTCAATCTGAATCTTGTCTCCGAAGATATCCAGAGTAACAGCGCGACCGTATCTCTTAAAATCAAATTTCATCTTCATATTAGGCTTATATGTTTTACTATATCGAAAAGCTACAATCCAGCCGTTTTTGTATGCCTTGGCACCGATGGCGCTTGCTTCTAACATATTGTGACGAAATTTGAGTATTTCAATAATATTGGGAGAATCAAAGAATTCTCGAATGATTTTTAATGTATCTTGGATCAGCGGAAAATTAGTGTAGCCTTGTTTTTTAACAAATAATTCTGCTCCTTCCTTCGCTTGTTCCATTGTCAGTTTAGGTTTAGCTTGCCCAATTAAGCCAAATGAAATAATTGAAGCAGTTAGCATTACTAATAGAATATATTTCATGCTTTTTATTTTTGCGCTGCCTATTATTCAGCTACATGTTATATCCTATAATTCGGTTTTTGTTAATTATACTACATGTTACTGACGCATTGCAAATAAATCAATCTTCTCGCACTGATCGAATAAATCATAACAAAGCATTCTATTATTCACCAACGATTATATTTTTTTCCCGGAACAGGATGAAAGCCAAAATCCTCCCGATCCGGCTTATCTGGAAGCAATGTTATAATTATTCATGTGAGTGTCTCCAGCAACAATACCGCCCGGAGGCGTCATCCCTTTGTTGGATCGGTTGAAATTTATATCATCCTAGAACGAAATGGAGTCTCCTTCTTTTTCAATTTCCATTTAGAATTGATATCCCAGCCCCACAAATAAAAATCCGGTCAAATAGTCCTGATTATAATTAGATAGACCACGGCCGCCTTTATCATACAATATCGTATGAGTATAGCGTGCTTTGAAACCGGAAATAATAAGGAACCGATTCGGCCCATCCGATAACGGTATCTGAAAAATGATCGATGCATGTAAACCAAGCGCATACGAAATTAAACGGTCTATAAAGTCGTACGGCCATTCCGATGCCCACATCGCGTTCATATAGGGAATTGTGATCGTTCTATTAATAATAGAAAAGGCAGGACCAATCCCCCAGATAAGATTTTCGGTTATGTTTCCTCTTAAAGACAAATCTATATTGTGAATTTTTAAATCTACATTACAATAAAAGGGAGGATTGGGAGCTACTCCTATATTATTTTCAAAAGGAACCGTGTTCTCCGCGATTGAATTTTGATAGCTGTATTCGATAAACGATTGGTAACCGAGAATATTCCCGATCTCTATGCCGATCAAAGGACTGAAGAAATAGCGAAAATCTTTATCTCCCATTATACTCGTTCCATTCTCAGAATTGTATATATACATCCCATAACTTGGCGCGACGTAGACCTCTGTTTGGGCATAAGCAGAAAGAACGAAAAAGAAAATAACGAAGATGTTTAAAAACAGTCTTGTATGTTTCATGGACGAAATATAGTAGTGTTCCGAGTGATGGAAGAATCTTGATTATTTGATCCTTTTATATCGAGCACAATAAAATAAACGCCGGAAGGATAGAGGCCCGCATTGAAATTAATCACATAACTGCCGGGAGTTTGATCTGCATCGACCAATGTTGCAACCCGTGTATTATAGCTGTTTTCAAGCGTGAGAAGGACATGTGCAGCGTATGGAACATTATAACCAAATTGACAATTAGGTCCACCATCGGGATTGCCACCGTCTGTGGGCTCTGTCCGACAGCCAAAAATGATAACAGCGAATACAAACATTAAGGCGAGAGATTCTATCTTCATCTTCAGTCCTCAATTGTAGTTAGTAGAATGATTCAATTTAAAGAACTCTATAATTATATACAAATGACTGACTTTGAAAGTCTTGATCACTCGTAATAGACTAGAAAACGGTCTTAAAAAGCCGTTTTATTGCAAAAATAAAAAAATTAGAAATCGATTTCCTACACAGAAATAAAAAACTTCCCGTGAACCTGTTCGACATTAATTCCTCATCCATCCTGAAGTAGAAGCAACTTTCCGGATCCGATGCAACGCTGCTTTGGTTTGACAATGGCTTTATCAACTCGAAACGACATCTTTCATGGCATGAATTCGATCTGCGATCTCCGTCACAGTCAGCAATAGTTTTTCCTGACTGCTTGCAGGTTTGGGCAGCTATTCCAGGAGAAGTTTTTCTTCGTATCCACAAACTGCAAAGGTTTTGTTTCTATCGCTTCGTCAACACAATCGCAGCTTACGATTCCTTAATAATTAAGGAGTTTGCACATTAACACTTTATTATTTATAGCTTCTTTATCCTTCGTGCTTTTCTTTTTACATCTTCTTTATTGCTTTCCCCTTTATGACTTATCATATTATCTGCGTGATTGATCGAGTTCTATAAAACCGGTTTGCAGCTGTCAATTATTTTGAAGAAAGAATATATGCCTATAGTTAAGTCCTTGATAGTCTTCATTTTTTCAGGATTTTGTGAAATTGGGGGCGGATATCTTGTGTGGCTATGGCTCAAAGCTAATAGGCCTTTCTGGTATGGTCTTATCGGGGGGATAGTTCTCGCAATCTACGGAATCGCAGCAACACTGCAAACAGCAAACTTTGGCAGGGTGTACGCCACCTACGGTGGTGTGTTCATTGTCATGTCTCTTCTGTGGGGTTGGAAAGTCGACCAATTCATACCAGACAGGTATGATATCATCGGCGCATTCATTGCCCTGATCGGCGTCGCAGTTATGTTTTACGCTCCACGGAATTAAATCCTTATAAATGGAAACGTCACTAACTTCGACATAGCATTAACGGCAATTATGGGCCTGAGCAAAAATATATCTCTATAGAAAAGTCACAACTATGAAATATTCAAAGGAGTAGAACAATGTTTATTCATATCTGGCTTCTCCCGATCGCAATTCTTGTCACCACGGCTGTTCTCGCTTTTCCACTAAGCCGTTTCCTTGCATGGATCATGGACGGAAAATACAAACCATTGCCAATATTCCATTGGTTTGAAAATCGCCTGCAGAGCGGTCCGCAAAATTGGAAACAATATACTGTGTCGATGCTTATTTTCAACACTGTTCTTTTTGTGTTCGGATTCCTCATTCTGTCCCTCCAGCCATGGATGCCGCTGAATCCTGATGGTAAGGGAATGCTTGCACCGAGTGCTATTCTTCACAGTGTTCTTTCTTTTATGACGAACACGGATTTGCAGCACTATTCCGGGGATCAGCATTTATCAAATTTCAGCCAGATATTTTTCGGATTTGCTAATTTCTTTCTGTCGGCTTCTATCGGATTTTGCAGTCTGACTGTCATTATTCGCTCTTTACGCGGCGATTCATCTGTCGGTAACTTTTTTGTCGATATGTGGCGTGTTGTGATATACATGTTCCTGCCGATTGCATTGCTGCTTGGTATTGTATTCCTGCAACAGGGGTCGCCGATGACATTAGACAGTTCTTATCAAGTCTCTACGTTAGAAAGGGGTTCAAGGGGAGTGACGGACAATGGAGATCCAATACCTCAAAAAATTGTCGTTGGCCCCCTGGCTGCCTTTGTGCCTATGAAGCAGTTAGGAACAAATGGAGGAGGATTTTACGGCATGAATTCCGCTCATCCTTTTGAAAATCCTACTGCGCTTACGAATTTTCTTTCCTGTGTTGCAATGATGCTCTTTCCATTTGCTCTTGTGTTGATGTACGGCCGCATGCTTGGCCGCAGGCGCCACTCATACGTGATTTTTTCAGTGATGTTAACTCTTATGATAGGCACCATCGTTTGGGCTGTATTTTTCGACACGTTACAACCGAATCCCGGTCTCACCAGACATTCCATACAATCCTATGAGGTTCCAAGTTCTTCGGCGCCCGGCGGTATCCGCCAGTTTATGGTTCCCGCTGTCGCGGGACTCCCGGTGGATCAGCACCTTGGCAATCTCGAGGGAAAAGAAATGCGATTTGGAACATCGGCGGGATCTACATTTGCGGCATTGACCGTCGATGTCACCGATGGAGCGGTGAATTGCGAACACGATAGTCTAAACCCCATTGCGGCATTATCGCCTATGGTGGGAATGTGGTTGAACTGTATATTCGGCGGTAAAGGCGTGGGCATGATCAATATGTTACTGTATGTTATAATAGGGATTTTCATTGCCGGTATGATGGTGGGACGGACACCTGAATATCTCGGCAGGAAAATCGGAGTGCGGGAAATCAAACTGGCGGTGATCGCTCTTTTGATTCACCCGCTCATGATCCTGTTCCCAAGCGGCTTGTTTGCTGCAACCGATTGGGGAATGAAAGCCGTCAGCAATCCGGGAGCGCATGGATTTTCCCAAATGTTTTATCAGTTCTCTTCTGCATCCGCAAATAATGGTTCGGCATTTGACGGATTAGGAGTTACATACGGTTTCTATAATAATCCGAATCCTGCACCCGAAGCCATCGCATGGGACATTGCAACTGGCATCGTCATAATTATCAGCCGTTTTATTCCGATTATCGCGCCGATTGCTATGGCAGCATTTCTCGGAAGGAAAAAAACAAGTCCGTTCGGTTTGGGGACATTGCGCGATGATACGAGCACATTCGGGATTCTTTTATTTGCGACAATCATTATCATCGGCGCATTGCTCTTCCTGCCCATCGCTGCGCTTGGTCCGCTTGCTGAACATTTAGGCCCGATCCCGTTTGGAGGTTGAATAAAAGTCCTTTCGTACCCGGGTGAACTGCTCAAGAAGAAGTTCACCCGGGTATTTCCAATCTTCCGGAAGATATTATGATTCATTGCGTGTAATGAGAATATTCTCTTTAAAGGTACTATTCAGCGTTTAATTTAATTACTGATGTTACGCACAGTATTAGTTGCACAGAAAAAAGTAAAGTTGTCATACCCGCATTGCGGCAACGCAGAATGCCTTAATTGGGAATCCAGAAGAACTGGATACCCGCTAAAAATCCCCCTGCAAAAAGCGCTTCCCCCTTTGCAAAGGGGGATAAAGGGGGATTTAAAACTGAGCAAAAAAGCATTTATTCCAAATACGCTGAATAATTACCATTAAAGTAAATACGGCATATCGATACATTTTTTATAGCATTTTTATTTTCTTCACCTCCCTTTTTATAATCCCTTGATAGCTTTCCTTATCGGCGCTCATCATATTTAACGCGTTGTTAATTGATGCAATCAGAATAATACACAAGGAGATTATTATTTATGAAGAACATGTATCTGTCCGCTGTAATTTTTGCAGTATTCCTTTTTTCAATTCCTGCATGGGGAGCAGATTCAACAGCCGCATCGACTCCGGCTGCTTCAAAAATATCATGGAGCGGACTGGTCGATGTTTATTACAGTAGAAATTTTAACAGCCCGTCCAATCAAATGAACCAGCTCCGGAATTTCGATATTTATGAAAATCAATTCGGATTTAACCTTGCAAAGCTCACCGTGCAGGAACAGGCACAGCCTCTTGGCTTTCGTGTAGATCTTGCAATTGGCACCGGAAACGATATAGTGCAGGGCCTTTTGAATCCATCGACCGGAGCTGCAGTTCCGTCAACCAGCACCTTAAATTTGGTAGAGCAAGCCTACCTCACTGCTATTATTCCTGTTGGCTCAGGATTGACGGTCGATATAGGGAAATTTGCGACAATGATGGGATACGAGGTAATCGAATCAAATGGTAATTGGAATTACAGCCGTTCTCTTCTCTTTGCATGGTCCATTCCATACTATCACATGGGAATGCGCCTTTCATATCCAATTACAAGCAATTTCACCGCCGCATTGCATATCGTAAATAGCTGGAACACGGTTATCGATAATAACAGCGCAAAATCGATCGGATTAGAGTTGAATTATTCTCCAATAGCTGCGACTGCAATTACACTAAATGGCATGAGCGGATTCGAGCAGCCTGATACCGTTTCATCCGGAAAGAAAGACGTAGGAGAATTAATTGTCACACAGCAGATCTGCAATGACATCACACTTGCAATGGATGCCGATTACGGGCAGGAATCTATTAACGAGCTGCTCAATATCTGGAAGGGTGTCGCTGCTTACGTCAGGTATAATCTTGATTCGAAGTCGGATTTAGCAGTACGCGGTGAAATCTATAATGATCGAAACGGTTATACAACAGGAGTGAAATTTTCAAATCCGACATTTCAAGAGGTGACAGCGACGTATGAATATCGTCCATGGGATCCGATTATCGTGCGCTTTGAAGCACGAGATGACTTTGCAAATGGCAATGCGTTTATTTCGGCCGGCAGCATGCTGCCGACAAACTCATCGCAACCCACATTTCTTGTTGGCGTAATTATGACGTTTTGAGAAAATCATAATTACGCATTTATAATAAATTTATAGTTTCACCTTTCTATTTTATGGCCTTTTGATGGCCTTTGAGGAACGCAAGAATTAAAATAATGTTATAAAGTTTTAGAAGTATGAATCTAAACAAAATTAATCGGAGGAATTTAAAATGAATCTTTTAATCTGGCTGCCGGCAATGTTTCTCCTGGGCATCGCTCTGATGGGATTGTGCTATCTCTTCATGGAAGCCTGCGAGAAAATATAATTCATAAAAACTGAGGAGACAATAAAATGATTTATTTAACCGCTGTTGTTGCTTTGTTTCTTTTCGTCTATCTGGTCGCAGCCCTTTTAAGGCCTGAAAAGTTTTAACCGGTGCGCCGGAGACAAAAACAAAAGGAGTTTAGAAAATGACTATTCAA
>Ga0224520_1000635_pt1 | contig 10295 bp, 7 predicted proteins | sample CFST25metaG_2_FD_180684 | JGI IMG/M metagenome (GOLD analysis project Ga0224520, IMG submission 180684) | Peat soil microbial communities from Stordalen Mire, Sweden - C.F.S.T-25 | ecosystem: Environmental > Terrestrial > Soil > Wetlands > Peat | place: Sweden: Norrbotten County, Stordalen Mire... | reverse complement strand
CGACAGTGACAGCGTTCCCAATGTACTTATTGTATTTTTTGGAGTATAGATATACTGATTCGTGCCGGAATCGTAAACTTTCGTAAGTCCATTGCTGAAATCCGGTGTGGTACCTGACAAAGTAAGTGATGGTAAAAATTGTGCCATGTATGATCTGTACTCCCAGTAACTGCTGCGGAATCTGTGTTTTGCAATCAAAGCATTGGGTGATTGCTCCTCTGATAGTTTAATAACTTCATCGAAAGTCAGCTTTTTAACTTCCTGCGCAATTATTTCCTTTGAAGGAAGAACAAGCACAACTATAAGTGAAAATAAAAGAAAGTTCTTCATTTTTAATATTTTATTCATACCTTAATGATTCGATGGGATCTTTCTTAGCGGGTGAGTAACCAAAAATTACACCTACAGCAGCTGAAACACCAAATGCAATAAACACTGAGAAGAAGGATACAATTGTCATAATCCCTGCTATTTGCTGTATCAGTTTCGCCATTATAACACCGAAGAATACGCCGATAAAACCTCCTGATACGCTAATAAGAACTGCTTCAGATAAAAACTGAACAACTATATCCATTTTTTTTGCCCCAATTGCCATTCTGGTACCTATCTCCTTTATTCTCTCCATAACCGATGCGAACATAATATTCATGATTCCAATGCCGCCAACAATAAGTGAAATACTTGCAATCGCTCCCAGAACGATATTAAAAATATCCTTTGTTCTCTGTTGCTGTTTAAGAAGTAATTCGGGAACGGTTATTTCGAAGTCTTTTACACCTGTATGTCTCCTGGTAAGCATACGGCTGAGTATTTCAGTAGTCGGCTGAAGCTGTTCTGTTTCAGTAACCTGAACAACTATCCTGTCAAGCTGATTATAATTCGTTTCCGTATCGCTTGAAGCATCAGAACTGCTGACGACAACTCTTGCCATACCACCGCCTGGTCCGCCTCCACCAAAAAACTGCATAGATGTGGCTTCTGAAACAAGTTTTGTATTCAAAAGAGCCCTGTTCTGATATCTTAACAGCATGGTCTGGATCGGAATATAAATATTATCGTTATAAACATTCACTCCTTTTTCTTCAAATCCTGTCAGACTGACATTGGTTTTTTGAAGAACACCGATCACCTTAAGCCAGATGCCATTAAATTTAATATACTGCCCGAGAGGGTCTATTTTACTAAAGAACTTTGCCCTGATATTAGCGCCGATAATACAAACCTGAATGCCATTTTCTTCCTGAAATGAGTTAAAAAAAGCTCCACCTACCAAAGGAAGATTATATAAATAGAAATAATCATTTGAGACACCAACCAGCTTAGCAGTATATTTTGCCCCGTTAAGCATTGCAGTTGAGTTGAAAGAAATCTCCGGGCTAATTCTTTTTACAGAAGGAAGTGTTTGTTTAATAGCCTCAACATCAAGAAGATTTAGCCCCCTTGAGAATTTTTTTTGTTGTTTTTCCCCTTCTGAAGTAGAAGAAGATTTATCAGGTATCACAGGGTTGATAAGGATATTATTTACCCCTACCATTTTCATCTGTTCCATTATCTCCTGCTTCGCCCCTTTTCCAATTGCCAGCATGGCAATAACTGCAGCCACGCCAAATATTATTCCCAGAGCTGTAAGCATCGATTTCAGCTTGTTTGAGACAATTGATTCAACAGCAATTTCTATATCGTGGGAATATCGCAATATGAATTTAAACATTTTATTTCCTGTTTAGGTAATTACTTTTTAACAGTTGCTTCAACTGAAGTTGTCCTTATCTGTCCCTGGCTTTCCTGTCCATTCTGTCTGGTCACTCTCTGTTTTGAAGATGTATCTTTGATTCCACCCTGAGGTCCCCCGGGCCGGTTTCCTCTCATATTCTGAAATCGTTGCATCATTTCAGGAGTCAGGTTTGGCATTCCTCCTTCACCCATCATCGGGCCTGCTTCCGCTTTTGCTTTTTCAGCTTCCTGCCTTATCCGAAGCTCTTCCGCCTTTTTTGCTTTTTCACGATCTTTTATGACCGAGATTAGCTCCTCGCCTACCAACTTGAAATTTTCGGGTTTTTCAGGTGTACTCAGGTAGATCTGAACCCCCGGCTGTAAACCTTGTTCTATAACTACATTATTCTCATTAGATTCCCCAAGAACAACAACCTGCCGTGTCCCATTTTTCATATAAACAAACGGGATACTGTCGGCTCCTGCCTGTACACTTTCCAGGGGAATATAAGTAATATCTTTAATGGTCTTTGTAATGATCTTGTTACCTGTGGTCATTGAAGGTCTTAAAATCGGATCAGAACCGTCGACTTCAATAAGCACCTCGAACACTTTTGCGTCAGCATTAGGCAGCTGCTCGCCGATATTGGCAACACTGGTAACCGTCCCGGTATAAGATTTTTCCGGAAAGGCATCCACCACAATGTCGACGTGTTGCCCAGCTTTAACTTTGCTTACATCGATCTCATTTACATATGTTTTGGATATCATAGATGACATATCAGGAAGGGTTGCGACTACATTATCCCACGGACTTATTGAAGAGCCAACTTTCCTCTTTGATCCCATTCTGTCGCGCTTATAAATTATCATACCTGAAGAGGGGGCAGTAACAATAAATTTTGACAAGACGACCTGAAGATCACCAACCCTTGTACGTTGTTCGGAAAGATTTGTCTTGTTGGTTCTCATATCTGATTTTGCCTGTTCAACTCTCAGGGAATAGCCTCTTATTGCCTGATCGAGCGAACGGTTTGCTTTATCGAGTGAGATTTCTGCCTGACGGATGGTTGTCGGAGGTTCATATTTCGATTGCTGAAGGGCTATTGCAGCCTCTTCAACTGAAAATCTCAGGTTTTTTATATTATCCCGCAAGTTACTCAGAGTAACTGCAGTATCGAGAATTTTCATTTCCAGATTGGTTTCATAAGTTGTAAGTTTTTCCAGCTCATCCTTTAAACTATTATCAAATGATGTCCTGTCGAGTGTTGCAACGTAATCTCCTGATTTGACTTCTGTTCCTTCAAGCACCATATCTGTAATCTTAATATCCATAGCCCTGATATTTCTACTCTGGGTAAACTCAGGACCAATTATATCCGTCGATTTCTTTGCCTGCAATTCCCCTGTTGTAGTAACGATTATATCAAACTGACCTTTATGGGATTCTGCATAGAGATTTGCAACTTCTTTCTTTGAGGTTACCTTGCTTATAACAATCAGAACTACGATTGCAACAACTACTATAATGCCAGTGATGAAAAGTGTTTTTTTCATGAAAATAATAATTAGAAAATTCAAAAAATAAGCCACTAAAGTATCAAAAAGGGTTCTCCCTTTTAATCATTAACAATTTTTAACATAAATACTTAGAGGCTTAGTGACCTCATATCAACTATTCAGTTTGATTAATTCGGAATAAGTAAATAAAATAAAATTAGCTTCTTTTAACAATCCCAATTACAGTATCAGCCAAATCATCCGCCTCGCTGGGGGTCCGTCCTTCTGCATATATACGCATTATTGGTTCTGTATTCGATTTCCTGATCTGAACCCAGCCGTTTTTATGTTCAATCCATAAACCATCTCTCTCATCTGTTAAATGACCCTTAAAATGATCCTTCACGGCCTCTGTGATCTGGCTAAATTCAACAGCGGGATCAAGAGTAAGTTTTTTCTTGGCAATGACATATTGTGGATATAATTTCCGCAAAGCCGAGCATTTTATTTTGCATTTTGCAAGATGCGAAAGGAAGAGAGCTATGCCAACAAGAGCATCACGGCCATAATGAAGTTCGGGATAAATTACGCCTCCATTTCCTTCTCCACCTATTACGGCATCTCTTTTTTTCATCTCTTCCACAACATTCACTTCCCCAACAGAAGCAGAATAGTGCATGCAATCATATCCTAAAGTTATATCTCTGAGCGCTTTTGTTGAAGACAGATTAGATACTGTATTTCCCGGAGTATTTTTAAGGACATAATCAGCGACAGAAACAAGAGTATATTCTTCACCAAACATCGTTCCATCTTCACATACAATTGCCAGACGGTCAACATCCGGGTCAACAACAAAACCTATATCAGCCTTTCCCTTGACTACGAACTCTGAAATACTTTTAAGGTTTTCAGGCAGTGGTTCAGGGTTATGTGCAAAATTACCATCAGGAGTTGTATTAAGTTCAATAACCTTTTTCACACCGAGAGACCTCAGGAGTTGTGGCAGAATAATTCCTCCGACCGAGTTAACACAATCTATGGCAACTGTTAATCCTGCATTCTTAATTGCTTTTATATCAACAAGTTTTAAGGCAAGTATCAGATCAATATGTTTCTTCCCCCAAGTTTCATCCAATTCAAGTGATCCGGTAAGATTGTTCGAAATAAAATTAAAATCTTCACTGGCAGCAATTTCCAGTACTTTCATCCCATCCAGGGCCGACAAAAACTCACCTTTTTCATTAAGCAATTTCAGGGCATTCCATTCAGCCGGGTTATGGCTGGCAGTGATAATAATTCCTCCATCGGCATGTGACCCTATGACTGAGAGTTCTACAGTGGGAGTGGTCGCCAATCCTAAATCAACCACGTCAATTCCCAGACTTCGCAGAATGGTAATTACAAGGCTGTTAACCATAGTTCCTGATTTGCGGGCATCTCGTCCCACAATGACCTTTAGACTATCTTTTTTATGTCTTAACTGAACCCAGGTCCCAAAGGCTGCTGCAAATTTTACAATGTCCACCGGAGACAGGCTTTCTCCCGGTTTTCCACCAATTGTTCCCCGGATACCTGAAATTGATTTTATTAGTGCCATATCGATAAAGTTTTCAGAATTACAAAGGTGCAAAAAAATCAGTAAACCATAATATCACCAAATAATCGTACCTTTGCACCCTGATAATTAATTGATATGGAGAACCGAAAGGCTGCAGGAAAGCCTGTCAGAAAATATGATAACCCTGAAGCAAGAGGACTGAGTCGTCACAAATATGCCGGGAACCCAGTTGTGAAGTCAGAAAAACCTGGTTTAAAGGGCGTTAAAAAAGAGATTACATTACTAAGACTTAACAGGTTCATTTCCAATAGTGGAGTCTGTTCACGGAGAGATGCTGATGAACACATAAAAAACGGACTGATATCAGTCAATGGTCACATAGTAACAGATATGGGAACAAAGGTCAGTTATGATGATGATGTCAGATTTAAAAATAAAAGACTATCGGCTGAAAAAAAGGTATATATACTTATGAATAAGCCAAAGGATTATGTTACCACCGTTGAGGATCCACATGCTGAACATACTGTTCTTGAACTTATCGGGGACAGCTGTCCCCAAAGAGTCTACCCTGTCGGCAGGCTTGACAAGGCAACAACAGGCGTTCTTCTGCTCACCAACGATGGCGATCTTGCCGGAAAACTCACTCACCCAAAGTATAAAAGAAGAAAAATATATCATGTTTTTCTCGATAACCCTGTAACCAAAAACGATCTTTTTAGACTAGCTGAAGGTATTGAACTCGATGGGTTGACTGTTGTAGCAGATGCAGTATCATATGCTGATCCTGATGACAAGAGCCAGATTGGGATAGAACTTCACTCGGGTCAAAACAGGGTCGTACGCAGAATGTTTGAAACCCTTGGCTATAAAGTTAAAAAACTCGATCGGGTATATTTTGCCGGACTTACCAAGAAGAATGTCCAGAGGGGAAAATGGCGCTACCTCAACGACAAGGAGGTAAGTATGCTTAAGCGGGGAATATTTTAATAATCAATGATGAGTCACAGATCAGGTTTCGTAAATATTCTGGGGAATCCAAATGTAGGGAAGTCGACTATAATGAACGCTCTTGTCGGTGAGAAGCTTTCTATTATTACTTCAAAAGCTCAGACTACACGTCACCGTATTATGGGAATTGTTAATGGTGAGGATTTTCAGATAGTTTACTCTGATACCCCGGGAATACTCAGACCTCAGTATAAGCTTCAGGAGACAATGATGAACTTTGTCAATTCAGCCATTTCTGATGCTGACCTGATTCTTTACGTTACTGATGTAATGGAACATACTGCTGATGAAGGAGAATACATTGATAAAATCAAGGGATCAGGAATTCCGGTAATAATAGCAGTAAATAAGGTTGACCTTACAAATCAGGGCGACTTGGAAAAAATCGTTGAATCGTGGCATGTTGCTTTTCCCGATTCACCCGTAATCCCTATTTCTGCACTGAAAAACTTTAACCTCGATTCTCTTCTGAATGCAGTTCTGGCAAAGCTGCCAGAGAGCCCTCCATATTTTCCGAAAGATCAGCTTACAGACAAATACGAAAGGTTTTTTGCTTCAGAGATAATACGCGAAAAAATCCTTGTAAATTATAAAAAAGAGATTCCTTATTCCGTTGAGATAGAGATCGAAAGTTTTAAAGATGAAAAGGACATAATTAAAATAAGGGCGCTAATGCACGTTACTCGCGACAGTCAGAAAGGGATAATTATCGGCCATAAAGGATCTATGCTAAAAAGAGTAGGAACTGAAGCCCGGCATGACATGGAAGATTTTTTCAGGAAGAAAGTATTTCTTGAGTTGTATGTAAAGGTAACTAAGGACTGGAGGGATAAGCCGCTGGTACTTAAAAGATTTGGTTATCAATAGAGCGAAACATTAATTTATTTATGAGTAGAATAGTTGCAATAGTAGGCAGACCAAATGTTGGGAAATCGACACTTTTCAACAGGCTCACCGATTCTAGGGAAGCCATCGTTGATGAAGTAAGCGGAGTTACCCGCGATCGCAATTATGGAGTTTCACACTGGAATGGAATGGATTTTTCTGTGATCGATACCGGAGGATATGTTCAGAATTCTGATGACATATTTGAAGAAGAGATAAATAAACAGGTTTTACTTGCCATAGAAGAGTCGGATCTAATACTGTTTATGGTTGATGTAACTTGTGGAATACATGAACTGGATACATCGGTAGCCTCACTTCTCAGAAGAATTGACAAGAAAGTACTGCTTGTTGTAAACAAGGTTGATAATGGAGAAAGACTGATGGATGCCAATGAATTCTATAATCTGGGGCTGGGTGATTATTTCCCGTTAAGCTCTATGAATGGCAGCGGTACAGGAGAACTGCTCGATGAAGTAGTAAAAAACCTACCTGAGGAAGAGCCGGGTCTGATACCTGAATTACCAAGGATTGCAATTGTGGGAAGGCCAAATGTAGGCAAATCATCTTTAGTAAATTCTCTTCTCGGGGAAGAAAGAAACATTGTCACTCCTGTAGCCGGAACTACCCGTGATTCAATATACACCAGGTATAATAAATTTCAGCACGATTTTCTTCTCGTTGATACGGCAGGCCTGCGCAAGAAAGGAAAGGTGAGCGAAGATATCGAGTTTTATTCGGTGATGCGGGCGGTTAAGACCATTGAAAATTCCGACATTTGTCTTCTGCTTATTGATGCTACCAGAGGGATTGAAGCACAGGATCTTAATATCATGTCGCTGATTCAAAAGAATAATAAAGGCATGATAGTTCTTGTAAACAAATGGGATCTTATAGAAAAAGAGAATAACACAACCATTCTGTTTGAAAATGATATTAGGGAGAAAACAGCACCTTTCACCGATTATCCCATATTGTTTATTTCAGCAACTAATAAGCAAAGGATACATAAAGTGCTTGAACTGATTGAAAAGGTAAATCAGAACAGAAACAGGAAAATCAGCACATCTGAATTAAATGAGGTAATGTTACAGGTTGTTAAGAACAATCCCCCCCCAGCCTTAAAGGGGAAGTACGTCAAGATCAAATATGTGACACAGCTTCCGATCTATACACCGGCTTTTGCATTTTTTTGTAACCTTCCCCAGTACGTGAAAGATCCCTATAAAAGATACCTTGAGAACAGAATGAGGGAAAAATTTGAATTTACCGGTGTTCCGATCAGAATATTTTTCAGAAAAAAATGATCATATTTGGTGTGGTTTTTGTTCGTGAAATATTATTGACTTAAAACCCATGAGAAAAAACAGATTTCTGTCTTTAATTATAATTATTTTCTTTTGTCTGTATTCCTGCAAGAAAGTTGAGCAATTACCTGCTGCTCCGCATATTGAATATACCAGCTTCACTATTTTTGACACAACCGATATTCTGGGCAATAATTCAAAAGGCGGAAGACTTAAATTTCATTTTGAAGACGGAGATGGCGACCTGGGACTTAATGCTCCATCTCAATCAGATACACTGGCTGATTCCACAAACTTATTTTTCACTCTTTTCAGAAAAGAGGGGGGAGTTATGGTTGCTGCTCCTGACAATGATCCCTTAAAACCTTCGTCCTATAGAATTCCATACATGGAGAGGTTAGGGCAGGATAAAATACTGAAAGGGACAATATCTGTAACTTTTCTTTATCTGTTTTATTCTCCTTCAGATACAATCAGATACGATTTTTATATTAAAGACAGAGCCCTGAATGAGAGCAATGTTGCTTCTACAAGCGAGATTGTTCTTTCTGTAAATAAAACTTATGATTAGGCTGCTCAGACTTTTACCCCCATCAAAAGGACATCATCGACCTGATCATATGATCCTTTCCAATCGAAGTAGAATTTAGACATTGCCATCTTTTGTTCTTCCATCGGCAGTCTTGATATCTGCTCAATCATCCTTTTTAACCTGGCTATTTTCAGCTTTTTGCCATCCGGTCCCCCAAACTGGTCGGGCAATCCGTCAGAGAAAAGGTAGACAGTATCTCCTTCTTTAAGGTAATACTCCTGATCATCGAAGAATTTCTCAATTACCGATTCACCTCCAACTGATGATCTGTTGCCTTTGATGTAAAATGGTTCCCCATCCAGTACGAGAATAACAGGTCGCATAGCGGAAGCAAACCTGATATGGCGTGTTGAAAGACTGAACTCGCAAACAACCATATCCATGCCGTCATTTGAGACACCCAATTCCACATTCTGATTAAGTGTGGAGAAAATCTGTTTATCCAGCAGACTAAGAATTTCGGAGGGTTTTGAGATTCTCTTCCTGGTTACGATATCCTGAAGCAACGTGGAGCCAATCATCGACATAAATGCACCCGGAACTCCATGTCCTGTTGAATCGGCGCAGACCAATATAAACTTGTCATCATCAAGTTTATCGAACCAGTAAAAATCACCGCTCACGATATCCCTTGGGTGGAACAGGATAAATGCATCTTTAAATGTATCTTTCAGCTTGTTAATATCAGGTAAGATGCTCGTTTGTATTCGCTTGGCATAATTAATACTATCTGTGATCTCGATGTTCTGAAGTTCGATTTCTCCCTTCTGCTTCATTACAACACTGGTTCTGGCCGCAAGTTCTTTTTCAAGGTATTCCTGAATCTTCTTCTGCGATTTATCCCTTTGTCGAATAATAAGAATTACAATTCCGCTTACAAGAGCTATTTCTGACAGGATAGCCCACCATGTCCTATAGAAAGGTTTTTTGATTAATATAGTAAACGATACCTGAGCTCCCTGTGAGAATCCATCCTCATTTACGGAAATAAGACTGAACTTGTATTTACCGTCATCAAGACTATACATAGCCTCTCTTGAAGTAGTCATCTTACTCCAGTCAAGATCAAAGTTTTGCAGAAAGCTGCTGTAATACACTTTATCGGGTTCGCTGAAATTAATGCCGGAATATGAAATTTTGATCTTATACTTTTTATATGGGAGGACAAAGGATGGTTGATATGGATATGGCACATCATTTATCTCTATAGTATTTATATTATTAAATGGACCTGAAGAGCTCTTTTTTTCCTTTACCCGATCATATATTAGCAATCCTTCAGTTGTACCGATAAAGATTTTTTTATCGGCCGATTCAAACATACCTCCTGTATTGCATACTCCGGCTTTTGCAAAATCAGTCCCAAAAATCCTGACAGTCCCGGTATTTGTATTATACCTTGAAAATCCTTTAGTGTGACCAATCCAGATATTGTAATCTGCATCAGCCAGAATACTGTAACAGAAATTCGACATCAGATCATTAGATCTGGTAATAGCGGTTACCGTATCTTTGAGAAACTTAAATATGCCATTGCCTTCAGTTGCTGCCCATATTGCTCCGTCTTTAGTCCGCGAGAAGGAGAGTATCCTGTTTCTGGTGCTTCCGGTCATGGTAGCATTTCCGGTCGAAACATTAAAATCGCGATCAATTTTATATAACTTATCACTCTCCGTACCAATATAAGTCAGACCTTCACTTGTAAGCAATATTTTATTTATAC
>Ga0224520_1000632_pt1 | contig 10301 bp, 10 predicted proteins | sample CFST25metaG_2_FD_180684 | JGI IMG/M metagenome (GOLD analysis project Ga0224520, IMG submission 180684) | Peat soil microbial communities from Stordalen Mire, Sweden - C.F.S.T-25 | ecosystem: Environmental > Terrestrial > Soil > Wetlands > Peat | place: Sweden: Norrbotten County, Stordalen Mire... | reverse complement strand
CGCCAGTGACTCGGCTGAAGCAACATCCTGCGCAGGGGAAACCCCTTCGGACTGGGGCTCGACCGCCGTTTCTTCCGGCGTCTCTGCGGCGGGTGCTACCTCGGCTGCGGGCTCGGCGGCGGCTGTTGGCTCAACCGGCTGCTCCTCGGCCTGCGGGTGCGCAGCCCGAAAAGCCTGCTGCGCCTCTCCCGCCTGTCGCAAGAGAATCCCGGAGAACTCGGTGATTGTCTTCATGAACGCGTCCTTCGCGTGATGGGGGGCCTCGTCAAGGAAGCCAGAACAAACTGTCTGGCCTTTCGTAGTGGACTTGCGGCCTCACGTCAATGGGGACGCATCATGCCTTGTCAGCGCGCTTGATGCGAGCGCCATCTCGCGCCCCTAGGTTGCGTCGCACTTGATGCGGGCTCTCGCACGGCGCCAACCCCCAATGAAACGGTGCTCGATATGGCTACGCCATATCCGTTGGTCCCCCAAAGCGGCGGTAGAGACTCGTTGACGAGACGGAGTGCATCCTACGAACCCACAAGCAGATAGGACGTGTTGGGGACCGCCAGCTGTCCTGGAGCGAGCTGCACTGTCGCCGAGCTGCCATCTGTGTAGCGTGCTGTGATCTGAAGCCAAGCAGCGGCCGACTGCAATACCTCCGTCGGCACTTCGAACGAATTTTCCGGAGCGTCCGCGTAGGGAAACGACCCTTGCGCCGCGCCCGTCGCATCTTGCCATTCGATGGAATCCACCGCCGACGGCGGATTGCGGACTTGCACGCGTGACCAAAATGCGTTGCTCCCGGCGAACACGAACAAGCTGGGAGGTCCATCCGACACTCCTGGGTGACCGGCGCACGAGACGAAACGCCACGTACCATCGTAGCGGCCAAAACCGTCGAGCATAACCGCCCCTGGCGCCAATCCTCCGAGGTCGATGCCACAGTAGCCGTCAGGGCACTTGTCCATGATGCGCACGACCACCGACAGGGGGCCCTGCGACGTAAGCGCAGTGACCTCAACGCACTGGCCACAAATCCGGCCGCGCTGCCACTGACCCTTGCCGTCACCTGGCTGCACGTTGACGCTCATGGCGGCGTAGTACGAAATGCCGGTCGTGCCATAGTTGCATGCTCCGCCGCTGCTCGGTGCCGTGTCGTACATGGTCACGTTGCCTTCCCCGCTTTCCGTCTGAACCGTCGGATAGCGTGCAGTGGCCGCGTTGCACATCCCAGGGCAGGCGTCGGGAAGCGAGCTGCCGGCGTCCGATCCCGTCTGGGACCGCCTCTGCGGCGAACCGGTTCCGCAAGCGCCCAGGATGAGAAGGATTCCCACCGAAACACACGTCGGTTGCCGATTGCTGGCGTGCTCACCCCCTCCCTTTGGCAAGAGGTCCCTGCGCCGTCCTACGAAAATCTGGTGCCACCCTCGCGCCAACCGTGGTCGAGCAAGCCCACATGAGAGATGACTAGCCACTGGTCAGCAACCTTGGTGTAGTCGCGGGTCGCGAAGATGGAGCCGCGGCGTCCCGAAGCTTACTACCGCGCACAGGAGGGCGCGAACGGCTCGAAGCTCACTTGCAGATGCCCTCGGCGCGACGCGGCCTTGACCACCCTCGCGTTGTAGGCCCACCGGGCATCGACACGGCCGAGTCCTGGCGACGCCGCCAGCGCATGTGTGCCAGTATGTCCTCGACGGGGCCATGCACTCCTTCTTCAACGAGAGGCGCCCACCCTACGCGGTGGATGCGGCGCGGGAAGCGTTCGCACGCACACTCGAGTTCTTGCGAGGGACCCTTGCCTGACGACGTCTCTGGCAAGCGGCGCGCTCGCCGATTGGCATACTCGATCGCGCCCGGCGTGCTCCTGGCCGGCGTAGCGGGTGGCATCGCTTTTCCGGTCATTCCGCTGCTGGGAGTCCGCGTCGGGCTGCCGATGTGGTTCATCGGCACCATCCTGGCCGCCAATCGCGCAGCCCGCATGGTGAGTGCGCCGATTGTTGGGGTCCTGACCGACCGATGGGGCGGACGCCGCATGGTCATCGTGGGCCTGGCCGCCCAGGTCGTCGTGATGGCGCTCTACTTGGTCGGCGTCGTGGGCGGCAACCCGGGCCTCTACTTCCTGCTGGCGCGGCTGCTGCACGGGCCCGCCTCGGCGTGCGTCTTTGTCGGCGCCCAAACCCTGGCGCTTCATGCTGGGGGGCCCGTCCATGGCGGACTCGCCGCAGGCATGGTGCGCGCCTCGATGTCGGCGGGCATGCCGGTGGGGTTAGCCGCCGGGGGACTACTCGCAGCGGTCGCCGGCGAGCGGTCGCTCTTTGAGGCAGCCATGGCCGTGGTGGGGCTGGGCGCGGTGCTTGCGTTCCTGACCGTTCCCGACCTGCACGCGCCATCCGAAGAGCGATCGCGCGCAACGGCGACGTGGAAGATGCTCTCCGACCGCCGCCTGCTCGCGGTCGGCCTGCTCAACTTCGCGATGTTTGTTTCGGCTCAGGGTGTGGTGCTGACAACGATTGTGCTCGTAGTGCACGGTCGCGGGCTGCGCCTCAATGGCCTGGGTGATCAGGGGACAGCTGGCATCGCCATGTGCTGGATGGTGCTCATTTCCACGGCGACCATGCTGCTTTGTGGTCGGCTGGGTGATCGGCGGCGCATTCACGCCGGCATCGCAGCGTTTGGCATCGCCATCACCATTCCCGGCCTTCTGGCTGTCGGCCTGGGGCATTCGCTCACGGTACTCTCGGCCGGGATCGCACTGGTCGGCTTGGGAATGGGAGCGCTCGGTCCCTCGCTTCTGGCGCTGGTGGCTGCGTTTGTCGCTCCCGAACGGCGCGGTCGGGCGGCCGGTGCACTGCAGTTTTGCGGCGACGCCGGTGGTGTGCTGGGCCCCATCGCTGGCACCACCCTCATGGCCGGCGGAGCTGCAACGCCCTATTTTGTGTGTGCCGGAGTGTTGTCAGTGGTCCTGCCGGTCGCAGTCTGGCTGGCTCGACTCGAGCGCCGCGCGGCCAGACCTGCAGCAGGCGTGGCGCCCTTGCTGACCATTGACTAACGGCTCAGACAGCGATTGGGGGCTCAGACCCTCTTGCTGTTCACCGACTGCGCGCCCCAGTCCTTGGGACCGAAATCGATTGAACGCGGCGCTACGGCTTGCGTAGGCTTGTCGCCCTCGATCGTGCTCGAGAAACCAGCGCATAGACGAGTGGGCCGGCTCCCGCGAGAGCCAGGGCCAGGGTAAGCGCCCCGAGCTGACCCGGGTGTTCGTGCCGTTCGCGCGCGAAAGCCAGCAGCAGAAGCGCTGCAGGTCCCGCGCCCAACAACAGAGCAACCGGAAGGCCGCCCGGGACACGAAAGGGTCGCCGCAGGTCGGGTTCGCGCACGCGCAAGATCACCAGGGCGGCGAATTCGAGCATGAGCGATAGACCGTAGAGCAGAGCATAGAGCTCGATGAGGCGCTGCAAGCCTAGCCCCAGGGCCATGGACCAGGCTGCCGTCAGAACCAGGATAGAAACCCAGGGCGCCCCGGTGCTGGGTAATTGGCGAGCAAAAACCCGCGGCAGGCGGCCATTCAAGGCGAGTACGAGCGGCAAACGCGAATACGACATGACCAGCGCGTTTGCCATGCCGAGACCGCAAAGCATCCCACCCACGCCCATGGCCAGCGCGAGCCCGCGGCCGCCCACGATGTCACCCACGGTAACCCACGACCCTGTGGTCCAGCCGCTGGGATCGATCCCCATATGTGCAGCCCCGGCCACGGGCACGAAGTAGGTCAAGGTCACCAGGCAGACCGCGATGAAGATGGCCAGTGGATAATTGCGCTGCGGTCGGTCCACCTCACCTGCCACGGTGGAGGCATTGTCCCAGCCCGCGAAATTCCACATGGCGATCAGCGTTCCCCCCAAGAAATCGCCGCCGCGCAAGGGTGCGTGGACGGGACCGGGTGCGCCGGCCCCAGTGAAGGCAAGGATGGCCATGACAACGAACGGTCCCAGAAGCAGGACGGCCATGAGTTCGGACGCCCCACCCACAGCACGCGACCCGCGCAGGTTGAGCGCTGCACAGGCCACCAGAATCGCGACACCCATGACCAGGCCGACGCTTCCCTGGGATGCCGCAGGCCACAGTCGTCCCAGATAGAGCAGGAACAACGTGGGGTAGATGGCCATGTCAAAGACGCTGGCGCAGAGGGAGAGCCAAGCTTCCTGAAAACCCCAGAACGGACCCATGGCCCGCTCAACCCAGACGTAGTATCCGCCCTCGTCGGGAATGGCGCTGGCCAGCTCACCCACCATCAGAGCCGTCGGCAGACTCCACAGGACAGGCGTCACCACGAGGAGCAGCAGCGCGGTCCGGTAGCCCACATTCTGCACGAGTTCTTCAAGGCCGTAGGGACCGCCCGCAACCATGAAGTACGTCGCGGCCACCAGCCCCGTGAGAGTGAGTTTCCTCTTCACCCTGTGTGCTCGTCGTGCCTGCAGGAGTCCACAAATGGGTCGGCGGGTGGGGTTTCAGGTAGGATCATGCAGCAGCGCTGGGCAAACATACCGCATCCACGACAAGTTCGGCTCGGACGCGGTCTCACGGACGAAGCACAAGCAACGCACAGGGGGTGTAACGGAAACGCAAAAAGTGGTGACCCATCGGGAATCGAACTGCTCGAAGCTCATTCAGAAAAATCCAGGCGCGCAGCGGCCTTGCGTTGGTTTTCCGAATCATCCTCGACGGTTCGACCCGGCGGGGGCAACCCGTTCCAAGCCGGGCATTTCCGGCTGAAACCGCCGAAAAGTCGGGTGTCGTGGCAAACTGGTGGCAAGATAATTTGGCAATGGTCGTGCGACTCAACATCCCGGACGAAACCCTTCTGGCGCTCAAGCTGAGTGGCGATGCCGCTGAGCATGAGGTGCTGCTCGTCCTAGCCGTGAAGTTGTACGAAATGGGCCGCTTGTCTGGTGGCGCCGCTGCACAGCTTGCCGGCCTGCCCAAGCCGGTCTTCATGACCAAGCTTGCCGACTACGGCGTGCCCGTGTTCAAGCTGTCCGAAGCCGAGATCGCCCGAGACGCCCAGAATGCCTGACCAACGCCGGGTCGCGATCGCGAACACTTCGCCGCTTCAGTACCTGCACCAGTGCGGCCTGTCCGATCTGTTGCCCGTGTCAACGCACCCGCGACCGTGGCAAAATAGGCACCACGACAACGATTGAGATTAGAGCCAGTGCATTGAACCTGCCCGCCCCGGAGCGTGCGGCGCTGGCGCACGACCTCATCGCCAGCCTGGACGCCGAAGACCAGGACCCGCGCGCTGACACCCTCTGGGCCGCCGAGATTGAGCGCAGGGCGCGCGAGGCATCGGACGGCAAGGTCACCTTGATCGACTCGGACGAAGTCCACGCCGAAATCGCCCAACGTCTTCGCGCGCGGACCGGCCGGTGAAGGTCCGTTACCACCCCGATGCGCGCGCCGAGTTGTCGGCCGCGGCAGAGTGGTATGAGAAGCGCCGCCCAGCGCTCGGCTAAGACTTCCAAACTGAAGGCCGCGCTGGCCCGGCGTGGGCGTCGAGGTTCGCCGGTTCAAGCTGACCCGCTTTCCGCACTGCCTGGCGTTTCAGGTGACCGGCGACGCCATCGCCGTGATCGCCGTTGCTCACCAGAGCCGGGCACCGTTCTACTGGCGCGACAGGGCGAAGTGATCACCATCCCCGACGAGATCCTGCTGGCGCGAAAGGCCCTTGTCGATCTGTCGGACATGTGATGACCTAGCGGTCAGCGAGGCACCTCATGGCACGTCAAGAGCGACAGATTCTCTTCAAGCGAATTGAAGAACTGCGCGGGGGCAGAACTCTCGTGTGCTTCCTGAATTTTGATCGGGACAGCATCCCTCCCGTCCCAGGGATGGCCACGCAGTTCTATGCCGACGTGAAGGAGCCGTTGTTTAGGGTGCTCAAGGAGTCAGACCCCAAGAAGGGCGTTGATCTATATGTGCATACTCGCGGCGGCGATACGAACTCGGTCTGGCCACTGGTTAGTCTCCTTAGGGAGTTTGACCCAGCCTTCGAGGTCCTCGTACCCTACAGGTGCCACAGCAGCGGAACGCTGTTGGCTCTGGGTGCAAATCGTGTCGTGCTCGGCCCGCTCTCTGAACTGAGCCCCATCGATCCAACGACGGGGAACCAGTTCAATCCCATTGACCCGACGGGCCCTGATCGGCGGCTAGCCATTGCAGTGGAAGATGTCCGTGCCTATCGGACCTTCGTTCAGGATCAGTTTGGGTTGCGTGCCGATGGTGAAGGTGGGTTGTCCAAGGAAGCCGCGGAGAGGCTCGCCCAGTTCTTGGATCGTTTGGTCTCACAGGTCCATCCATTGGCTCTTGGAAACGTTCACCGAGTGCTACAGCAGATCGAGCAGCTAGCGACCAACCTGCTAGCACTGAATTCACGCGGTGATCAAGAAGACGTGGCGAGCATAGTGAAAGCGCTTACGACACGCTTCTATTCCCACCTGCATATGATAAACCGACACGAGGCGCGAGAAATCCTGGGCGACAGGGTCGTGTTCGCCGACCTGGAATTGGCAACGGTACTCGATGAACTGCTTCGGTCCTATGAGGACTCGTTCATGCTCCGGAAACCCTTCGTGCTGCACTCGTTCATGAAGGGAAAGGCTGAGACAGACGTCCGATTTGTTGGCGGCGCCGTGGAAAGCCAGGCATGGTCGTACTTGAATGAGACGAAGGCGACCGTGCGCGTCCACTCAAAGCTGCCGCCCAATGTCCAGGTTCAGATTCCGCTCGGTCAGCCGATGCCTCTGATCACTGGCTTGCCCAGGGAGATCGAAGTAGAAGTGACCGCGCAGGGCTGGAGCCACAACTTGGAGCCACAGGGAGTTACCACATGAGGAACACCTCTTGTTTCGTCGAGATGCAAATCTCCTTGTCCACGGCGGAGGACGCCCGAAACTATTTCTGCGGGGATCAAGGGCCCGTTCAGCCAACGAATGGTGACTGCCCACTCGCACCGGGAACCTACCGCGTCATAGACGGCGCCTTGTTTCGGCTAGTTCCCGGCCTGCCACCTGGGCTTCCCTATCATCGCAGCCCTGACCCGCGTGGATGATCCGGTCCGCCTACCAGCAACTGGCGCTCGTCGATACCTCCGCTGTAGTTGCGTTGCACGATCCTAACGATCAGTTCCACGTTGCTGCACGTCACTTCTTCAGCGTCGAATCCGGCCTGGCCTGGGGGGCGGTTAATGTGACTACGCATGAATGCTATACCCATGTCCGATACAGGGCCTCGTTTGAGGCAGCCATGGAACATTACGACTTCATGCGCTGTCCGATGATCCGGCTACTCGAATTCGTGCCTGACGATGAACGGGCGGCCGAGAGCCTTTTGCGCCGATACGCAGAGCATCCCATCAGCTATCACGACGCGCTCTGTGCTGCGGTGATGCTTCGTCTAGGCATCTACAGAATCTTCACATTCGACCATCACTTCAGCATCTTCGGGTTTGAGGTTCTGCCAGGCTCGCTGGCGTAGGTCTTGTTTTCGCGCCTCTTTCGGGCGTCTAGTCAGCCCTCTCCGACTTGCGCACACCCAGGCGGGCTTTGGCTAGAAGCGCTATGATGTCCGCTGCCCATCGCTGGACGCGCTGCCATGCCCCCCTCTCCCGAACTCTTCACCCGCAAGACCCGCATCGATCCCAAACTCGATGCGCGCGGGTGGCGGTGTGTGAAGGCGCCCTCGCCCACCGGTGCGTGCCGGATCGAGGAGCACCCCACAGCGCACGGGCCGGCGGACTATGCGCTTTTCCTCAACGGCAAGCCGGTGGCTGTCGTCGAGGCGAAGAAGACGGCGGTGGATCCGCAGAATGTCCTCACCCAGGCGGAGCGGTACGCGCGCGGGCTCGCTGATAGCCCTTACGACTTCGACGGGATCCGCGTGCCGTTCCTGTACTCGACCAACGGCGAGCAGATTTGGTTCAGGGACGCGCGCAAGCCGGAAAGCCGATCCCGGCGCGTGGCTGACTTCCACACGCCAGAGGCACTGGGCGAGATGCTGTCGCGGGACTTCGACGTGGCGTGCAGGCGCCTGCTCGAACTGCCCAACGCTGGCGAACGGTTGCGGCCGTACCAAAGGCAGGCCAACACTGCCACCGAGCGGGCCATCGCCGAGCGCAAGCGCAGCCTGCTGCTGGCCATGGCCACCGGCACGGGCAAGACGTTCACGGTCGTGAATCAAGTCTACCGCCTGATGAAGACTGGCGTGGCCAAGCGGGTGCTTTTCCTGGTCGACCGGCGCGCCTTGGCGGCGCAGGCGGTGCGCACGTTTTCCAGCTTCGACGCCGAACCGGGGCAGAAGTTCAATCAGGTCTATGAGGTCTACAGCAACCGCTTCCAGCGCGAGGACTTCGACGAAGACGAAAAGTTCGACTTCACCTTGATGCCCAACGAGTACCTGACCGCGCCAAACGTAGGGCATGCCTTCGTCTACGTCTGCACCATTCAGCGCATGGCGATCAACGTGCTCGGCCGCGACGCCATCTTCGGCGTGGGCGACGAGGCCTTCGATACCGATGTGGATCGCCTCGACATCCCCATCCACGCCTTCGACCTGATCGTCGCCGACGAATGCCACCGCGGCTACACCTCGGCCGAGCTGTCCGCCTGGCGCGGCACACTCGACCACTTCGACGCCATCAAGATCGGGCTCACCGCCACGCCCGCCAAGCACACTACCGGCTACTTCGGCGCGCCGGTGTTCCACTACAGCTACGAGCAGGCGGTAAGCGAGGGCCACCTTGTCGACTACGACCTGATCTCGATCCGCTCTGACGTGCGCATGACCGGCGTCTTCTTGAAGGAAGGCGAGCAGGTCGAGCGCGTGGATACCGAGACCGGCGCGCGCCAGCTCGACCTGCTGGAGGACGAGCGCCAGTTCGACCCCACCGAGATCGAGCGCAAGATCACCGCGCCCGACTCGAACCGGAAGATCGTCGACGAGGTCAAGAAGTACGCCCTGGCCCACGAGCAGGAATTCGGACGCTTTCCCAAGACCCTGATTTTTGCGGCCAATGACCTGCCCCACACGTCGCACGCGCAGCAGATCGTGCAACTCTGCCGCGACGCCTTCGGCCGCGGCGACGCCTTCGTCGAGAAGATCACCGGCACCGTAGATCGGCCGCTTCAGCGCATCCGCGAATTCCGCAACCGCCCCAATCCGTGCATCGCGGTGACGGTGGACCTGCTGACCACCGGCGTGGACATCCCCGATCTTGAGTTCCTGATCTTCCTGCGCCCGGTGAAGTCGCGCATCCTGTTCACGCAGATGCTCGGCCGCGGCACGCGCAAGGGCGAGCGCCATCCCGACAAGTCGCACTTCACCGTCTTCGACTGCTTCGACGGCACCCTGTTCGCCTATTTCCGCCAGACCTCCGACGAAACCAGCGACTACCCTGCCCCACCCACGCGCGACCTCGCCGAAATCGTCGAGGACGTCTGGCAGAACCGGGATCGCGAATACAACACGCGCTGCCTGGTCAAGCGCCTCCAGCGTATCGACAAGCAAATGTCAGCCGACGCGCGCGAGCAGTTCGCAGCCTTCGTGCCCGACGGCGATCTCTGCCGCTTCGCCAGCGGCCTGCCCGCATCCTTGCGCCAGGACTTCACCGGCACCATGCAGCGCCTGCGCGATCCCAATTTCCAGAACCTGCTCGAATCCTACCCGCGCGCGCATCGGACCTTCTTGGTCGCCGACGGGGTCGAGGACCAGGTTTCCTCGCGGCCCATGCTGCGGGATGCCGAACGCCCTGAAGACTACCTGGAAGGCTTCGCCCGCTTCGTGCGCGACAACCGCGCGCAGATCGAGGCGATCCGCATCCTGCTCGACCGCCCGGCGGATTGGAACGTGAACGCCCTGCGCGAGCTGCGCACGCTACTGACGCAAAGCCAGCGATTCAACGAGAAGCAGCTCCAGGAAGCCCATCGCATCCGCTACCAGCGGGCGTTGGTGGACGTGATCTCGATGGTCAAGCACGCCGCCGACGAGGGCCAGCCGCTCTTGACCGCCGACGAGCGCGTGACGCGCGCCCTCGCCCGCCTGACCGCCGGCCAGACCTTCACGCCCGACCAGCAAGCCTGGCTGGATCGCATCGGCCAAGCCCTGCGCGAGAATCTTTCGCTCGAACCGGATGGCTTCGGCATCCTGCCCATTCTCGACCGCGCCGGCGGCCTCGCCGCTGCCCGCCGCGCCTTCGGCAAGAATTTCGACGACTTGATCCGTGACCTGAACGGCGCAGTGGCGGCATAATCCCCGCTTACATG
>Ga0224520_1000626_pt1 | contig 10344 bp, 11 predicted proteins | sample CFST25metaG_2_FD_180684 | JGI IMG/M metagenome (GOLD analysis project Ga0224520, IMG submission 180684) | Peat soil microbial communities from Stordalen Mire, Sweden - C.F.S.T-25 | ecosystem: Environmental > Terrestrial > Soil > Wetlands > Peat | place: Sweden: Norrbotten County, Stordalen Mire... | reverse complement strand
TTTTATAAGACATGGTGAGCCGTCCGAGGATCGAACTCGGGACCACCTGATTAAAAGTCAGATGCTCTACCAACTGAGCTAACGGCCCATGTGCAGCCAAAAACAACTGCCTCGCGGGGAGAAAGTTTTCAATGTACCGAATTGAATTATAACGTGTTCAGCCTTTAATCGTCAACCGCCGAATATGGCCGATTCCAAAATTGAAAACCACAGGAAAGACATGCTATAATCATTTTACAGTTAAATATCCGTAGACAGCGGGTTCCCGTTTTCGAATGGGATTAATTGATGCCTGCCGAGGAAGAAATGCAACTTCGCCGCCCATCACAGCGGGAAGAAAAAGTGTTTTTAAATCCTTGTGCAGTGCGCAAGGATTTTTTTATTTACTTTTATATATTGAAAAGGAGGTGACAAAAGATGCCGACGGAGAAGAAGGCACAGAGTATTGATCGGCTGGAAAAGGAATTTTCCAAAGCCAATATCGGTATTCTAACCGACTACCGGGGATTGAAAACTCCGGAAATCAACGGTTTACGCCGCAAACTGCAGGATGTCAATGGCGATTACAAAGTCGTGAAAAACACCCTGGCGCGTAAAGCCGCTGAAAAGATCAACCGGACTGAGATAACCGGTTCCTTCGAAGGTCCTACAGCTGTTGCTTTAGGTTACGGCGATATCTCGCAAACCGCGAAGACCTTCTCTGACCACGTGCGCACATCCAAGATGAATCTCACCGTCAAAGGCGGATTCATGGGTAGTACGTTACTGACGCCCGCGGATGTAACCGCAATTGCCGCGCTGCCGCCCAGGGAAGTCCTGGTTGCCAAGGTTGTCGGTAGCATCAAAGGCCCGCTTTATATGCTGGCCGGTGTCCTGTCCGGTCCGATCAGAGGACTGCAAAACGTATTGACTGCAAGAATAAAACAAATGGAGGCTAATAACTAAAATGGCAGAAAGTGAAAAAGTACTGGGTATTATCAACACAATCAAGGAATTAAATGTTTTAGAGCTTTCCCAACTCGTTAAAGCGCTGGAAACTGAATTTGGCGTCACCGCCGCCGCCCCGATGGCCATGGCTGCCGCGCCCGCCGCCGGAGCCGCCGCTCCCGCTGCTGAAGTCGAAGAGAAATCAGAATTCACCGTTATCCTCAAGTCCTTCGGCGCGAACAAGATCAACGTCATCAAGGCCATCCGCGAAGTCACCAACCTTGGTTTGAAAGAATCAAAGGATATGGTTGAAGGCGCGCCTAAAACAGTGAAAGAGGCCGTCAACAAGCAGGAAGCTGCCTCCATTAAAGAGAAATTGGAAGCTGCCGGCGCTACCGTAGAAGTAAAATAATAATCCGGTTATTCAACGGATTGAGTTTAGCTTTAAGGGGGAAGAAATTCCCCCTTAAAGTATTGAGTATTGAACCAAAAGCGAGTAACATAATTACTAAACCTCTGGTGTGGAGGTAAGGTATGAGTATTGCTTATTTACTTCCGATAGTAGTTGGTACGGTTATCCTCATCATCGGCCTTGGGTTAATTATCTGGGGCGCCAAAGAGGGCAACAACTACTACGATTCGCTGATCAACGGTTTTGACCTGCGTGAGTTTTTCTCCCGCTGGCCTCCCCGTCCGGAACCCGGAGCTCTGATTACCGGCGGTTGGATCGCCATCGCTGTCGGTATCGTCACCGCCGGCATCGGCGGACTGCTGTGGTGGCTAAACCGCTAAATATTATCTGCATATTTTGTATAAATGAGAAGGGGGGCTTGTGAATTAATCAAGCCCCCTTTTTATTTCACGATATATTAACTTACATTATGTCAAGTTAGTTAAAATGTAAGTCCTCTTTGAGTATTTTTAATCGAAATGTACGCTCTTGAATCCATAGACGAAATACTTTTAACGTCAAGGAAAAATGTACGGCAGAGATCTAGACAAAATGGATAACACCGCAAAGAAACCAGCTGACCATGAAAAACCCTATTTTTTCTGATCCCAACTGACCCGGCTGTTTAAGCCTGTCCCGATCGGCCCTACCGGCCAATTAAAACCGCCCATCATGATAATGTCGACGCCTTCCGCCGTGCAAATCCCCTGCTCGACAATTTTTCGCGCCTCTTCCTTTGCGGCGTTCATTACCCGCATGCCGACGTGCGCCATGTCTCCTGGCACATCCTTAACTCGCACATGTGTTTTACCGAGCTTTTCGCTCAGCGCTTCGATCAGCTGAATCGTTTCTTCTGTGGTATCCGGCGTCCACACTACCTCGACAATTTTCATCACCACGGCCGGACTGAACCAGTGCATGCCGATGACCGATTGCTTTCTGGTAGTCACCGCGGCCAGATCGGCAATTGTAAACTTTGATGTATTGGAGGCAAAAATCGCGTTCTTTTTCACCACGCGGTCAAGCTCGTTGAAAACCTTTAATTTAATATCTTTGCTTTCTACCTGCCCCGAAGGCCCGCCCCCGATTGTCTCGATTATGATGTCGCAGTTTTTAAGGTCATCGACGCTGGTCGTCAAGGTTAGATTCGTCAAAGCATTATCCATCTGCTCATGCGTCATATTACCGTGTTCTATGGCCGCCTTTAAACCGAACTGGCCGTTGATAATGTTATCTCTGGCACGGGCCAGAATTTCAGTGGTAAGGTCGCGGGCAACCACTTTGTAACCGGCCGCAATCGCAACCTGGCTGATACCGGCGCCCATTACCCCCGCACCCATTACCCCGATGCATTTTATATCCTGTAGTTTCACTTATTACCTGCTTTATCTTCGCCTCATTAAATTGGAGTATGGGAAAATATTATATGAATCCCGCTGTTTTTGCAACTTTTACATACATTCGGTAAAAGCATCGAGTGCCTCAGGGATCTTGAGACACGCATTAAGCCCTTCTAAAAGAACAACGTACTCATCTCTTTTCAGCGAGGGGCAAGGAGTGAGTTATTACGAAATTACTATGGTGGCTGTTTAAAATGTAGTATTCAAAACTGATTACTGAAAGCTGAAAGCTGACTGCTGGTGGCTGAAAGCTATATCACTGCTTGGCTTTGTTCTTGTATTCTTCGCAAAATGTCGCATTCGGACGCGCCGGATTGTGGCAGGCGCCGCGCCAATCCCATTTGCAGCTGTCGCACAGGATGACATTCATCCCGAGCGTTTTCTTTACTCTAACTTGAAATTTGTGGAAACCGGATTCTATACCCATCACTTCCATAATACACATTTTTTAGCGAATACTGCAACGATTATGCTAGAATGAAATCAATTGTGGAGTTTTTATGAAATATTCTCACCGTTTCGTCATTATCACCGCCTTGTTTGTAACATGTTTGCTGACGGCAAACATTATCGGGGCAAAAGTCTGGGGTGTCGGTTCTTTCACGTTACCCGCCGCCGTGATTCTTTTCCCCTTCAGTTATATTTTCGGAGATATTCTCACCGAGGTCTACGGCTATAAACAAGCCCGCCAGGTTATCTGGCTGGGTTTTCTCTGCAATCTAATTTTTGTCGTTTTTGCCTGGTTGGGAGGGCTGTTACCCCCGGCCGCCAATTGGACCGGACAGAGCGCCTATACCACCATTCTCGGCTACACACCCCGGCTGCTGGTTGCTTCTTTCCTCGGTTACCTGGTCGGCGAATTCAGCAATTCCTATGTTTTAGCCAAGATGAAGATACTCACAAAGGGGCGCTGGTTGTGGTCCCGCACCATCAGTTCCACCATCGTCGGGGAAGGACTGGATACCGTGCTTTTCATCATCATTGCCTATGTCGGCGCGCCCTTCTTCACACCATGGATGATCCTTTGGCACTGGACGACAAAAGTGGTCATCGAAGTCGTCTTTACGCCATTGACCTATGTCATTGTCGGTTATTTAAAGAAAAATGAATCGATCGACACCTATGATTATCAAACCAACTTTAACCCTCTAAGTCTTCGGGAAAGGAAAATAGTGGAACGATGAACATTCGTTTTATCGGTGCGCATAATAGTGAATCCAAAGATGTCAGACCTGTTTGTCTATTGATTGATGACGTGCTCGCCATCGATGCCGGCGGTCTGATTTCCGGCCTCACTTTTCCCGAACAGCTGGCGATACAGGCGCTGCTGGTGACTCATCATCACTTCGACCATATCAAAGACATCCCGATGATGGGCATGACCTTCTATGTCAAAGAATCCAGGATCAATATCTATTCCATCAAAACCGTCTACCAGGCGCTGAAGTACCTGTTCGAATACCCGGGGAATTTATACAGGAATTTTTTGATCCATCCGGCGGAAAATCCCACGATTCACTTTACGCAGATCGAACCGCTGCGGCCGTTCTCCTTGCTGAAATATAATATTCTGGCCGTCCCGGTGAAACACTCCGTGCCCGCTGTGGGATACCAGATCACATCGCCGGAAGGCAAGAAAGTATTCTATACCGGGGACACGGGCAATGGACTGGCCGAAGTCTGGTCCCTGATTTCTCCCGATCTATTGATTGTTGAAGTTACCGGCGCTAATGGATTTTTAAAGACTGCTAAAGAAGCCCACCATCTCACACCGGCGCTGCTCAAAGAGGAATTGGAATCTTTCTTGCTGATCAAAGGATATCTGCCGAAGGTAATCACCGTGCACATGTTCCCGCAGAGCCCGGAAAAAGAACTGATTGAAAACGAATTGAAGGTAATCGCTGCTCAATTGAATGCTTCGATTATCCCCGGCCGCGAAGGCATGCAGATTGCACTGTAATTTCGTGGCAGGCGGAATTTCCTATGTGCGCCGAAGAAAATCCACGGTTCATCGTCGACTTGAATTGCGGTAAACTCGCCAAATGGCTGAGGATGCTCGGTTATGATACTACTCTCTTTGACCACCGTGATGACAAATACCTGATTCGTACGGCTTTAAGCGAAAACCGTATAATTCTCACCCGCGACACCCAGCTGATGCGGCGGCGCGTGATTACGACTGGTATTATCAAAGCGCTTTTTATCTGCCGCGATAACTCGCTTGAGCAAATCCGGCAGGTAATTACAGACCTCGGGTTGGATTCCGCTTTTATACCCTTTAGTTTGTGTCTGGAATGCAACCTGCCGCTGGTAAAGGTCAGCAGAGAAGACGTTAAAGACCGGGTACCGTCATATGTCTACCAGACCCAAACGCAATATGTAGAATGTCTCAACTGCCGCCGTGTCTACTGGCAGGGCACCCACTGGCAAGCCATGGTGAAAAAACTGGATGGCCTCGGCAAATAGTTGACCATAACTCCAAACCCTTGCTACACTTGGTACAATGGTAGTATATGAATGAAAGCCGGCGAGGAGGCAAAACCTATGTTTCTGGCAATCGATATCGGTAATACCAATGTCACAATGGGCGTTTTTGACGGCGAACAGATCCGTTATACCTGGCGTATGGCCACCGATATTCATAAAATGCCCGACGAGTATGCCTCTGCGTTGATGCCATTGGTGCAATTTCGTAAAATTCCGTTGACCGAAATCAAAGAAGTAGCTTTATGCAGTACGGTTGCGCCACTCGTCCCGATCTTTGTTGAACTACTCAATGATTATTTTAAAATCAAACCGCTGGTTATCGGTCCCGGCATTAAGACCGGCATCCGCGTGCGCATGGATAATCCCAAAGAAGTCGGCACCGACCGCATTGTGAATACCGTCGCGGGTTTTAAACTCTACGGCGGCCCCACCATCATCGTCGACCTGGGCACTGCCACCACCTTCGATGTCATCTCCAAAGAAGGTGATTTTATCGGCGGCGCCATTGCTCCCGGCCCGATGACCGCCGCGGAAGCATTGTTCTCCCGGACTGCCGCGCTGCCGCGCATCCAATTTATTCATCCGCAGAAAGCGATCGGCACTAGTACTATTGCCGCCATGCAATCCGGTATCATGTTTGGTTATGCCGGATTGGTCGAAGCTGTCGTCGCCCATATTGAAAAGGAGCTCGGCGAAAAGGCAACAATAGTTGCCACCGGCGGATTCGGCGCTATTTTCGCGCAGGAAACCACCGTTTTCAAAGTGGTCAATCCGGATATCACACTCATCGGTTTGAGAATGCTCTACCAGATGAACAAATAAATTTAAAATTTGTTGAAAATTGAATATTGGAACTTAGTTATTATTTGTTATTTGAAATTTGGATTCTTTCTTGAGGGGGTATGGAAATGTTAAAAAACAAGACTATCGTTCTCGGTGTTAGCGGCGGTATCGCGGCTTATAAAGCGGCAGACCTGGCCAGCAAACTGGCGCAGGCTGGCGCCAATGTCCGCGTCGTCATGACGTGGGAAGCCACCGAACTTGTAAAACCACTGACATTTCAGGCATTAACGGGCAACCCTGTTGTCACCGGGATGTTCGAACCTGCGCCCCTTTCTGCGATTACCCATGTTTCACTGGCGGATGAAGCGGATATTGTTGTAATTGTCCCGGCTACCGCTAATATCATCGCCAAAATCGCGGCCGGTATCGCCGACGATATCCTTACCTGTACTGTACTGGCCACCACCGCCCCGATCGTTTTATCACCCGCCATGCACAATAATATGTATGTCAATCCTGTCACTCAGGAAAATATCGCCAGGCTGAAAAAGCGGGGATTCACCATTATTCCTGCGGTCCACGGAAGACTGGCATCCGGCTCGATCGGGTACGGCCGCTTGCCGGAAATCACCGAAATCATGGGCACTATCCAGCAAACACTCGGCAAAAACGGCGACCTGGCTGGTAAACGCATCGTTGTAACCGCCGGCGGCACGCAGGAAGTGATTGACCCGGTGCGCTATATAGGGAACCGCTCCTCCGGCAAGATGGGTTACGCACTGGCTGAAGCCGCCAGGGACAGGGGGTCTGCGGTAACATTGATCACCACACCAACCGCGCTTGGCATACCGGCGGGCATGGAAACGGTAAAAGTGCAGAGCGCCATAGAAATGAAAGATGCGGTCGTCAAAGCCACTGCCAAAACAGACGCCTTGATTATGGCCGCCGCTGTTGCTGATTATATGCCTGAAACCGCTTCCGCGCAGAAGATTAAAAAAGGCGCCGGTGGTCTGACACTCGAACTGGTAAAAACTCCGGATATCCTTTCAGAGATCAAGGGTAAATTCCTCAAGATCGGCTTCGCCGCCGAGACACAGGACCTGATTGCCAATGCGCAAAAGAAACTCACCGCCAAGTCACTCGACATGATTGTCGCCAACGATGTTTCTGCAAAAGACAGCGTCTTCGGTTCGGATAACAATAAAATCACAATTATCAAAAAGGACGGTAAACCGCAAGCCCTCCCGCTCATGAGCAAAAGAGAAGCCGCGGATAAGATTCTGGACAATGTCGTAAAACTGCTTAAGTAAGTAGCGCAGGCCTCCGCGTCTATTGAAACCTGAAACCTTCTCTGAAAATTTTTATGCAAGAATCCACTACTTCCTGGTCATAGAGAATATCTTTATGTTTTGAGATTTCCTCCAACGCTTTATCGATGCCAAGCGCCGGTCGATAAGGTCTATGGGAGGCAATAGCCTCGACTACGTCCGCAACAGCCAGGATCTTTGCTTCCCGCAGGATAACGTTGCCAACTAAGCCGGAGGGATATCCTGAACCGTTCAACCTTTCGTGGTGTTGATTTATGATATCAGCAACCGGCCACGGCAAGTCCAGTGTCTTCAGCAAATCATAACCCAATGACGGGTGCATCTTGATAATCGTCATCTCCGCCTCAGTTAATACATTGGGATTGGTGAGGATCTCCGCCGGAACACGAACTTTACCGATGTCGTGGATCAGTCCGGCTAACCTGAGACCGGTAATCTGGTCTGACGAAAATCCCATTTTTTCGGCAATGGCGCAGGCAAGCTGAGTTACCCGCCGCTGATGACCGGCGGTATAGGGATCTCTCATTTCGACTATCATGGCCATCGCCTGCATTGTATCTTCCATACCTTTTATCAGCTTCTGTGCGCTGTTTCTGACTGCTTCTTCTGCCCGCTTCCGCTCCGTGATGTCTCTCATCACTCCCTGCACGGCGATTACCTTATCATCCTTTATTATGGGGGCTCCATTAATCTCTACGAAAACAATACTTCCGGTATGGTTAAATTGGCCTATTTCGAGATTGATGATGGTCTCTCCTGAAAGAACTCGATTCAAAGCCTTGATCGCTTTCGGTAATTCGCTCAGTGGGGTTGTACTTTCAAAGAGTTTCCCGGTCAGTTTTTCAGGATCATATCCGTAAAAGTCTCGTACTTTGGGGCTGACATATTCGATAACCCCTTTAGGAGAAAGCTGAAAAACTACGTCATGGGTGTTGTCTACCAGCGTTCTTAATTGTGTTTCAGCCCTTTTCAGATCGTCTCTTTCCTGTCTCAAAGTGGCGTTTTCTGCTTCCAATTGCGCGATACGCTCGCTTGAAACCTCTACACTTGGGCTTTCTGTTTCTTGTTTCATATTAATTATTGTCATTCTCTAATCGATCGGAGCTGTCTTCTACATCAACTCTCTCCGATTCCGCTAATATTGTCTTCATATCATCTTCAGTAAATAGTCTCCGTCCCCGTCTGTCACGGTGAGACTTGCTAATCACGCCTGATTTTAGCCAGCGAAAAAGGGTCGCTTTACTGATCCGCGCCTTTACGCATGCTTCTGAAGTTTTATAATAAGTTTGTCCGGCGATCTCAATCGGCACAGCACGAACCTCACTTTAACAATAGATTAAATGTGCAGCCTTGAAAATAGCAACGTCCTCGATTTTGCTTAAGAATAGCGTCTGAACTTGAATTTCATTAAAGCTCTTTGAATTGTAGACATAAGCTTTCTTTTAACACGAATGATGGTCACTTGAAGTTGCAGTTTTTGGTATCCCGTTTTCCTTTCATGATAATGTGCTTCTTCCTTGATGTTTCCATCTTCCGTAAAGACGCCGGTCATCTGCATCGAGGTATCCATTGAGTTAACCCAGGCGCTCATTACCCTTTGCATACACTCTGTCAGCGCTTGTTTCATCCTGTCCTTGTAGGCTCGAGAGGCTTTTTCGACGGCCTTATCCACATTCTCTTTATACGCATCCAGAGCATCCAATTCGGCCTTTTCTCTTATTTTCATCGCCTTTTCGATGGCTTCCTCACAAACGCTTGCCATCGGCGCAGAAGTCTCCGTGGAGCTTCTCCATGCTTCCATTACTCTTTGTTTACACTCTACCAGCAATTGTTTCGTCTTATCGTCATAAGCGCGTGCAGCGCTATCTACTCCCTTAGCTACGTCCTCTCTGTATACGTCCGAAGCGTATAATTCAGCTCGTTCGCGTACTTTCATCGCCTTCTCTATGGTTTCCTCACAAAGTCGGTATCGCTGTTCAGCGTCTCGATAAGCTTCCTGATCATGCTGACCCCGCTCTTTAAATGCTTGTGCTAAGTTTTTCCTTCCTTCAAGATAGGTTTGGAAGGCAATTCCGAGTGTGTTCTTGACTTCACCGGAGTCACCTGTTGCAGTCTCCTCCGTTTTGAGGGTTTGACTTATTGTTCGATTCGGGGCTTCCTTTGCGATTATCCCCATCTTGTCCTGGTTTGTTGCCATTGCCACAGGGCACCTCCCTAAACAAAGTGAGTCGTGATGCTAACTGAGTCCATATTAGTCTCAATGAGACTGCCTGTACATCCCTCATTTGGGCCATTAGTCATCCTACTTTAGTACGTATTTCGGGGTCGTAGAAAAGATCTCCCGGGAGGAATAGCTTCACCGCTTCAATTCTACGTCAACCATCTTCCTAATTATTAGTTGACAATAGTTGATCCATCGTGAGCCGTTTCTGAATAAAGTCCTTGACTAATGTTCAGCGGTGATCGTTTGGCTCCAATTAAAACATATAGCCTCGCGTCTCACGGTCAGCGTCGTCCCTGTCGAACTGGTGTCACACGCCATGATCTGAAAGAATATTCGTATCGGGGAGCTGTCCGGATTCCCGAAGGCAAACATCGTTAAATAAAAATGGTCGGGATGTTCATTGACGATATTGAGATTTCTCCCGCAGACGTTCTGGCTCTTTCTGATCCACGAAACAAATGCTTCGCTATCTTTGAAAGATGACGGGAACCTATTTCTCAAAATTCTCTTAAAATTTATTATGTCCAGTAGAACAGGGGGGAACATCCTTAAAAATATCTGCCGGTAACCAGTAACTTTTTATTATCGGCTTCGTTCTATATATTGTTGGTTACTATGAGAGCATCAGTAATATGAATAAATTGTAATGATTTATTCATGTAAAGGCTCCCATAAAGATGGTATGGTTACTTCAATAGGAATAATTCCCTGCAATACTATCCCGGATTTTTCGTATAAATAAAC
>Ga0224520_1000618_pt1 | contig 10415 bp, 9 predicted proteins | sample CFST25metaG_2_FD_180684 | JGI IMG/M metagenome (GOLD analysis project Ga0224520, IMG submission 180684) | Peat soil microbial communities from Stordalen Mire, Sweden - C.F.S.T-25 | ecosystem: Environmental > Terrestrial > Soil > Wetlands > Peat | place: Sweden: Norrbotten County, Stordalen Mire... | reverse complement strand
ATATCGCTCTGGTCAACGAACTGACCCTGCTCTGCGATCGCATGGGATTGAACGTCTGGGAGATACTGGATGCCGCCTTCACCAAGCCCTTCGGCATCATGCCCTTCTACCCCGGTCCCGGGGTAGGCGGCCACTGCATTCCCCTGGATCCCCACTACCTTGAGTGGAAGGCCCGGGAATTCAATTTCAATACCCGCTTCATCGCATTGGCCGGTGAGATCAACCGCCATATGCCCGAATTCGTGGTGGAGAAGGCCATGCGCCTGCTTAGCGACCAGGGAAAAGGATTGCGCGGAGCCCGGGTGCTTGTGCTGGGCGTGGCCTACAAGAAGGACATCGACGACCCCCGTGAAAGCCCCAGCACGGAGGTGCTGCACCTGCTGGCCCAGCGCGGCGCTGACATCACCTACCACGATCCCCACATCCCCCACTTTACCGAACACGGTCATGACCTGCGCAGCGTGCCCCTCACCGCGGGAAACCTGCATCAGGCCGATCTGGTATTGATCCTGACTGACCACACCGCGGTGGATTATGCCTTGGTGGTGAAGGAATCCATTCAGATCCTCGATACCCGGAACGCCCTGAAGCGGGTGGACGGTCCCAAACCCAACGTCGTTCTGCTCTAGGAAGTGGCCATGGAGAAACCAGCGTACATTCACCCCACTGCCGTGGTCGACGAGGGGGCCCAACTAGGCGAGGCCACCAAGGTCTGGCACTTCTGCCACGTCTACCCCAAGGCCGTGATAGGAAAACACACCATCCTGGGCCAGAACTGCATGGTGGCCAACGGCGTCACCATCGGGGATTTCTGCAAGATCCAGAACAATGTCAGCCTCTACGAGGGCGTGATCCTCGAGGACTATGTCTTCTGTGGCCCCAGCATGGTGTTCACCAATGTGACCACCCCCCGTTGCCTCTTTCCCCGCAACACCACGGAGGATTACCTCACCACGCGCGTGAAACGGGGTGCCTCTATCGGCGCCAACGCCACCATCGTGTGCGGAGTCACCTTGCATGAATGCGCCTTTGTGGCGGCCGGGGCCGTGGTCACCAAGGATGTACCCCCTTACGCCATGGTGGCGGGTGTCCCGGCCCGGGTGATCGGTTACATGTGCGAGCGGGGCGAACGGCTGGTCTTCAATGCTGCGAACGAAGCCCTCACCACCTACGGTCAGCGGTATCGGAAGAACACCGAAGGCATCGTCAGCAAGGTGGTTTGATGAGCGTGCAGACGCAAATTCCCATTCTCGACCTTCAGCCCCAGATCCAAGCCCACTGGGATGAGTTCAATGCGGCCTTTCAGCGCGTGATGCGGTCAGGTCAGTTCATCCTTGGGCCCGAAGAGAAGGCCTTCGAGCAGGAATGCGCCGCCTACCTGGGGGTAAAGCATGCCATCGGCTTGAACTCTGGAACCGATGCCCTCTACATCGCCTTGCGGGCGCTGAATATTGGTCCCGGAGATGAGGTCATCACTACCCCCTTCACCTTCTTTGCCACCGCTGAGGCCATCAGCCACGTGGGCGCCACGCCGGTCTTCGTGGACATTGAGGAAGATACGTTCAACATCGACCCTGCCCTGATCCCGGCTGCGATCACCGCGCGCACCAAGGCGATCATTCCCGTGCACCTTTTTGGGCGCCCCTGTGACCTGGACCGCATCCAGGCCGTCGCAGACAAACATGGGCTGAAGATCGTCGAAGACTGTGCCCAGAGCTTTGGTGCCACCTGGAAGGGGCGGAAGGTCGGAATCATGGGCGCCTTCGGTTGCTTCAGCTTCTTCCCAACCAAGAATCTCAGCGCCTTTGGCGATGGAGGCATGATCACGACCGACGATGACGAACTCGCGGCGACCGCACGCATGCTCCGCGTTCACGGCAGCCGTAAGAAGTATTTCAACGAGGCAGTCGGTTACAACTCACGCCTGGACGAACTGCAAGCCGCCATGCTGCGGGTGAAATTGCCCCATATCGATCTCTGGAATGAAGGAAGGAGGCAGGTCGCTCTCCGGTACGGGGACTTGTTCAAGGAGAATGACCAGATCGTGGCGCCGACAGTGGTGGAGGGCCACGTCTTCCACCAGTACACCGTTCGCGTAAAGGGAAGGGACCGGGATACTCTCCAGGCCCAGTTGGCGGCAGCTGGCATTGGCACGATGGTCTATTACCCCGTGCCGTGCCACCGGTTGAAGCTTTATCAGAGTAGCCATGCACAGGTCAGTTGCCCTCTGGCCGAGGCTGCTTCAGTAGAAGTCCTAAGCCTACCAGTCTGGCCTGAACTGCCTTCAAGCCTACAGGCGCGCACGGTGAAGACAATTATCCAATGCCTTTGATTCCAGAGGGATTGAGTAAGGCGTTTTCTGCTTCCCAGTGGGCCGGGTCGGGTCATCCGGTGGATTTTTGAATATTTGTTAATTAGACGGAGTGATTTTGTCGGATCAATATTTATTTGGATGCTATGAAAGAATATAAACAGGAAAGGACAAGTGGGTCTCAAAGTAACAGTTCTTATGATATTAATAACAATAATTTGACTACAGGCGAATTAAAGGTGTGAAAAAGGACTGAAATGCATGTGTTAATATTGGGACTTCCGTATTTCAGCAAATTGTTGCAGGGCCAATTGTCAGAGTTTAAGCCAGATTGGGATTTCAGGTGTTTGAAGCCGGATCTCGGTCGATTGAGAAATGTACGGACCGGCTGGGCCATCGCGAACAGTGATGTCCTCTATATGATTAGCAGTACTTTGGGTCCACACGCGGGAATCAAGCTGGCCCTTCGGCTGCGAAAGCGGGTGGTGATGCACTGGGTCGGGACCGATGTACTCGAAGCTCGTGCCGCCATGGAAGCGGGCCGGGTGGACAGGCGCTTCGTGGATGGAGTGGTCCATTGTTGTGAGGTTCCATGGATCCAGGAAGAACTGAAGGCGATCGGAATCGAGGCAACTCTGGTACCCCTTGCCGCGATTTCTATCGATGGAGCCGCTATTCCCGACCGCGCGAGTATATCTGTCCTTGGTTATGTCGGTGAAGGTCGCGAAACATTCTATGGATTACCAAGACTCTTGAGGCTGGCTGCAGCATTCCCCAACGTACCGTTCAGGTTGGCTGGGATTCAGGCCATGGCCGAATCTATTCCCTCCAATGTAACCCTTCTCGGGTGGGTGGATGACATGCCATCCGAGTACCGTCGGGCTACGCACTATCTAAGATTGCCCGACCACGATGGATTGGCCTTTTCGGTCATTGAGGCGCTGAGATGGGGGTGCGAGGTTGGCTATACCTATCCCTTCCCTTGTACGACGCAGGTCAGAAGTGATGAGAGTGCCAAGGACCTCTTGCAGGAGGGGATCAGTCGAATGGCCGTTGGGGCATGGAAGCCGAATCTAGCCGGCCATGACTACGTTGAACGCTCCTTCAACGACAAGGTGGTCCTCGCGGGCATCCTGAAAGTCCTCCAGGGCTAGACATTCGAATTCAGAACCCGGAACCGCTGAGGACCGTCTGTTATTGATACGATGCCGGACTCATCTGAAGACCTAGGAATGACGCAAGGACCACGAAAATTGCAAAGGGCAACGGCATGAATGAAGTGGGAACAGTGCACCCCCCCCCTGAGATGGGACCGGTAAGATCATTCTTCGCTTCGGCTAAAAGCGTATTCGCACGCCAAGTCGGCGTCACCTTCCTAAGCCAGGGCCTAGTTTTAGCCTGTTCGATGGTCACGGCCGCCATAACGGCCCGGTGGTTGGGACCGGTAGGCAAAGGGCAGTACGCCCTCGCGTTGATGATTCCGGGTGTACTTCAACTGATCCTCGGGTTCGGAGTCAATGTATCTAATATCTATTTCGCCGGATCTGGGAAAATTGCGGTCCCCAAATTGGCAGCCAACGGGATGGTTTTAACCCTCTTCGGATCAATATTAGGATATCTATTGATTCTGATTCTCCTATCGGGACATTTCCTAGCTGTGATCGTACCGGGTATCCGTTTACCGCTGCTTTTTCTGGGATTGCTGGTCCTGCCAATCTATTTACTCAATGCAAACCTGACATCTCTATTGCTCGGGTTGAGGCAGATGAATAGTCTAGCTATATTGAATACCGGCCAAGCCGTGTTAGTGCCTGTGTTATCCATAGTCTTCATTGTCTGGCTGCGATTGGGAGTGCCTGGGGCGATCCTGGCTTCCCTGGGAAGCAACTTGGCATTGATGGTGGGGGCGATGCTGTTCTTGAGGGCAAAGGTGGGAAGGAATTGGTGCAAGTGGGATCTTCAGGTCACAAAACCAGTGTTGAGTTATGGAATTAAGGCCTACGTGGCGAACCTTCTTCAATTCTTCAACTACCGCTTAGACACGTTCATTGTCAATTCATTCATTGGCCCAGGTGGGGTTGGCATCTATTCTTCGGCCGTAACTCTGGCTGAACTGCTATGGCAATTACCCAACAGTGTTAGCTTGGTCTTGTTCCCGAAAGCGGCAGGGACAGAACCTGGTTTGATGAATCGATTTACGCCCAAAATGATCTGGATGGTCTTGGGAGTCTCGTTGATGGGGGCACTTGGCCTCATCATCTTCGGGAAGCTCATTATTCGAATTCTTCTTTCAAGGGCATTTCTTGGAGCCTATGTTCCAATGTTAGTTTTGCTGCCGGGAGTGATCCTATTGGGGCTAGCCAAAATATTATTTGCTGACATATTAGGTCGCGGCTATCCACAGTATTCTTCGATCATTTCAGGTAGCTCGCTGGTTATAACCATTGTTCTTGATCTTACACTCATCCCTAGAATGGGAATTACAGGGGCTGCGCTGGCATCGTCGGTCGCATACACATTCCACTTCGTTCAAGCAATAGTATTATATGCAATAATTCGACGAAGACCTGCTTTGAATTAGAAGCAGAATTAACCGATCTGCCAATTATTCGATTTGAATTCCCTTATGCGCCCAACATAACAATCCATACCATGATTAGCTTTGCAAGATTGGAAGGCTAATTGAACGGTTTATGTCTTATTCGTAGTTTGGAGGAATTTAAATTGTCGACACTTAAACCTCCATTAAATATTTTAATGATTTCGACTCTTCCACTATGGAGCATGGGAGATGGGAAAGGGGCGGCAACCTTCTTTAAAACGATAGAAGGTCTTGTGGAGCGGGGTGCCAAGGTCAGATTGCTCCTTGGTGATAAATATGTAAGTGGGCTTCCGAACGGAGTGGCCGTGCACACAATGGAAGGCGCATGGCTAAAATCTCTAATACGTGTTCCACATGTATCATTTATAGCACAATTGATTTGGACTCTTTTGTTTTCAATATGGGCAACATGCATTGGCCTATATCTAATGCTCCACGAACGGTATGATTGTGTATATGGATATGAAATAACAGGTGTCCCGGTGGCATGGTTGCTCGGAAGATTAAATCATGTTGTATCCATAGCAAGGTTTCAGGGAACAATCCTATTCCCTTATCTAAAGTCTTGGCGATACAGAATTTTTTATTGGGACCATTTTTTTGCGATGATCCTACCAGTAGATTTAATAATTATGGCAAATGATGGGACAGAAGGGGATAAAGTGCTTGCATATCTGAAGGTGCCAGAACCAAGAGTAAAATTTTGGATGAATGGAGTTAGTATTGGTAATGGTATGGGCACTGATTCGGTCGTGGATTCGCGCATTCTGGCCCACAAAAAGTCCGGCGGCCAGGTAATCATGTGTGTAAGCAGGCTCGTCGCTTGGAAGCGGTTGGATAGGATCTTGATGGCAATGCCGGCTATCTTGGCCTTGGACCCTGGTGTATTGCTTGTTATTGTGGGGGACGGTGCTGCTCGAAAGGAATATGAACGATTGGCTGAAGAAATTCATATTCAATCTCGAGTCATTTTTGCTGGAGCCGTTCCTCAAGAGGCAATCCCTGATTATCTCTTCCAAGCGGACCTCTTTGTTTCTTTCTATGATCTTTCGAATTTAGGTAACCCTTTACTTGAGGCGATGAGGCTTGGGAAATGTATCATTACCTTAGATAATGGAGCCACTGGTTCGGTTATAAAAACAAATGTCAACGGAATAATGATTGATCCCAATTGCCTACAAAAAATTCCATCAGAGGTACATACACTTTTGAACAACCCTGATGAAAGAATTCGGCTTGGAAATTCTGCTAAAGAATTTGCACATACTCATTTTAGGACTTGGCCACAGCGCATGGATCTTGAATATGAAGTGATGATCGAAAAAATTAATGAAAAACGACATTTATAAAATGAGTAAAAACGATTTCTCGAGAAAATCGAGTACGGTGTTTGAGGCTGAATGACCGGGCCAAAGCTTCAGTTTGCCAAACGAAATCAAGCACACCGGAACTACGATCTTGATAGGCAGAAAGGCCATGGTCTGTCATCATTGGGAGATTGCTGTTTGTCTCTAATTAGTTGTTTATAATGAATTGCGCTAATTATTCAAGTTCTCTAGGGAAGAGAATTGAAAATTCGAAAAAGGGATTCTGTGCCGATCGCTGCAATTGGTACCATGCAGACAGGACGTCAGCCGTCCTCCAAGACAATGTCTGGGTATGGGAGTACACCACCATCCTGGAAGGGATGACCATAGGCTGGGGGCAATCATGGCGATGAAAGCTGTAGTCGAGTGGGATTATCCCCCTTACGCCTTCGGGGGACGGAGATCGGCAGAGGTAGTCGAGCCCCCAACAAGAGAGGGCCCTGAGGGTTACGGCCCGAGTTTGGGTGAGGTCAGGTGAACCAGATGAACGCTCCTCAGGACCCGGAAAGAGAGTGGCGGAACCCACTCTTCATGAAGTACCTATTTTGGGTCGCCATTCCTGCGAGTTTTATCGGTGCAGTCGTGGGTATCCATGTTTTCGGTTTTGAGTTGTTTCTATTACGTATCATCATTCTCCTTTTTTCCCCCCTCTTCATTTTCTACCCCGCCCCTTGGCGCATAAAAAGTGTCAGGAGGGCGATGTTTCTTTTTACAACCATGCTGGGGTATGGAGTCATCTCGCTTCTATGGTCCTCCGACCCAGTGTTGGGGTTCAGGAATGTGGTTTGGCTATTCACGGGAGTAATGCTGTTGTTCTTGGTCGTCCGGCAAGCTCGGGATCAGGCAGCCCTTCGGCAAATCATGATTCTCTGGGCCCTTACTATCATTGGCACGAGCCTTCTAGGCTTCTACGAATTCCGCAGTGGGCATTACCTATTCAATTTTGAGGCTGCCAATTTTCAAGAATTGGATGCTTATTTAGAGCGAATTGGTTGGTGGATCCCCCGTGTCTTTTGGTCAAATTGGAATAACTTTGCTTTTGTGAACGCTCTTTCGGCGCCGGTCCTGTTCGGATGGGGACTTGATTCAGGCGGGAGGGTGCGTGCCCTGGCCCTTACTTCATCTTGTCTTGCAGTGGCTATGGTCGTGCTTTGCTTTTCAAGAGCGGCCTTGGGCGGGCTGGTGCTCAGTTTGTTGTTGTTCGGAACGGTCTATGGCTTTTTCTATATAAAAAATGATCGATTTCGAACTAGGCACTTATTCGTGATGGCTTTGGTGATGGCCTTAGGCCTGGGAGTCGTGATCAAGCAATCGGAAAATATTGAATTTATCAACAAGGTGTATTCATCGTTTTCCACGAAATTCGAAGGCTCCGAAGGCTCTAATGAGTATAGAGGATATACTTACAATAGGGCAGTGATTGAAGGCACTTGGGGGTCGCTAGGATTTGGAAGGGGTCTGGGCGCCTCAAATCAGCTCATCGAGGGTGGATCGTACCATTTCTATCCCTTTGAAATCCTGGCTGAACTCGGGCTTTGGATTTTCCTGGGCTATGTTCTGCTGATGGTCAACCTCGTTGTGGGTTTGTACCAATGCATCATCAAGGGAATTCATGTGTATTGGAGCACTGGCCTCCTCGCTTCTGCCATGGCCTTTCCGATACTCGCCATGGGGCCCAGCAGCATCCTTGGGGAAGGTCCTTACTGGCTGTGGATGGGGTTTCTGGTCGCTTATACCGGAGTCATGAGGATACGTCGATTAGATATTGCATGATCCTTGGGATATCGACTGATTTTAATGATATACTGGGCATGTGTCCGATGGATTGCTCGAGGACAAAACCTCGCTATCAAACATAAAGGCTTGAATACATGATTCTTATTGTTGATTATGGCATGGGTAACCTCGGCTCTGTCCTCAATATGCTCAAGCGGGCGGATGTGGAGGCTATTGTCAGCGGGCGGGTTGAGGATGTGATGGAAGCCTCGAAAATCATCCTCCCCGGGGTTGGGGCCTTCGGCCAAGCGATGGAAAACCTCGAACAGACTGGTCTTGCCGCCGCCTTGAAGGATCGAGTGGAGCGGCATGGCATCCCTATCCTAGGGATTTGCCTCGGTATGCAGCTCCTGACCGAGTCCAGCGAGGAGGGGAATTCGTCGGGGTTTGGCTGGATCCCCGGAACTACGGTTCGATTCCGGCAGACAGGGGCTTCGGCGGGTTTGAAAATTCCGCACATGGGCTGGAACCTAGTGACGGCAACCCAACCCAACCCACTTCTTCCTCTTTCGGAAGAGGAGCGACGATTCTATTTCGTTCATTCCTACCACGTGGCATGCGCGCCTGAATATGTCATCGGGTCCACCACCTACGGGTACCCCTTCGCTTCTGCCATACGGCACCGCAATGTGCTTGGGGCGCAGTTCCATCCAGAGAAGAGCCATCGCTTCGGCTCTGATCTGCTCTCCCGGTTTGCCGGATGGGAGGGTTAACCCGTGAGGGCTTTTCGCATCATCCCGACGCTGCTCCTTGAGAACAAACGGCTCGTGAAGACAATCCACTATCGGAAGCCGCGGTACATTGGGGATCCGATCAATGCTGTACGCATCTTCAACGACAAAGAGGTCGATGAATTGGTGCTCCTTGATATCGGCGCCGCCTCTTCGGGGATCCGCTTTGAGCACATCCAGAAGATCGTCTCAGAAGCCTTCATGCCCATCGCTTACGGTGGGGGGGTGCGCTCCTTGGAGGACATTCGGACCTTGTTCCAAATCGGGATTGAGAAGGTCGTCCTCGGAACAGCCGCGGTGGAAACGCCCGACCTTGTGCGCGAGGCATCCACCTGGTTCGGCAGCCAGAGCATCGTGGTTTCCGTGGATGTGAAGACAGATTTTTGGGGCAAAAGGCGGGTTTTCTATGCCAATGCCAAACGGAAGATCAAGGAGGAGCCACTTGGGTACGCTCAGAGAATGGTCACCTTGGGGGCCGGAGAAATCCTCCTGAACGATGTAGATCGGGAAGGCACCATGGGGGGAATGGATCTCGACCAGATCCGGAGGTTCTCCCAGGGTCTGGATGTGCCGATGGTCGCTTCGGGCGGAGCTGGATCTTTGCGGGATGTCCTAGATGCTTGGGAGCTGGGTGGAGCCCATGCGGTGTCTGCCGGAAGCCTGTTCGTCTTCAAGGGACCGCTCCGTGCAGTACTGATCAACTACCCTCAAGAGTCAGCTATCCAAGCTTTGCTCTCCGAAAGGGCCTGAGCTATGCCCCCATCCACCTACATTCGATGTTCCCGCTGTGTCATGGATACCACGGACCCGGAGATCGCATTCGATGCTGATGGTGTATGCAGCCATTGCCATTCCTACGACATGATTCAAGCTCGTTATGGCATTCCGGCCGACCGCCGCGAGGAACTCCTCGCCCAGAGCATTCAGAGGATCAAGGACGAAGGGCGCGGGAAAAAATACGATTGCATCATTGGACTGAGTGGAGGAGTTGACAGCACTTATGTCGCTCTGAAAGTGAAGGAACTCGGACTCAGGCCCCTCGCCGTCCATATGGATGGCGGGTGGAATTCAGAACTCGCCGTTTCAAATGTCGAGAACATCATTGATCGCCTCGGCATTGATCTGTTCACATGCGTTGTGGAATGGGATGAAATGCGGGACCTCCAACTGAGTTTCTTCAGGTCCGGGGTTCCCAACTGTGACATTCCGCAGGACCACGCCATCGTGGCGGCGCTACACCTAGCAGCCAGCGCCTTTGGGGTGCGGACCATCGTGAGAGGAGTGAACTTCGCCACCGAATCCGTCTTGCCGAGGGCCTGGGGCTACACGTCGATGGATCTCCATCACATCAGGGCCATCCATCGGCGATATGGACGGGTAAAGCTAAAGACCTTCCCGGTTTGCAGCATATTCAAGCTGGCCTATTTCCACATGGTCAAAAAAATTTCCTATTTTGACATTCTTAATTATTTAGAATACGACAAGGATCTAGCAAAACAAGTGATCATAAATAAACTAGGTTGGCGGGATTATGGCGGGAAACACCATGAATCGTTGTTCACCAAGTTTTTCCAATCCTACTATCTGGTAAAAAAATTCGGATTCGACAAAAGGCTGGCGCATCTATC
>Ga0224520_1000617_pt1 | contig 10431 bp, 10 predicted proteins | sample CFST25metaG_2_FD_180684 | JGI IMG/M metagenome (GOLD analysis project Ga0224520, IMG submission 180684) | Peat soil microbial communities from Stordalen Mire, Sweden - C.F.S.T-25 | ecosystem: Environmental > Terrestrial > Soil > Wetlands > Peat | place: Sweden: Norrbotten County, Stordalen Mire... | reverse complement strand
ATTACGGCAATCGTAAAAACAAACTGATAACCGGCTATTTTATGAACATTGAAAAAATTCAGGCAGGATTCTTTTGTCAAACATAGTTCAGGATATTACCCCGAATATAAAACTGCTCAATTTTTGCCCGCCTTCCAGCGGTTTCAAAAATTTCATCACTTCCTGGCTTCTTTCCGGCAGTAAGAAAGCTTTAGTTGATGTCGGCCCGCAAGTCACGATTTCTGGTTTGCTCGCCGCTTTGTCCGAAGCAGGGACCGCACCCGATGAAATTGACTATATTATTCTGACGCATATTCATATGGACCATGCCGGTGGCATTGGCTTGGCGGTTAAGGAAATGAAAAACGCTCAAGTTTTGGTTCACCCCCGGGCATATAACCATCTGGTTGACCCTGCAGTCCTCTGGCAAGCCAGTCAGCACACCCTCGGCAGTTTGGCGCTTAAATATGGCAAAATTGAACCCGTGCCGGCAGATAGGATTCTTATTGCAGAAGACGGTATGAAACTTGACCTTGGAAATGGCATGAAACTGGAATTATATCAGACGCCCGGTCATGCCCCGCATCATCTTGTTGTCTTCGACCGGAAGGATAGTGTTTTATTGGCGGGTGACGCTGCGGGCATTGAGATGAACGGTTTCTTGCGGCCGGGTGCTCCGCCGCCGTTCCGGTTGCGGGACTACCTGGATTCTCTGGATAAAATGATCGCGCTGCAGCCTCTCAAACTCGGTTACGCCCACTTTGGCTGTTATGATGACGCGGTCGCCAGGTTGCGGGCTGTGCGGGCACAGACGCTTCTCTGGTACCAAATTGCTCAAACCGGGGCTAAAGATAATAGAACGCCGGAAGAGGTGTTCCGTTTAATTCTCGCCGAAGATAATCACAATGCTAAACTGCAGGCAATGGAGAAAAGCGTATATCAAAGGGAATATCCGCTGATTCTCAATACTGTCCGCGGCTTAATGACCGCGCAATAACGCGATTACCCGATTATCAAGTCCTCCAAATTACGTTTGGGAATATGCCGCGTTCCATGTTCATCCCACCAGCCGCGTACGTTTCCTGTGCTCGGGTCTACCGGTTCGAAAATATAGGTTTCTTTCGGCTTTCCGATTGTCAGTACCAGCAGGATTTCATAACGTTCTGGAATATTTAATGCTTTTCTCAATTCTTTCCGGTTGACCATCCCCACCATACACCCGCCCAAATCTTTTTCGGTAGCACCCAGGAGAATGCTTTGCGCGGCGATGCCGTGGTCTACTTCGGTTGCGCCGTAGGTTCCCAGTTGTGTATCGTTCATCACGATAATATACGCGGAGGGTCTTTCCCCTTTAGGAGGGTCGCCCCCAAGGCTGATTTGACTGTAGATAATATCATTTTTCGCGGATTCGCAGGAAAGATAATACTTTAAAAGTTGGCGGTTCCCCCCGGACGGAGAAAATCTTGCCAGTTCAATCAGTTCGACCAGGGTTTCGCGGCTTACCGGCACTTCCTGATGATAGCGGCGGGTACTCCGGTTTTTCATGACTAAATCTTTTAACATTACTCTTCCTTTCTCAAACCTCTTTGTAGGTTTGGTTTATTCGTATATTCAAAACCTCGGGCATTCAGTCTTCGATACCTTTACGCGAAAGCATGCCTTTTTTGTAATAATGTTTGACTTCTACCATTTCCGTTACCAGGTCGGCTGCCTCTATTACTTCTTGAGGAGCATATCTGCCGGTGAATACTAACTCTAATCCGTCAGGTTTCGCTTTCATAAATTCCAGCATCTCCTCCACGGTAATCAAGTGAAAGAAATGAGCGGTGTTGATTTCATCGAGCACAATAATATCGTACTTCCCTGATAACATCGCTTTTCGGGCTTTTACCAGTCCTGCCTTGGCGTTTCGCATCTCTTGGGCGTCAGGGTGTTCTTTATCTTTGGTGAATCCTGTTTTGCCGTATTGTTCGATGGTAACATAGTCGGATACCACCATGGCCGCATCGAGCTCACTGCACTTTTGACCTTTCATGAATTGCCCGATGTATGTCTTTAATCCGCATCCCAGGGCACGGAAAGCCAACCCGAGAGCTGCGGTCGTTTTGCCTTTGCCGTTGCCCGTATAGACCTGGACGTATCCTTTGCCGATTGAACCCCGTTTTTTAGTCGCCATTCTGAGTTTTATCGTTTCTTTCGTGCGTCGATTCGAGTATATTTAATGTTTTCCGATATCAGTTTTTGCACTACGGACGGCGCTTCACTTCCCGTACATACGATATAAAAGGAGAGTCCGGACCGGGCTGCGTCGATTGCGGCCTGCGGGACGCCGTAAAGATAATCCGGTTCAATGCCCATGCGTCTTAGTGTGACCACCGCTTCTACTCCCATCGCTCCGGTCAGTTTGCCTTTCCCCAATCCTTTTTTTAGCTTCGTCACGTCGACTTTTCTGGAACCGCCGTTCTGAATCGTCGGAATTTCCAGTATCGTTATTTGCCCGACTTCCAGTTTCACGATACCCTGTATGTCCATGATTCCGATATCTTCGCCTTCCTTCACTTTCTCGGCCGTGATGCCGATGGCGCCGTTCTCGGCATTCAGGGAAGCATAAAGCAGCCCGTCTTTCATCTCCAGGCCAACGGTTTGATTTTTATCCAAATCTACTGTGGCGATTGCTGCCCATGTCGTGATATTGGTTAGCACTCTTTCCGCTGAATTCGAGTATTGCTGCAGTTGTCTTAGCGACTTTAGCATCCAGTTGATGCCTTCTTTGGTAATATGGTATCGGGAACGGCCTTCTGATGTTATCCAGCCGTCTTTTTCCAGTTTGCTGATGTAATCGGAAACAGCCTGGGAAGTAACCCCGATTTTCGTCGCAATATCTTTTTGCTGTATATTGGGTTGATTGGCAGCGATTTCAACCATGATTTGGAATCTTGTTGCCAGATTTTTATTGTGTAATACCTGTGCCATACGAATCTCCTGTCTCGGGACAAGCTCGAGATTACTTGTATATCAGCGCAAATAACCGATAATTGCTTGGTAATATCCTATCAGAAAATCGCTGAATAATCCAACAAATTGAGGGAAAGACAAGTTTACTTGAGTTATCTTATCCGAGTCAAGGAGAGGTTTTTGGCGGATTAAACTGTATTTATTGTCGAATTAGATGCAGACTGGATTCATAGCTAACAAATAACAAATAGCAACTAGTAAATAAAAAATTATATTAAAGAATCAAAAATTAAAGGGTGAAGGGAAAAGGGGAAACATAAGGCAAGCGAGGGCGTTTGCCCTCGCCCAGCCCAAAAAAAATAAATTCCCTTCCTTGAGGCCGAAGCCGAAATACTTTCCGAAGGTACTCAGCCGAAGACTGATATATGCCGTTAAGGCAAAATGTACCGGGAAAGGGATAAAGGCTGTAGGCCGCAGGCCGGAAGTACTGAGCAAAGTGAATGTAGATGGGGCGTTGTATCCTCATTAACGTTGCAATAGCCTTAATTTCTAAGAATTTAGATATGTAATTAAATACTGGCAGTTGAGTGTGACCGGGGGGCACCGATCTAAGGTAATTGGCTATCAAAGCGCTCAATTCGGATAACTCAATATTCTTCTGATATTTTTTAGTTGTGGATAAGTTATCGGGTCATTAGTGAGGTCGGCTCCCCAATTGGCTTCACTTTGTAAATCAAACCATTTTACTTCCACAATCCCATATACGCTTGCGGCATCCTGTTCCGGTTCAAAACCGGGACTTGCTTCGCCTTTCAGCGGCTCACAAAGAAAGGTTTTTAACCGTTTATATGTACCGCCAGGGTAATCGGGTTCATCCATCTGCAAGGAAATGAACCTTACATCGAGGTTCGTTTCCTCGTTCTTTTCCCGCCGGACGCATTCTTCTTCTGTCTCCCCTGGTTCCATGCCGCCGCCCGGTATCGCCCAATATGACCTGCCGGTCTTATGTTCCTTGTGTTTTATCAGCAATATCTGGTGATTGTTGACAACCGCGCCTTGATAACGCGTATCACGTTTCAACAAAACAATCCTCCGGCTTGTCGGTTTGGAACTACTCTAAATGAGCAAAATGCAGGTACCAGTGCATTATTTGAGTTCCCCAGAGCAGGGTTATGATTGTTCCTATTGCTAAAAAGTCGCCGAATGGGATGACATCTTTCGTGGATTTCCTTTTTGAGGAGACGAGAAAAATTGCCATTAGTCCGCCTAGTATGATTCCGCCGAAAAGTGCCACGATAATATTTGGAAAGCCCACCATTAACCCCATCATTGCTGCCATGTACACGTCACCCAGCCCCATTCCTTCCTTTTTCAGGATAAGCTTGGATAAAAAGAATGCCAGTAGCAGGAATAACGACCCGAAGGCTGCCCCGATCAGGCCGAACAATAAATTGTGCAGGCTGTACAATTTTGGAATAAAAAAATTAACAATCAGTGCAACCAAAGCCACCGGAAATACTATCGCCGGGAAAATCAGCTGTTCCTTCAGGTCGATCATCCCGATTGCGATTAACGCGCTGCAGTAAACAATCATCACCGGTAAAATCGGGGTCCAGCCGAACCGGTAGAACAGGTAGCCGGTCAGTAATCCCGTGCCTAGTTCCACCCAGAAAACACGCTGCGGAATTTTCGCTTTACAGTAACGGCAGCGGCCGCGCAGAAACAGGTAGCTGAAAACCGGGAAAAGGTCCGGCCAGGAAAGACGGTGCTGACATGCATCGCAGCTAGAAGGGGGGTACGCTATTGATTTACCTGCCGGCAAACGGTCGATGACCACATTCAGAAAGCTGCCGATGACTGCTCCCAGTATGCCGAAAATCACGATATATGTTATTTCCATGGTATTTATACATTGTGCAGGATTTCCGGCTTGCCGTCAATGGTTTGATTTACCTGTTGCAATTAACCTTCTGTAGTCCAGTCCGTAGAATGAATTCTGCGCGGTTATCCCTACCGGCGGAATTAAAGAGTATTATTAGCCTGCTGGGACGACAATTCTGTAATAGAGTGAAATCCGCGCATTTGCCGTTAAAAACTTTATATAAAGTTACTTTTCATCCGGTGTTGGATCCTCGTGTGTCTGCTCCAGTATTTGCTTGGCATCCTCGACGCATTCCGCCGGTACCTTAATCTTGATTTTTCCTAGGCCGTCCACGCTGATACCGTATACCCCGGCTAAAGATTCATACTGCAAAAACACCGGTATCCCTTCAGACTCTAAATGAGCTTTCAGAATGTTAGCTTTTGCCTGGCCGTAGACAACTTCGACTATTACAAAATCCTGGTTCTTCATATTGCTGCTCCCTGCTCGCTCTGAGAGGATTATATCATCTTTTAGCCACTGATTTTGATATTCACAATCGATCATAAAGCAAAAAGGCTTTCGAAATGGTAAAATAACAATTGATTTCATCCGTGGGGGAGTGCTGGAATTGGCAGACAGGCAAGACTTAGGATCTTGTGCTGAAAGGCGTGAGGGTTCAAGTCCCTCCTTCCCCACCAGCCTGCATTAATGTTCAGATATCGATACTTATAAAATAATCCATCTGGCTCGTAACCTAACGTCGTCTATGCTCAAGTCAAACTTCTGGGAATAATTGTGACAACACTGGTCGGAAGCCAACTCGTCGTATCGAACAAACTGTCCTGTACTACAAATAATCATATTGCGCCGGTCATTATTCGGGTGGGCTAGCTTCTTTTGCCTGCTGTCGCCCAGTCTTTTTTCACCGGGCTCTCGAACATCTTACGCAATTGTTCCGGATGAATAGCTCTTGTCGTCGCTTCTTCGAGCGTGATGGTATATTTTCCTACCAGTTCTGCGAGTGCATCATCCAACGTTCGCATTCCCTGTTGCGCGCCGAGTTGCATCAGACTATACAATTCATGGTTCTTACCTTCACGGATGACGTTTCTCACCGCATCATTGGCTAGTAACATTTCAAAAACGCCTACCCGCCCACCCAAAGTACGATTCAACAAAGTCTGGGAAAAAACTGCTTCGATTGTTTCGGCGAGTTGCTGTCTTATTTGTTGTTGTTGGGCAGATGGGAACATATCAATTACACGGTTAATTGTCCGGACGGCATCGGTAGTATGCAATGTGCCGATAACCAGATGGCCCGTCTCGGCAGCGCGAAGTGCTGTGCCCATCGTGGACAAATCACGCATTTCTCCTAGTACTATTACGTCGGGGTCATGACGCAGAGCATGCGTCAAAGCGGTGTCAAAAGACTTGGTATCGTCACCGAGGTCGCGCTGAACGATTATGCATTTTTTATTACTATGGATAAATTCGATCGGGTCCTCGATGGTGATAATATGCCTCATTGTATTTTCATTAAGATAATCGATCATTGCGCTTTGTGTAGTAGATTTACCGGCGCCGCTGGACCCCGTGATTAAAATAAGCCCGGATTTCTTCATTATTAGCGTTTTGCAGATTTGCGGTAGCTCCAGTTCGTCAACCGTTTGAACCTTAAATGGGACAACTCGAAATGCAAGACTGGTTGTTCCTCTTTGCCGCAGCGCGTTCACTCTAAAACGGGCTAAACCGAAAAAGCTGTAAGCGAAGTCTAACTCCATCTCTTTGTGGAACTGTGTTCTTTGCTCTGGTGTCGTAACCTGTTCAAGAACTGCCTCGATGTCATGTATTGACAAAGGTGGTATGTCTTCCTGTTTTATCAGTTCGCCGTTGATGCGAAGAACCGGCGAGCATGCCACATCCAAATGCAGGTCAGAAGCTTTTTTCTCTAATACTGACCTGAGTAATTTTTCCCAATCCATTTTAAAACACCTCTAGTCTGGAATAATATACATCAAGTATAATCGAACCTGTGAAAATACGATACGCTACGATAGTACTAAACTTTCAGCATAATAGTAGTACCATTGGCTAACATGGCGCCATGCCTGATTCATATTAAATCTTAATAAGCAGCTGACACAAAATTAACCTTCATCGTGTTAATAACTAAATACCTGTTTGCCAACTGTACCGCTTACCGATTTACTCTCGTCACGAGCCTGTAAATTAAATATAGTAAATGTTGTGTAGACAGTTATACTATTATGTGATAAAATCATCTGATAGCATCACGTAGTTGAATTACATAATGGGAAATTTGGGGGATAACATGCAGAAAAACGATGGTAATCGCAGTAATAATAATTCGAACTCCGATTCGGCTAATGAAGACGTCTTTCGTATTGGAGAGCGTTCTTTCCGGAAAATTAAACTTGGATTAGCCGAAGAAGAAGTACGCGCTTATGTTGAGGAATTGATTAACCAGCGGGATGCCCTTGTGAAGCGTCAGGAGCACCTTGCCGCGTTAACCGAGTTAGCCGAAAAGACGGTTATGGATGCCAGCAACCTGTCTCAAGCCATGACCAAAAAGGCTGCCGACCAGGCTAAGGTAGAGGCTGACAAGATGCGGGCTAGAGCGGAACAGGAAACTGACCAGTATGTTAAAGCTCGAAAAGCCGAAGCAAAAACCGCTGCGGACAAAGAAGCTGAAGCTATCAAAACAGAAGCTAACCGGCAGGCCAGATTGATTCGGGAACAGCAACTGGACGGCATCAGGTCGGAGGCCGCCGGTTTAGCCCAAAAATTACAGAATGATTTGATTGCTAATATCGAAAATATGAAGAAAAGTGTCGCCGCAATCGGTAAAAATTATAAACCCATGGAATCTGCCGGTGACGCGTCGCCTCGCAGTTCTTCAGATAATAAAGATAAGGCATCGGCCATTTCCGATGGCGAAAAGGGAGTACTGCTTGACCGTGTACCGTGGTTAGAAATTGAAATCATGCCGCCCATGGATATCGAAAAAATCATGGATTTAATCTCACATCTTGAAAAACTGCCTGAGGTAAAAACCACCGACCTTCTCCCTGAGACGCCCAATCCGTTAATCAGGGTTTTCCTCAGCAAACCCCTGGCCTTAGCTAATATGCTGCGGTCGCTTCCGCAAATTTCTCAAGTCACTGAGTTGTTTGATTCAAGCAGCGTTGATAGCGAGACCGGTGAAAAACGGGAAAGGATTCAGATTACATTCGGTACGAATCCCGGCAAGAAAAAAGCAGTCTAAAAAAGACTCAACCATCAAAACCACCCACTGAAAAGGGATTGAAATAACATGGTAAAATACCGTGTATATAATATTTATAACATTTCGGTTTATTGAGCCTATCCAATATTGACGTTTAAGCCTGTTTGCGCTACACTTATGTAAATATTGGCATAGTTAAAATATCTTGAGTCAGCCAGTGAATCCCGGGTGAGAATATATGTTAGACATCAGACTGCTGAAGCTGCGCAAATCGGTAATAGTTCAACAAAAGAAGGGGTTCACAATACTTGAGGTATTGATAGCGGTATTTCTGGTCGTAGTGATTGGCGCCGCCATCGCTTTGTCCATTGGCACTTCATCAAAAGTATTAGTCTTAGCTAATACACAAGAGGTCGCTAAAGATGTAGCCGCGAGTGATATGGAATACATCCGCAGCCTTCCATTTGCGGATAATTATATTCTTTTAACTTCTTCCTCCAGTTCTTCCAGTTTAGGGAATTCCGTAATATTCAAGGCCATCGTTACACCGGGCGCCGCTACCGGTACCGTTGCCTTCAAAGACGGAAGTACTTTATTAGGCACTACTACCCTTAGCGGCGGACAAGCCACCTTTTCCACTTCCACTCTGGCAATAAGCCCCCCCTCTCATTCTATAACGGCAGTATATTCCGGCGATGCCACTCACAGTTCGCTTACATCAATAGTTTTAACTCAGACGATTACGCCAAGTTCAACCACTACGATTTTGCCGGCACCAATAAATAGCAACTACCTATCCAGCATTAATGTTACTTATCTTCGAATGAACGAGCAGCGAATAGATATAACTATCACCTGGGGTGGAAAAACCGTATTTACGCTCTCTGATTATCGAGTGAATTATTAATATGTTTAAAAACATAGCGCGTAAACAACACGGAGTTACGTTAATAGAATTTGTCGTAGCGTTTGCTATTTTATCGGTTATCCTTACGGCAGTTGTAACCTTTTCCAGAAGTTCTATTAGCATCAATAGGAATATGGTTAACGAGGCTAACGGCGTTAATCAACTTAAAAATGCATTTAATTATGTCAGTCGGGATACTCAAATGGCCGGGATGGTAACTCCTACTGATCCCACTAACACTAATAGCAATCATTTTCCTCTTACTTTGAGATGGATCACTTATCCTACTGATCTGACGACAGTGTTGTATACTATAGATTCAAGTGGCACATTAGTGAGAACTGAATCCCTGAACGGTGCGCTGCGAAGCACAATGACTATTGCTACTAATGTTAATCTGGATCCTGCGCAAACTAACTGCGTTTGGGACAGCATTAACAATAAGCTGACAATAAATATAGCTATTTCTAAAGGCACGACGACGGAAGTAAGGCAATTTGTTCTTACACCCAGAGTTATCCAAAGTTCGATACTGAATCAGGTGGCAACCACAGTAACTATTAACTCATCTTCTCCTAATTCCACCTATAACGATACGGTGACCTTTACGGCCACTGTTTTACCCAATGTTGCGACAGGTTTGGTAACTTTCCTTGATAACGGTACCCCATTACCCCCAACACCTACCATCGGCCTCAGTCCTTTAGGAATAGTGACTTATACTGTCTCTAATCTGTCAGTAGGCAGCCACATTATAACGGCGGTATATTCCGGCGACCCTAATTACAGTCAGAGTACGTCATTAGCCATGCCGCAGACAGTGAATAAAGCTAACACAACTGTAGTTTTAACCTCGAATTCCAATCCCTCCACCTATGGCGGGTCGGTTATCTTCACTGCGACAATGGCGCCCAGTGGAGCGACAGGTACAGTTACTTTCATGGATGGAGTTACCCCACTGGGCACCGGTACAATTAGTGGTGGTGTGGCAACTTATGCCACTACTACCCTATCAGTCAACAGCCATTCGATAACGGCAGTTTACGGTGGAGATGGTAATTACAATACGAGCACTTCGTCAGCTTTGTCCCAGACAGTGAATAAAGCGATACCAACTGTAACTGTAAGCTCATCAGTCAATCCTTCCACCTATGGCGGGTCGGTGACGTTCACAGCTGCAGTATCAGGGCTAGGTGTTACACCAACAGGTACGGTGCAGTTTAAGATAGATGGTGTGAACTTTGGCGCAGTAGTAAGCCTCTCTAGCGGCAGTGCTACCAGTGGTGCAACCACTACTCTTGTGGCTGGCAACCGCGTCATTACGGCAGTATATAATGGTGATGGTAACTACGCTCCCAACACCGGAACTCTCCCTGGCGGCCAGACAGTGAATAAAGCGATACCAACTGTAACTGTAAGCTCATCAGTCAATCCTTCCACCTATGGCGGGTCGGTGACGTTCACAGCTGCAGTATCAGG
>Ga0224520_1000616_pt1 | contig 10433 bp, 7 predicted proteins | sample CFST25metaG_2_FD_180684 | JGI IMG/M metagenome (GOLD analysis project Ga0224520, IMG submission 180684) | Peat soil microbial communities from Stordalen Mire, Sweden - C.F.S.T-25 | ecosystem: Environmental > Terrestrial > Soil > Wetlands > Peat | place: Sweden: Norrbotten County, Stordalen Mire... | reverse complement strand
CACGCGGACCGAGCCTTTAGCTGAAACATTGGGCTTGCCGGTTTTACTCGCAGTGGCGACATAGGCCGGACGCATTGTGCCGATTGCATTCTTTGCTTCTTCGGTGAGTTTTGCCATGATAACCTCCATTTAGTCACAGAATTGCGGGTATGGTTTAATTTTACGCTGATGAGGATTTGACGACAAGTTTAGAAACTAGTAATAAATAATCAAGAAAATCCGAAATCCTAAACAAATACCAAACACAAAACACAAAATCAGGATTCCAACAATCAGTTTGCAGTTTAAGGTGATGAGAGGTGAGTTGCGGGTGGTAACCTCTTATATACATTTACTACGTAACGTATACAATGTCCCCTCACCCTGACCCTCTCTACATTCGCTTCGCTCAGTACTATAGCCTCAAGGGGCGAGGGGACTAACCTTAGGTTTTTGCCGCTATTTTAAGATTCTGAATGATTCATCTATTGTTTAGCATTCTGGATTCCCGATACATTTCCTCTGAATTGCTCCGGAAAGTATAAATTGACTTCGTCAAGTACCAAAAATGGCTCTAGAACTGCGGTCTACGGTCAGGTCGGGGAAGACTAACTATTTCACCCATAAACCGAATTGAATTTGTTATTGAGGTAATTAATCAAATCGGCAGGGTCAAAGGGTTTGCCGGTAGCCTGTTTAATGAGTTCGGACGGCGTGTAGAGACAACCATATTTGTGGATATGTTCGTTGAGCCAGAGGCGCGGCACGGAAAACTCTCCTTTGCCGATCGATTCGTCCAGAGACGGGATATCGCGATGCATGGCGGCTTCGATTTGCGCTGCATAGGCAGAGCCGAAGGAATAAGTGGGGAAATAGCCGAATGAACCCCAGGACCAGTGGACATCCTGTAATACCCCATGCGCATCGTCCGGGACATCCACACCGAGATACGATTTATATTTCTGCCGCCAGACTTCAGGCAGCTGGGAGGCGTCAAGTTTACCATTCAATAAATCGCGCTCAATTTCAAAACGGATAATGATATGGAGGTGATAGGTGAATTCATCGGCGGCAGTGCGGATTAATGACGGCTCGACGCGGTTCACAAACCGGTAAAAATCATCAAAACCGATGCCGGCGGTTTCGCTCTTAAAAATCTCCCGGAATTTCGGGAACCAGTATGCCCAGAAAGGACGGCTGCGGGCGAGGTGGTTTTCGTAAAAACGGCTCTGGCTTTCGTGGATGCTCATACTGCTTGTGCTGCCGAGCGGGGTGCCGCGGTCTTCGGGCAGCAATCCCTGCTCGTAGATGCCGTGCCCCGATTCGTGCACGGTGGAGAAAAGCGCATCCAGCGGGTCTTTAAGATGGAAAGCGGTAGTAATGCGGACATCGCCGGTATCGATGCGGTTGGTGAAGGGATGCTCGGAAACATCGAGCCTCCCGGCGTTGTAATCGAACCCCAGCGCGGCGGAAACCTGCTGACCGAAAGCCCGCTGTTTTTCGATATTAAAAGACGCACCCTGAAACAAATCCCGGGGCGGTTTGTTTTTGGCGGTTTTCAGTTTTCGGAGGAGGGGAACCATAGAGGCTTTGAGCTGCGTGAACAGGGCATCGCACTTCACCGCGGTCAAGCCTTCTTCGAACTTATCCAACAGCGCATCATAAGGATTTTGCGCCCCGCCGAGATAGCGGGCTTCTTCGCGACCGGTATCAATAATTTTCCCCAGGTTGGGGGCGAAGAGTGCGTAATTGCTCTCCCTTTTAGCTTTCTGCCAGATATCGAAAGATTCGCTGTAGAGCCGGGCCGCCCGGACCACAAATTCATCCGGCAGTTTGACGCCCCGGTCGTATTCGCGACGCCATTCACGGACATTAGCAGCTTCGCCGGCCGAAAGTTTGCCAGTCTGCGCAATTTTTAAAAGCTCGCCGAAGCGCGGTTCCGTCAATTTTTGATGGTAAAGTTCGGCGGCAAACGAGACCATTTCAGCGCGGGAGGCAGAACCACCCGGCGGCATGTATACCTCCTGGTCCCAACTGGCCAGACTGCCGATGGCGTTGATGCGGCTTAATTCACGGGAGCGTTCGATTAATTCCTGATAGGCCAGTGCCGGAGTAACACGATTTTCAGAACGTGAAGAACTCATAAAAAGCCTCCTGACGAAACCGGACAAGTTAACCCGGATTTAATGATTTAAAAGTACCAGAATTATAACACAACAATTAAATAATCAAGTATCAAGAAACAAGTGTCAAGAATAGAGTCAATGGTGAATAATAAACCGATGTTTATTTATAGAAGCTCGATTTTGTCAGGGAGGCAGTCAACGCCGCCGAATTCCCGGACAACAACAGACTTAATTCGGCGTTTGATGGTTGAATCAACGTTGGTGATGGTCATTTGATCAGCGCCGCCGATATGGGCTCGAATTACTTTTGTCCGGAATCTCTCAGCATCGACCAGTTGATGAGGTTGGTTTTCGGCACGGGCGATTTATCAATTACTTTGAAACCGAAATGTTCGTACCGCCGGACGTCTGCTTCGTCCATCGTATCGAGGTAAACCGGCAGACTTTCCCGATCTGTTCTCACCAGCATGGCGCGTATCAGCTTACCGCCGTAACCTTTTCCCTGATATTGAGGAAGGACCCCGACCGAATCCAGAAACCAGTGCCCGGCAGGGGCAGTCAGTTGATGCCTTACCTCTACAAATTCCGCTGCTTTTTGCAGTCTTCCGACTCCGGACCAGGGAAAACCCAATAACGCGGAAAGAGGAACGGAACGCAAAATTTTCCGGAATCTCATCGGGAAATGTTCCGACCGATACCACACGGCGATCCCTTCCATCCGGGGAGATGCAGCATAAACTTCACCCCAACGGATGCCGTAGCCGACGATGACCAGAAAAAAGTAATAAGCAGCCTTATTCCGCTGCGATTCATCGGGGTATTTCTGGACCAGCAGCGGGTACTGCTGAAAGGATTCGGTCAGGACACGGGCCGCCTGTTTGATATCAGTCTTGCGTAACCTGACAAGACTATCGAACTCAGTATTCATACCGTCATTCTACTGTGGGAAGAAAGTTTGCGCAAATCAGGTCTGGTCGGCGCAACGCCACCATACTCCGGTGACGATAATAGCGATAACACCCACCAGTATCACCAGTAAATAACTGACAAAGCCGAGCGGAGCGGCTGTTTTACCGGACAATGCCTGAGCGGCGCCGCTGTACATCATCGGAATGTTCCAAGGAAAATATTGGCCGTAACCAATTTGGCTGATGATCTGTCCCAGCACCATCACCAGGAAAATACTCCCGACGGCCGGCAAATAACTGCGGGTAAAACTGGCGACAAAGCCAAAAGGAATGCAAATCACCACGGTTAAAGTCCCGGTACCTAATAAAAGCGTCAGGCCGTGCCGGATAATCGCTGCCGAACCTTCAGGTAGTTGCAGCACCAGTCCAATGACCAGGGAGAGCACAAATACCAGCAAAATCAGGGCCATCGACCAGTATGCTGCCGTGATAATTTTGGCGATGACAATTGTCACCCGTGAAGTAGGGAGAGACAGCATATCGTAGTAAGTTTTATCGCTGTATTCCCGTCCGAAAATCCAGACAAAGATAAAACCGAAAATTATCAATCCTCCGATGCTAACCAGTAAAAACATCAGATTGAAAAAATTCAGCCAGTCGGCCGTGCCGCCGAAGATTTGCGCCTTCGCCCCGATTAATCCAAGCTGCCGCGCCCGTTCCGGGTCTTTCAGGATAAACATGAACAGCCCGCCGATTATCGTCAGTACTGCGAATGCCAGGATTGTCAGCCAGAGCGTTTTCGAGCGGCGGATTTTCAGAAATTCCACTTGCAGCGCCGGGGCCAATTCTTTGAATATTGCGTTCATTGATTCTTCCCCTCCTTCATCCCGACCAGTTCCAGGAAATAAGATTCAAGGTCTTTCTGTTCGATGACCAACCGGCTGGGCGGACAACCGGCCTCCACCAATAGTGTGGCGATTTTTTCTGGATGCTGCATGGCGGATTTATCCGTTGTAACCAGTGAGTTTTTACCTTCGAGCCGCGCTGCGATGCCGGATTTCGCCAAAACGGCTTGTGCCGCTATGATATCCATGACGTCCACCATCAGCCGCTGCTGTTCAGCTTCGGTTAATTCTGCCGCGGTAAGTTCTTTGACTAATCTTCCCTGATGCACAACCCCGATGCGCGTGGCCAGTTTGGCCACCTCGCTGAGGATATGACTGGAAATAAAAACTGTCACGCCGTCATTTTGCGCCAGACCAAGGAGCAGTTTTCGGACCTCGACAATACCGGCAGGGTCGAGAGCATTCGCCGGTTCATCGAGCAGGAGCAAATCGGGATGATGGATGAGCGCCTTAGCCAATCCCAGGCGCTGGGCATTACCCAATGACAGAACCAGTGCGCGGCGGTTGGCGTATTGCGCCAGTCCCATTCGGCCGATAATATTCTCTACAGACCCCGCATCTTTTAATTGTCGTAAACGCCGGGAAATTTCCAAATTTTCCCGGACTGTTAAATCAGGATAAGCATGGGGAGTTTCCACCATGTAACCGACGCGCTGCCATATCCCCTTTTGTCCGGGCTCTACTTTGGCGCCAAAAAGCGAGACAGTGCCGGCGCTCGGCCTAATCATACCAAGCAGCATGCGGATGGTAGTGGTCTTACCGGCACCATTCAACCCCAAAAACCCGTATATTTCACCGCGGCGGATATTTAATGACAGGTCATTGACTGCAATAAAGTTGCCGAAGCGTTTCGTCAAGCCTGATGCTTCAATTGCCAATGATGCGCCCATTTTCACATCTCCTACCATTGCTTGCTATATTTTTTTATTGTTTTCTGCTTTAGAAGCGAACTGTACGATGTCCCGGGCGGTCAGGTTCGAAACCTGACCCTACGAAGACTCCACCTTTTTTACATAGTTATTTTGTTATTGTTATATATTTTAGAATGTTATACTATAATCACTATAACGATAGTACCGCTAATATTTGTATTTGTCAAGACGTTTTACTATAATTATTACATTATTACGCTCAATGGGGGTGGAACATGGACGGTTTTGAACGCAGGAAAGAGCAAAGCAAGGAAGACATTCGACGGGCGGCTGAAGAGCTGTTTTCTAAATTCGGGGCCGACAAAGTGAGCGTAAACGATATCGCCCGTAAAGCCGGGGTGTCACAGGCAACTATATATAATAACTTCGGCAGCAAAGACGAACTGGTGCACGACTACCGGAAATCGATTGTCAGCAATATTAGCGGCCGTTTCCGTGAAATTTTAGTCTGGAAAAAGTCGTATCTGGAAAAGTTCCAGGGACTTTTACAATCGTGGATAGACGTAACCGACCGATATAACATCGAAATAGAACGTTCCGGAACAAAGCAATCCCCCGATACCATTGGACAGGAAATCGAAAATTCTTTCCGGGAATTTATCAAAGAAGGGAAAGAACAGGGCAACCTGCGCACCGACCTTTCCGAGGAAGCCCTCACCGCCTATATCAAATTTTTCCAGCAGGGGATTGCGAATAACCCGGAAATCCGCGACCGGATGCGCCGGGATGAGAAGTTGTCCAATGGCCTGCTTTCTCTGTTTATTTATGGAATAAGAGGGCAGAGCTAACTTTACCCGATTTTTCATGAATATTATAAAGCTATTGCCGGGAAGAACACCACCCCACTCCGGGAGTGACCCACTACTAGACCCATCGCTGCTGCTCTTATTATCAGACCCCGGTCAATTCCCTGATTACTGGATCCCGATCCCCTATCGGACAAGCTTCTATCGGGATGGAGGTTACCACGATGAGATTGACACATTAACACAGGCTTTCCTGCTGCTCACATTATCAGACCCTGGTCAATTTCCGAAAGATGTTAGATGGATTCCCGCTTTCGCGGGAACGACAATAGTAATATTATTTATTTAACAACACAAAATAAATATTATGCCCGCAATGGGAATCAATAATAAAGGAGTCCTTCAACTGAAGGACTCCTTTAACTTTTTAAAAAACTATTTCTCAGGACTAAAGCGAATCAGCCGGAGCAATCTCGAACTGGCTCTTGTACAGAGAGGCATAGAAACCTTGGGCGGCCAGTAATTCTTCATGTTTGCCCTGTTCAACAATGTCGCCGTCTTTGATGACCAGAATAATGTCCGCATCGCGGATGGTGGACAGACGGTGGGCGATAACGAAGCTCGTCCTGCCCTTCATCAGGTCGAACATCGCGTTCTGGATGAGGATTTCGGTCCGGGTATCGACCGAGCTAGTGGCCTCGTCCAGAATCAATATCTTGGGGTCGGCCAGGAAGGCGCGGGCGATAGTCAAAAGCTGTTTCTGACCCTGTGAAATGTTGCTGGATTCTTCATTCAACTCCAAATCGTACCCGTGCGGCAAAGTGCGAACAAAATGGTCGACATTAGCCATTCTGGCCGCAGCTACTACCATATCGTCTGTAGCGTTGAAGTCGCCGTAGCGGATGTTTTCCCGGATAGTGCCGTTAAACAACCATGTATCCTGCAGCACCATGCCGAACATACCGCGAAGGTCTTCACGTTTAAATTTCCGGATATCCACACCGTCAATAGAAATCGAACCGCTGTTAATATCGTAGAAACGCATCAGCAGTTTCACGATGGTGGTTTTACCGGCGCCGGTAGGGCCAACCAGGGCGATTTTCTGTCCGGGTTTAATTTCGGCCGAGAAATCGTGAATGATAACCCTGTCCGGGGTATAGCCGAAACTGACATTCTTGAAAGATACATTACCCTTAACTTCCGCCGGCTTGACGGCATCTACAGGGTCAGGCGATTCCTCTTCGGCATCCAGGAAATCGAAAACACGCTCGGCGGCCGCCGCCGTGGACTGCAGCACGTTGGCGATGTTAGCGACCTGCATGATGGGCTGGGTAAATGACCTGACGTACTGGATGAAAGCCAGAATGTCGCCGACGCTGATTGTCCCCTGAACGGCCAGGAAACCGCCGAGGATAACGACAGCGACATAAGCGATGTTGCTGACAAAAGTCATGATAGGCATCAGCATACCGGAGAGGAATTGGGACTTCCAGCCGGCGCCGTAGAGTTCATTGTTCAGACCGTCAAATTTCTCGATAGATTTCGCTTCACCGTTGAAGGCCTTGATGACGGTATGGCCGCCATACATTTCTTCAACATGGCCATCGACGTGACCGAGGTAAACCTGCTGTTGTTTAAAATATTTCTGGGAGGCTTTGATGACCACGGTGATAAGCCCGAAAGAAACAGGCAGGATTACTATCGCCACCAGCGTCATCAACCAGCTGATGGTCAGCATCATCACAAGGATACCGATAATCATCGTCACCGATGTCACAATCTGAGACAGGTTCTGGGCCAGGGTATTGCTGATGGTATCGATATCATTGGTGACCAGACTCAGGGCTTCACCGTGGGTTTTGGTATCAAAGTACTTGAGCGGCATCCTTTTGATTTTTTCCGCAATATTTTTCCGGAAATTATAGGTGACCTTCATCGCGATGCCGGACATGATATAACCCTGGATGAAGCTGAAGATGGCGCTGGCTACATACAAACATAGCAATATGATTGCGATGCGGCCGATATAGTGGAAATCAACTGTCGCACCGGGAACGTGCATGACCTTGGCGACGATACCCTGAAAAAGTTTGGTGGTGGCATTACCCAGCATTTTCGGACCAAGAATCGTAAAAATGGTGCTGGCAATCGCAAAAATAAGCACCAGCACCAAAGAAACGCGGTACGGCGCAAGATATTTCAAAAAGGTTTTCATTGCCTTCCGGAAACTTTTTGGCTTTTCCCCACCACGCATGGCACCCATCGGACCGCCGGCCATAGGTCCGCCTCTGCCCGGACCGAAAGCCGGTTTGTTGTCTCTTCTTGTTGAATCATTTGGTTGTGTCATTAGGCGAGTTCCTCCTTGGACAGTTGGGACAGCGCAATTTCCTGGTAGACCTTGCAGTTTTTCATCAGGTCCCGATGGGTACCGACACCCGCAATCTCACCGTTGTCCAGCACTACAATCTGTTCAGCGCCCATAATCGTGCTGACCCGCTGGGTGACAATGAGTACCGTGGCATCTCCGGTCTCTTTTTTCAAGGCTTTTCTGAGAGCCATATCGGTCTTAAAATCGAGGGCTGATAAACTGTCGTCAAAAATATAAATTTCCGGTTTCTTGGCCAGCGCCCGGGCAATGGCCAACCTTTGCTTCTGTCCGCCCGAAAGGTTCGTACCACCCTGGGAAACAAGCGTTTGATAACCCTGTTCGCTTTCCTTGATAATATCCGTCGCCTGGGCAATTTCAGCGTATTTAGCTACTTCTTCCGCGGTGGCATTTTCATTGCCGTATTTGATATTGCTTTCAATGGTACCTGAGAACAAGACCGCCTTTTGCGCTACATACCCGATTTTGTCACGTAAATCATGCTGCGTAACTTTTTTCACATCCACCCCATCTACGAGGATGGCCCCGCCGGTAGCATCGTAGAAACGCGGTATCAGGTTGACAAGTGTGGTTTTGCCGCTGCCGGTGCTGCCAATCACCGCCGTGGTCTGGCCGGGCCGGGCGGTAAAGGTGATATGTTTCAGCACATCATCCTCAGCACCCGGATAACGGAATGCCACATCCTTGAATTCGATAACCCCTTTCAGGTCAGTGCGGAATTTTTCCGGTTTCGACGGGTCGACGATGACCGGCTCGGTTTCCAGTACTTCGCTGATTCTGACCGCGGATACACTGGCACGCGGAATCATGATGAACACGATCGATATCATCAGGAAGGCGAAGATGATGAGCACGGCATACTGCATGAAAGCCATCAGATTACCGACCTGCATAGTGCCTGCATTAACCTCATGGGCGCCGACCCAGATGATGAGAATCATGACGGCGTTCAGCAGGAACATCATCGTCGGCATCAGGAATACCAGTACCGCCCGGTTAACAAACAGGCTGGTTTTGGTCAGGTCCTGATTCGCTTTATCAAACCGTGCTTCCTCATGCTTCTGAGCATTAAACGCGCGGATGACCATGAGGCCGGTGAGTTGTTCGCGCATCACCAGGCTGAGTTTATCAATCAGCGCCTGCATCGAGCGGAATTTGGGCAGGACGATCAGGAACATCACCACCATGATGGTAATCAGCGCGCCCACAGCCGCACCGATAATCCAGAGCATCGAGTTGGCGGAGCCGAGTACTTTGAAGATACCGCCGATACCGATAATCGGAGCGTAAAAAACAATCCGGAACAGCATCACCAGCAGCATTTGTATCTGCGTGATGTCATTGGTGGACCGGGTAATCAGAGAAGCCGTGGAGAATTTATCGAATTCCGTATTGGAAAAACTCTCGACCCGGACGAACAACTGCTTGCGCATGTTGCGCCCGACACCGGCGGCAATGCGCGCCGAGATGTAACCGACGGTGACCGAACAGGCGGCGCTGGCCAGGGTAATGAGCACCATAATTTCCCCGATATTGAAAAGATACCGGTGCTGGATAGTGCCGGTGTTCATACCGAGCGCTTTGTATTCTATCGTGAGGTAAGCCACCGAATATTCAGTCAACAGGTCCGGTTCGATGGCATTGATTTGTGTTTGAGCAGCACCTTGCAAGGCGACCTGTTGGGCAGGCGGCAACTGAGCGAGCACTGCGAAGGGGTCCTGACCGGAGGTATAGGGTATTCCGAATTGTGCGAAAGTCGCAGCGGCGTTTTGCTCCAGGTTGGCTACTACCGGCAGACTGTGGGAAAAAATCGTATTGAGGGAGGCAATTTCTTTTTTATTGGTGGTATTGATTTTATAAATATCTTCAGTCGCCAGCGCCGGATAAGTTTTGACATATTTAGCATAATCGGCGGCCGAAAGCGATTGTTTATCAAGCAGGACATAGTCGTTTGTAACCTGGCTAATCTGCGCCGAAGTCAGAAAAATACTAATGTGACTGAATTCGGTAGCGCTGACAGCCTGCGGTACGGCATTGGCGATACCGTCCTGCTGAATACCGATGTTAACAATATTCGCCATGTAGCCGGGCAACGCCAGATCCAGCATCGCCTGGGCAAACAACAGGACAAATATGAAAATAATTGCCCAAACGAAAGGCTTGAGATGTTTAAAAAGTTTTGTCATTTACGAAAGTTCCTCCAAATCAACGATGGAAAAAGCCGGGTTAACTGATAACCAAACGTAATCTTTATAATTTGCCGATAGTACTCCTTAATATTTCCAGAGCGGCTGACATCTGAGAGAGTTCCTCCGGTGTCAGGGTCGATAATATCTTTTTTGTATTTTCCTTCGCCTTTTTCTTCATTTCCCGGCCTAACAAGCGACCTTTATCCGTGAGAAACAGGTTGATGACGCGCCGGTCTTTAATGTCCGCCAGTCTCTCCACCAA
>Ga0224520_1000614_pt1 | contig 10452 bp, 11 predicted proteins | sample CFST25metaG_2_FD_180684 | JGI IMG/M metagenome (GOLD analysis project Ga0224520, IMG submission 180684) | Peat soil microbial communities from Stordalen Mire, Sweden - C.F.S.T-25 | ecosystem: Environmental > Terrestrial > Soil > Wetlands > Peat | place: Sweden: Norrbotten County, Stordalen Mire... | reverse complement strand
CAGGCTCACTGCTCAACGGCTGGAAAACCGAAGACGAACTCAGGGAGATGTTGCAGGAAGAGATCTATCATAGCCTCGATATGCTTCAAAAGACTGGTCTCGTTGAGACCAAATGGCGCATGCCCGAGCAAGGAAACACGCCACAAATTGAATACCACACTTCTTACTCGAAACTTCGTGCCGACTTCCAGTGTTCGATTACTGACATGTGTGACCTCATCCGTATTGCGATCACCGATGACGAAACGCTGCGTGACGTGGCTGATACTATGGAATTCGAGGTGAGAAATGGCAATAGTTCAGTCCAAAACCTTTCACGCACCCTGAACCAGAGCCCGACGTTTCTCAGAGGCATCGCCAAACGGTCGCACAGTCTTGTGGTAAAGGGCCATCGATTTGAGCTGGCTAAACGATAGTCTCTTTTTTTGGCCGATGAAAAAAGGAAAGAGCACCAAGATGCAGGTGCTTGTGGAAGTAGCAGCGCTCCAGCCCAAGGTTCGACAAAGAGAAGTTGCTGACCGGGTCGGGGTGACTCCTCAAGCCGTCTCGGAGCACCTCAAGGAGCTTGTCGCTGACGGGTACGTGAAGTTTGACAAACGAGGGCACTACGGGGTCACCAAGGCAGGCATTGAGCTGATCATCGAGTGGACGAACGAACTCAACAAGTACATACGATATGTCACTGAAGACATCGTAGGGAAAGTGGCCGTGTGGACTGCTATCGCGGAAGAAGACGTCAGCAAAGGGGCAACCGTGGGGCTGAAGATGCGCGATGGCTTTCTTTATGCGTTTCATTCAGTCAGCGACGATTCGCGCGCGCGGGGAACCACGATAGGTGATGCGCGCACCGGCGACGACGTTGGCGTCGAGCACTTGAGCGGGATTATCCCAATGGACCGCGCGCACGTGACGATCGCAGTCGTTCCTGGGGTCCAACGAGGTGGGTCAACAGCCGTGGATCTAGAAGGGCTCAGGCGGATTGCCGCGGACAAGCCTGTCGCGATTCTTGGTTTGGAAGCGCTGGTTTCGGCAAGAAAAGCGGGCCTTTCACCCTTGATGCAGTACGGCGCCGCCGAGGGCGTCATCGAAGCGGCATTTCGGGGGCTGTCAACAGTGGTCGTAGCGGTCGATGAGGCGGTGCCGCCTCTCATCGCGAACCTCATGTCCCACGATATTTCCTACGAATCCGTTGATCTCAGTGCAGGAAACCAGTAAATGGCGCACCTGATCGCCCACGCGCAGCGCTCTAGTGTTAAGGTTTTTTCAACCCAGCCCGCGCAGTGTGACCTCAACGCGACGTTGACGCTTCGACCGACCCATAACGGGCCGAGGCCGAAGCGATTTGTGGAGATCCGGGGCGGGAAAGAGCATCTCAGGAGGCCAGCTGACATCTTTGAGGTTTTGCGGCAGCACGACGTCACGCTTGCCGAGCGCCAAGATGCCGCTCCAGCCGACCAGAGGGTGTTTCAGGATCTCACTGAACTGCTCAAGGCGTACCAGATTGCCTATGACACGGTACCCGTCTGCGGGTTTTGCATCGGAAAGCGCCATTACAAGCCCGTCGACGCCAATTTCGTACGCCACCATGGTGCACTCATCTGTATGGAATGCGCCCAATCAGAACTGCGACGAGAGCTCAGTTTTCACGGTTTTGTGCACAAAGATCACTTCAATACGCTGCTTGACAAGGTGCGCGATCTCGATCGCGTCATCCGTTTCCTTGATTCCGGTGTTGATCCTGAGCTTACGCGGTATGACGTGCTTTCGCGCAGCACCGAGCGCTACCCGTGCGTTACCGTCGACGAACTCGAAGTGGACCGCAGGCTGAAGCGACTGCTTAAGAAACAGCTATCAGCGTTGCTTCCCGTCCAATCTCTTGCGGTGGAGCAGGGGCTTTTGAAGGGTAAGGATTTTCTGGTCGTGTCAGCAACGGCCACGGGAAAAACGCTTATTGGGGAGCTGGCAGGCGTTAACAACCTGCTCAGCGGCAAGGGAAAACTATTATTCGTGGTGCCCTTGGTCGCTCTCGCAAACCAGAAATGCGATGATTTTGACGACCGCTACCGCGACCTTGGCCTTAATGTAAGCCTCAGAATCGGCGGTAGCAGGATTCGGACGCGAGACTGGATCCGAGTGGAGCCCGATTATTCAGCTGACATTCTGGTGGGGACGTACGAAGGCATCGATCAGGTGCTTCGCGCGGGCGACGCTGAGCTCCTCGGCGAAATCGGGACGATCGTGGTCGACGAAGTGCATATGCTAGAAGACGAAGAGCGCGGAAGCCGGCTTGACGGGCTCATCTCACGGCTTAAGACGTTAGCCCCGCGTTCACAGCGCATTTACCTGTCTGCTACCGTCGGGAACCCGCACGCGCTCGCTCACGAGCTTAGTGCTGAGCTCATCGAGTTTGAAGAACGCCCCGTGCCGATCGAGCGCCACCTCGTTTTCGCCAATGAGCGGGACAAGCTAGCTATCATCAATAAGCTCGTTCGACACGAAATCTCGCGGACATCCAGCAAGGGCTATAAGGGCCAGTCGATCATTTTTACAAACTCCCGGGCGCGCTGTCATAGGCTGTCCAAATCACTCTTAGCGAAGAGCGCCCCCTACCACGGTGGCCTCTCGTACGGCGAACGAAAGAAGGTCGAAACCAACTTTGCCAGAGGCGCCATAGAAGCGGTCGTAACCACGGCGGCGCTCGGGGCAGGCGTTGATTTTCCTGCGTCGCAAGTCATCTTTGAGTCCTTGGCGATGGGCATCAACTGGCTAACCCCACAAGAGTTTCAGCAGATGCTCGGGCGTGCCGGGCGGCCGGACTATCACGACATCGGCAAAGTCTTCCTACTTGCGGACCCGAACCAGAAATTCAGGGCGGCGCAAACGGAGGATGAGATCGCGATTAAACTACTCTCCAGCTCCGCAGATAATGTCGATATCGAATACGACGACGACCAGCAAGCAGAGCAGGTGCTTGCGAACCTCACGTTCGGCCGAAGCGTCAAAATGCTCGCCCACTACGACGACAGCGCTCAGCTGCGGCGCCTCAAGCGCCTGGGGTTTGTTTCCGGGGACGGTCGAGCGACGAAGCTTGGACGTATCGTCGCTGCCGATTTTCTCACTATCCCGGAAGCCGTTCAAGTGGCCGAGTCCGTTAAGAAAGGCGACGCTCCATTCGATATCCTGCAGAAGTTACACGTTTTTACGCAGGTATACCTCAACAACGTACAACGCTACACGAAGGCGCTACGAGTCAACGTATCCCCCAATGTGTTCAGCGGAGGAAACCTTGAGATGCTCTTCTCAGGAAATAGCGATGAGCTGACATACCTCGACCAAAAAGAGCTTGACGGCGTACTGGCTTTTTCAGTGGCATTCGTTGATTGCAGCTGCGAAGGGTCGCCATTTTGTGGCTGTCCTGAACGCAATTTTTCGAAGTGGGTCATCGAGCAACGCGTGGCGGGTCTCGATCCCGGCGAGATCGTAGAACGGATGTCCGAATTTGGCGTTCACGCGTATTCAGGCGACGTGCTGAACTACCTCGATCAAGTGGTGCGACTGATGGAATCTATTGCGAAAATGGCCACTATTTTGAACAAAACGGACACTGCTCGTCAGGCTCTCAGTATAAGATCGCAGATCGAAGGCTAGTCCTTAGGTGGTGTATTCGGCGTTGATGCGCACATAGTCGTCAGTGAGGTCGCAGCCCCAGGCCGTGGCCGTTGCAGCCCCCACCCCTAAATCCACGAGGATCGAGATCTCCTTGCGGTTCATTATTCCCGAAAGCGCCTTCTCTTCGAGTCTATCAGCGCCCACACTTCTTATGAGGCCGTTTTCGACCAATACAACGGAGGTGCCCTTTCCATCTGACAGCGCAAGTGACAGGGCCTCTGGCTCCATGAATGCACCAGAATAGCCAACAGCAGTGACGATCCGGCCCCAATTAGGATCCGCTCCAAAAAGCGCCGTCTTTACCAGGGGTGATCGTACGACAGCCTTTGCTGCCTTGATCGCGTCCGCGCGATTTCGTGCGCCAGCGACGGTTACTTCCATCATTTTTGTCGCGCCTTCGCCGTCGCGTGCGATCATTTTCGCAAGCTCAACGCACACAAAGTTCAGCGCGTTTTGAAAATCATCAATGTCAATGTCATTAGAGCTCTCGCCGGTAGTTATCAAGAGAACCGTATCGTTGGTGCTCGTATCGCCATCGACGACGACCATGTTGAAGCTCAGATCGGCTGCTTTTTTCAGGCACGTCTGTAAAACGTCAGCAGTGAGCGGAGCGTCCGTGTAGATAAAAGCGAGCATCGTGGATAGCTGCGGTTCAATCATCCCCGCGCCCTTTGCTATGCCGCCTAGTGCCACGCCGTCGACCTCGACCGCTATTTGCTTCGGCGTAGTATCAGTCGTCATTATCGCTCGTGCCGCTTCAAGACTGCCATCGGCCGCGTCGGTTATCGTCGGTAGAACCTCAATAATCTTCGAATCGATCCAGCTCACGTTGAGCGGGGTTCCGATGACGCCAGTTGACGCCACGGCAACGTCGGCTGTGCGAATGTGCAAGTGGCGCGCAAGGGATTCGGCGACCCGTTCGGCATCTTCGATGCCGTTCGGTCCCGTAAAAGCATTAGCGCTACCGCTGTTTGCCACCACCGCCAAGATCTGCTTACTCTCGATGAGGTGTTTTCGCGTGACGATGACCGGAGCTGCGGTGACGTTGTTGGTGGTGAACACCCCTACTGCTTGCCCGCCACCGGTGATGATTGCGAGGCCGTTCTTGCCCTCTTTACAACCGGAGGCTTTCACTCCGCGCACCGCGCAGACGCCCCCCTCCACGACGCGCATTACCTGCCCTCGGCAATCCCTCTCATGATATCGTGGCGCGTGACGATTCCGATTAACTGACCAGTTGCGTCGACGACTGGAAGCCGATTAATCTTGTGCCGTATCATGTGCCCGGTAGCGGTTTCGATATCCTCATCGCCCTCTATGGTGTGAACGGGCTTTTTCATGACGCGATCGACCGTCCACTCGCCCACGTCTTCGCTCATCGAGTCTCTCAGTTCGAGGCGCTCGATAATTTCGCGCACCGGAACCTCGATGATCTCGAGGGGGCTCGGGAGCCAGTACCCTGTGTGTTCGGGTATCTCGAGGAGCGAGAGTACGTCGTTTTCCGTTATGATGCCGACGATATTTCGACCGGCCACCACCGGGACGCCGCTTATTTTGTTTTCCCGTAAGAGCTTGATACACTCGCGCACCGTCGTGTCGGGTGTCACTGAAATGACGGTTGGAGTCATGACGTTTGCGACTTTCATTGTCACCTCAGAGCGATAGTGCCGGAGACCAGAGGCCGGTTGTCTCATCGAGACCGAACATGAGGTTCATGTTCTGGATGGCTTGGCCTGATGCGCCCTTCACCATATTATCAATGGCGGAGACGACGACCACGCGGTTCGTCGATGCGTCTCGCTCAATGAACAGGTCGCAGAAGTTCGTGCCGCGGACTGACCCGAGCGACGGAACGTTGAACCGAATGAATGGACTGTTGGCGTAGAACGCTTCGTAAAGTGATCGGATCCGCTCGTCATCGAGTTCAGCGCTGGTGAAGATGTGCGCGGTGGTGAGAATGCCTCGTATGGACGGGATAACGTGAGGGGTGAAGTTAACGGCGACGTTTCCAAGTCGCTGGAGCTCTTGAACGATTTCGGCTTTGTGCCGGTGTTTGGTTAGTAGGTAAGGTACCACATTCTCAGCCAAGTTAGGATAGTGCGATGTCTCCGTTGGAGCGGCTCCTGCGCCCGAGATGCCGGACTTCGAATCGAATACTGCGTGGTCGACGAGTCCTGCTTTGACGAGCGGCGCCGCAGCCAAGATTGCGCCTGTAGGGTAGCACCCGGGGTTGGCGCACAGGTCGGCGTGCGCAACTTCGGGGTGCAATTCGGGCAGCCCGTAGACGGCGTCTCGAGGATCGGTGTGCGGGCCGTACACCTCCTCATAGTTCCGCCCGAGACGATAGTCGGCGCTGAGGTCGATAATGCGCACCCCCTCATCAATGAGATGCGGGACGATTCCCATGGCGGCGCCGTGGGGGACTGCGAGAAACACGACGTCCGATTGTTCGGCAACCGCCTTGGCTTCGGCGTTGACAAATCGGAGGTCGTAAAACCCTTTCAGATAGCGATGAACGTCGGCGACAGGAACAGCGTCGAGGGCCCGTGAAGTCACGATGGTGACGTCGACTTCTGGGTGCTGGACAAGCAATCTCAGCAATTCCCCGCCTGTGTAGCCAGATCCGCCTATTATCCCAACTCTAATCATCGATCCCCATTAGACCTGATCTTAGAAAGCCTTTTTCGTCGCGTGAGCGCGTCACGAACAGCGTCAAACGTCGCAAGAGCTGATTGCTGGCGCCAAAAAGATGCCATGCTGCAACACGCTACGCAGTCGAGCGCGTAGTAAGCAGAGCAGTTATAAAAGACAATCTAAAAAAGATAGTGGTTCTTACACCCTTCTTAGCAACAGGTACAGCACGCCGACAAGAAGCGTCGGGGCACCTAGCCCTAGTAGCGAGAACTCGAACACGGACTGCGCGGGCAAGCTGGTTGCGCTCGTTTGGGCCCCTGGCAAGGTCATGCTGGGCACTGAGCCATTCTGTGACAGCGCAGACGCTTCCGCTGATATCGCAGACGCTTCAGCGAAGGTGTTTGACGAGTCCGCTGGCACCAGCAATGCAGGGGCGTACACTAAACACTTCTGTGACGAGTTAAGCAGATTCGTTGTTTGGGATAGTTGTGCACTGCAGTTTACAGGGTCTGTATTCAGCTCTTTTGCTTTCGCGGCCGCCTGCGTGGTGTTCTTTGGCGATGGGCTTGATTGCGACTTGTGAGTGGGGCTTGCGGCACCTTCACTCGAGTGCGTGACTTTTAAAACGATAACTACGGGGGTGAGGGTTGGCGTTGATGGTGTCAGAGGAGCTGGACTAGGGGTTGGGACCCTTGGCGTTATGATGGAGTTCGTCGTTGCGTTCGTCGTTGCGTTCGTCGTTGCGTTCGTCGTTGCGTTTTGTGGTATTCTTTGCACGTTTTGTGCGTTATTCAAAAAAGCAAGAGCTGGAGTGATAGTAAATGCCGTCAGGACTATGAAAATCGCTACGATAGGAATGATGCGTTTTATCGGCATTGCTGCTTTATGCAACGTAGATATCTGCCACCAAATATCTACCTATCTATTACAAAAGATAAAGAAGGCCGGGGGATGTATCCGGCCGGGCTGCCTACAAAAGTTGAAGCACGATATTTGCAAGATTCACTTGACTCGGGCTCGTGAATGCCGTTGAAGGGTCAAGGACTGAGAGTGGTCCGATGTGACCCGGAGCGTCCTGCGGCGCCGAAGCAGGAGCGTTTACACTCATAACGTCGCTGCCATAATGGACTTGGCACTCAGGGCAGTAGGTTGCCCCTGCCACTTGCATTGAAAGTACGATGAGAACAACTCCGATCAGGAGCGTCATCACCTTTTGCCTCGGTTCCAACGAATTACCTCCTGTGCCCTTAAGGGCGCTATTGGTATTACCCTTGAAAATCCTTTAAAGCGGTATAAATAGCTTCTCTTTTGCTTTGAGTGTTTCCACTCGAGAAATTGGGCTGGAAAAGTTTCTTAGTCACAACAAAGCTATCGCTAGAGGGTGTTATTAAATAAAAAGCAAAAAGGGGTTAATGAATAACCCTTTTTACCGTCTTCTTAAGAATAGATATATTGCGCCTATTAGTAGTGCTGGAGCACCTAGCCCAAGCACCGAGAACTCTGGGACTGTCTGTGTTGAGGTAGTTGGTGTTTGAGTTGCTGTAACGACCTGAATTGCTGGCTGCGCCACGGTCTTCGCTACCGTTTTAGTGGCTTTTACAGGCACCGGAGTAGCTTTTACAGGCACCGGAGTAGCTTTTACAGGCACCGGAGTAGCTTTTACAGGCACCGGAGTAGCTTTTACAGGCACCGGAGTAGCTTGTACAACCTTAGGCGTTGCAGCAGCTTTTGCAACCTGATTACCTGAGGCTGCTTGGATGGCTGCGACGATCTGTTGTTCGGTGACAGAGCCCACAAGGGTCTGCCCCCCTTGAATGACTATCGTCGGTGTTTCAGTTACACCGTTTGCTTTTCCAATCCCAGCTCCTAGTGACGTGCTCATATCATAATAAGTGACGTGCGCGCCCGTCTGCGCGGCGGCGCTCTCCATAAGTGGTCTTACCTGAGTACAGACGCCGCAGTAGGGCGATTCGAAGAAATACACTTGAACGCCGCTCGATTGGGCCGATGCAACACCCGAAAATGCTACGCATGCGACAATGAGTGTAGATAACGCGATTAAGCTAATTTGCTTTTTCATCAATTTTTGGCACCTCTTCGTGATGATTGTCTTCCTTACGTACACTCAATATTGCCGATTTATCTTATAAATAATGATCGATCTTGACCAAATTCAAAAATCAAGCGTGAACTGCGCAGGTAAGATAAATGGAAAAGAACCCCATATTGAGCGCACACTCAGACCGCATCGGATCGATTGAAGAAGTAATAAGCCGGTATCAGTGGGACAATGATCGAGGCGATGAGCAAAATCACGTTCGCCGTGTAATTAAGTCCTGAAGTCAGCTTAGAGAAGTCTGCGGCGAGCGACTGGACAGCGACGTTGTGGCTTCCGGGATTGATCCAAATCAGTATCTTCGCGTACCCAGGGAACAGAGTGTAGGGGATATCCGAAGTGGCGCTGAGATTTATCGCGGCTAGTCCGAGTGCAACGCCCGCATAGGTGAATACCAAGAGTAGGACCCAGACGAATACGGCGCCAAGCAATGAGTCGAGGCTCGTGCGCGTCAAGCTTGAGATCAGGAGTCCTATCGCGATGAAGGACATAACATACAACAGTATGATGCCCATAGAGAGGATCAGATAGTCGACGTCGCCCGAGCTTGGAACGCTCCGTGTGACGACGGATAGACCGATGTACAGCACGAGCGTCGTGACGACAAACAGTCCGCCTGCAGCTGCGAGATAAGCAACGAACTTGCCAAAAAGTATCGTTGTACGCTTAATGGGTCGCACCGCGAGCTGTACCAGCGTCCGCGCTGATCGCTCACCGGTTAGGGCGTCGTAAGAAAGCGCAAGCGCGAGTATCGTCAAAATAGCTTCGCTATATGAGTACGACACGCTAATCGCGTAGTTGACGGGTTGCGTCGCCGGATTTGGGGCCCCGCTTATTGGTGCAATCGATCGGGCGACGTCGACATTGCCATAGTACGCGCCGACAAGCGCAAATAGCACGAATATGGCGCCAAAAATGATGAAGCGCTTCTTCTTCACCGCGGACTGAAAATCCTTTTGCGCGATAGCAAGAAACCTGTAAGCGGACTCCGAAAACTCACTCAACGCGTTCTTCCTCCCATCCTGCGAACATATGCCTCTTCGAGCGACGGCGACTCGCGCAGGGAGCGCAAACGGCCTCCCGCGCGCGTTATTACATAGTTTACGTCTTCGTTGATGCCTGGCCGGTACTCAAAACTTATCTTGAGTCCTTCGCATTGGATCGATTTAACACCCTTCACGGACCTTATGGCCTGTAGAACGCGTTCGTTTACGTTGGTGATGTCCGCTTCGAGTTCCACGATCTTGCCGCGCACGTCTGCCACGAACTCCTTTGTGGTGGTCGGCGCAGCAACGTGCCCCGCCTTCATGGTCGCTACCACATCGCATATTTCTGCGATATCTCTCACGTTGTGCGTGGCGAGAAACAGCGTGACGTCGTGGACGTTGAGCTCGTGTATGAGTGCCATAATGTCGCGCCTGCCCTGTGGGTCAAGTCCCGTGCTCGGTTCATCCAGAATAAGCAATTCTGGCTCGTTTAGCATCGCTGCAGCGATGCCGAGTCGCTTCCTATCGCCAAGTGAGAATGTACTAACGAGCGTTGTCTCCTTACCCTCAAGTCCTGCTAGCTTAAACAGCTTCTCGATCTTCTCTTCGCGCTCTTCACGCACGTCCGAGATATTGGCAAAGAATCTGAGGTTATTTTCTGCAGAGAAGTTGCCGTAGAAGCCTGGGCGCTCAGGCAGGTAACCGACCCTCTGTTGCACCTCGTGAAACTGTGCGGGGATCTCGCGATCAAGTATCTTGATCGTTCCAGCGCTGGGCTGAATGAAATTGAGCAGCATGTTGATGATGCTTGATTTCCCAGCGCCGATCGGTCCTAGAAGCCCAAACGCGGTTCCTTGTGGCACCGTGAAGCTTGTGTCTTCGACGGCAACAACGCCCTTCTTATAGCGCTTTGTAAGCCCTTCGAGCTCTATCGCGTTCATAATAGCCCACCGCTAAGAGCGGTTGTATGCATGCAAAACCAAATACTATTATATAAACTAGGCGTTTTGGGAACTACACGTTTTGACATGTGAGCGAGTCTTCAGC
>Ga0224520_1000609_pt1 | contig 10511 bp, 9 predicted proteins | sample CFST25metaG_2_FD_180684 | JGI IMG/M metagenome (GOLD analysis project Ga0224520, IMG submission 180684) | Peat soil microbial communities from Stordalen Mire, Sweden - C.F.S.T-25 | ecosystem: Environmental > Terrestrial > Soil > Wetlands > Peat | place: Sweden: Norrbotten County, Stordalen Mire... | reverse complement strand
TCACTGTGGTTTCACGCACGTAAGGAGCCATGCGTTCGCCGTATTCAACGTAATCTTGATAAACCTTTTCCAGCGATAGTGGTTCAACGCCATATATTTTGGTCAGAATTAAATTTTTCCGTTCCAGAATTGTTTTTAATTGTGCTTTAAAAGCCTTTTTGTCCAATAAATCGCCAACGCGAATACCGTGGCGGGCAATTTTATCAGAATAAACCGGGCCGATGCCCTTATGCGTAGTGCCGATGGCATTGCTGCCCAGCGCTTTTTCTTCCAGTTCATCCAGAATCAGGTGATAGGGCATGATGACATGGGCGCGGTCGCTGATAGACAAACGTTGGGGTGAGGCGTCAATTCCTCTTGACGTCAGCATATCAATTTCCTGAAAAAGTGATTTGGGATTAATTACCACGCCGTTACCGATAACGGAAACAGCATGTTTGGAAAATATTCCGGATGGAATCAGGTGCAGAGCGAATTTACCAAATTCGTTGATGACTGTATGACCGGCATTATCACCGCCGGAGAAACGTACGACGACATCTGATTTCTCGGTAATTAAATCAACTACCCGCCCTTTCCCTTCATCTCCCCATTGCGCTCCGATGACTGCTATAACCGGCATAGTGTCCCCCAATTAATTGGATTTTATTTTCTTCCAGACAAAGAATAACCTCTGACAGGCTGTTACAAGACTAAGAACAGCGGTAATTGCCAGAGCGATTAATAGTACGTTGTCGAACTTACTAAGGAGCAGCCCAATAGACAGTATAACCACTCTTTCGGGTCTAGTAAAGACCCCTATTTCACAATGAATATTCATCGATTCTGCTTTGGCGCGGATGTAACTGACCAGTTGGGAAGTAAGCATCGCGGCGCCAGTGACAGCGACACCCCAGGCGGAGTGTTGATTAGCGTACAGCACAGCAATACCGATGAGCACCGCGCCTTCGGAAACACGGTCCAGTGTGGAATCAAGCACGCCGCCGAATTTGGTCACATTGTTCGTGCGGCGGGCCAAAGCGCCGTCCAGCATATCGAACAGGCCGGCAAATAAAACTACCCAACCGCCGGCAAAGGGATGACTGAACGCTACCAGAACGGCGGCGACGATGGTGATCAACAGACCGATAACAGTGACTGCGTTAGGGGTAATGTGAGTCTTTTCCAGAACAGTTACCACGGGTTCTGTAAAATACCTGCCTAATGCCCTGCGCATGCCTTCTAAATTGGCCATATCACCTCAAGCGCTGTTGTGGCGCGTCTTTTCGATTGTTTTTTCGTAGTAGTCCAGCACACGGGTAGCAATCCCATCCCAGGAATATTTCTGCGCTGTAACCAGACCTTTCTGTCCCATTTGAGCCCGTAGTTGTTTATCTTTTAACAGTTTCAGCAAAGCCTCAGCCAGCGGACGATCTGTCATCGGGGGTACCAGCAATCCTTCCTGACCGTTTGTAACGACAGCAGCAAACCCTTCAATATTTGTTGCGACAATCGGCCTGCCGGTGGCCATGGCTTCCAGTAGAATCAATCCAAAACTTTCGTGGCTGGTGGCTGGGGCGCAGAAAACGTCTGCCGTGCGGTAGTAGCTGGGTTGAGAAGCATAATCTACCATACCGGTGAAAACCACATCCTGGAGGCGGGCATCTTTAACCCATGCCTCATAACGTTTACGCAGCCTGGTACCCGGGCCGCAAATGATCAGCCTGGTGTTCGGCATCTCGGCTTTGACTTGCAGGAAGGCTTTCAGAAGGTAGTTTATTCCTTTACGGAATTCCAGCCTGCCCATAAAAACAATATTCAATTTACCGTCAGTGAAATCGGTAATTAGAGGCACATCCGGACGGAAGTGCTTGAGGTCAACACCATTAGGGATAATTTCGTAATCGCCTGGCACAAAATGTCTGGCATAGTCCATTGCCGGTTTGGAAACGGCGATATGACCGTGTAGCTTACGTGCGCGCCGCTCCAGTATCCAGGTTGTGACTGGTCTGCCGAAACCGTATCCCGGCTTGCCCTGTGCGGCGTGAAAAGTGCCGACATTGACAGTGTTAGAAAACCTCAAAGTGGCGCTGCACAACATCGGCATAAACGGCTCGTGCAGGTGAACAATATCGAATTTCTCTTCCGCCATCACTTTCTTGATCGCGGGAGCGAGATGCAGCGAAATAGGTACACGGATTATAGAGTCACTGGCCGGGATCGGGAAGGGTCTGCCGATACGGATAAAATGCTCTCCGAACTCGTTCACATCTTTAGAAGACGGCGCAATGACTTTTACCTGATGCCCCGCCTGGGTAAAGTTATTAAAGAGTGCGGTGATATGGCGTCCGACCCCACCCGGATGGGAGAAATCATAAGGAGATACCAGTGCAATCTTCATCAGTTACTGTCCAGTTTACTAGCTCAGCTGTAGTATTGAATCTACTTTGACTTTTTCGCCGGTTTATCTTCTTTGCCCAGTTTATTTTCAGCAATAAACTTTTCTGTCTCGGCATGAGCTTTGGCATCGGTGTACTGGACGGGCGGTGATTTCATGAAATACGATGAAGGTCCGGTCAATGCCCCGCTGATCCCTTTATTCATGGCCAGTTTGACGCAGCGCAGCGCATCAATAACCACACCGGCGGAATTCGGGCTGTCCCATACTTCCAGTTTTAGCTCGAGTTTGAGCGGCACATCGCCAAAGGTGCGTCCTTCCATATCGATGTAGCAATATTTGCGGTCTAATAGCCACGGCACGTGGTCGCTGGGCCCGACATGAATATCGTCGGAGGATAAGGTGTAATCAAGCTGCGAGGTGACGGAATTGGTCTTGGATATCTTCTTGGATTCCAGTCTCTCTCTTTCCAGCATATTGAGGAAGTCGGTATTGCCGCCGAAATTCAACTGATAGGTTCTTTCCAGTCTGACCCCGCGCTCCCGGAAAAGATTGGTCAGGACGCGGTGGACAATGGTGGCCCCGACCTGGGACTTGATATCGTCGCCGATGATCGGTAATCCCCTTTCCGCGAATCTTTCTCCCCAGTCTTTCTGTCTGGCAATGAAAACCGGGATACAGTTGACCATGCCGCACCCGGCGTTGAGTATCTGTTCCACATACCACTTGGTGGCATTTTCAGAACCGACCGGCAGGTAATTGAGCACGACATCGGTCTTGGTCTCTTTGAGAATTTTTACGATGTTGGCGGTGGGGCCGGGCGCTTTTTCAATAACCTGGGAGAGGTATTTTCCCAATCCGTCCAGCGTCATACCGCGGTTGACTATAACGCCGGTCTTGGGGACTTTATCAAACACAATTGTATTATTCGGTTTGGCATAAATGGCATCGGCCAGGTCCAAACCGACTTTATTCTTGTCGATATCGAAAGCCGCCACGAAGTTAATATCACTGACATGGTAGCCGCCCAGGTTAACATGCATTAAACCCGGCACAAACTCGTCTTCTTTGGCATTCCGGTAATAATGCACGCCCTGCACGAGTGAAGAAGCACAATTGCCGACACCGATAATGGCTACATTAATTTTCCCCATGATTATTTTCTCCTTTTACTTTTTTCTTATTAAATTTTACGTATATGGCTAAATTAAAGATAAAGACTATACCGCTTTGTTATTTAATCACCGTCCTCGATGATGAACACTTCCTCAATTGTAGAATGCAGCGTTTTCGCCACCTTTGCCGCCAGAAATAGCGAGGGGTTGTACGTGCCTTTTTCCAGGTAAAGCATCGTTCGCCTGCTCACCCCGACTATTGCAGCCAATTGATCTTGCGTTAAGTCATATCGGGCACGGAGTTCTTTGATGGTAGTTCTCATTTTCACAATAAAGGCCTTTAGTGATTTTATAAAAATGTTTAAATCAATTTGTTTTTAAAAATTTCGATAATAATAAATAACGATGGAAGCAAGGTAAACTGCCAGACTTACGCCGAGAATTTCTAATAGGAGCGCAGTGCTTATCGCTGAAAATACAATGATGTTAATCAACGCACTAAGGTAAATCGCTGCCAGCGCATTTCTCGCGCTCTTCGCATTGATGTTTGTTAATCGCTCGTCAAGATGAAACTTCGATGTTATCTTTTCTACCTTCACGATACGGGTAAGAAAGAGTAAGAAGAGAATAAAGATTAATGTTGGCACTGCGATTAACAAAATCTGAACAGGAACCGCTACCGGATGATTTCTGAGAATAAGCACAATCACAATTGTTAGAAGAGATACGCCCAGAGTAACGCAACCTAAAGTCACCCAATCGAAGTCTTTTAGCGATTGCCGCCGCCACAGCCAGAGATAAATGATAAACAGCACTAAAAGAATAATATCAGGCACGAATATTAAGAAATCATTATTCACTTTATTTCTCCTCGTTTTAAGTGACAATGTGATATTTATATTACATTTGGTGATAAATATATTACTTTCATCGGAGTTTGTCAAGTGGTTAAAACTAAAACTAAAAAAATATTTAATAGGCCCACCACGATTAATAAGTTTATTGTTTATCAATCTCCATGCTATGATACTGAAAACGGATGTTTCAGTTGCTGGGTGAGAACTAATGAGTGACACTATCAAAGACCTCGAACGTATTTTCCACCCCCGCTCGATCTGTATCATCGGGTCTTCCAACCGGACCGGCAGTTTCGGACGGTTGTTTTTAGAGGGCATGATCGGCATGGGTTTTCCCTCCATCTTCCCGGTGCATCCCACCGAAAAAGAACTGCTGGGTCTGCCTGCCTTTCCAAGCATTAAAGAAGTGCCGGTTGATATCGACCTGGCAATATCGCTGGTGCCTCGGATGGAAGTGCTTAAATTGACGCGGGAATGTGTAGAAAAACGTGTCCGGGGCATGCTCCTCTTCACTTCCGGTTTCAGGGAAAAAGATGAAGAAGGTAAAAAAATCGAGTTGGAAATGGCGCGCATTGCTGCCGAAGGCGGCGTCCGGCTCATCGGGCCTAATGCCAACGGTTTCTATTGCCCGGCATCCAAAATCTGCACTTTCCCCGGCGCTCTCATGGTTGGAGGATTACCGGTCGAAAGCGGCAAACTCGCCATCCTTTCTCAGAGCGGCTCTTTTGCCGATTATACCTGCCAGATCCTGGCCGGTAAGAATATCCGGTTCAGTAAAGTAGTCGGCTATGGTAACGAAAGTGACCTCAGCGCTGCCGATTTTCTGGAATATTTCGGCCAGGATAAAGAAACCGCCGTCATCGCCGGTTACCTCGAAGGAATTAAAGACGGCCGCCGGTTCTATGAATTCGCTCGTACAATTTCCAAACAAAAACCGATCATTATCTGGAAAGGCGGTCTCACCAAATCCGGCGCGCGTGCTGCCCAGGCGCACACCGGATCGTTGGCCGGTTCCCGGCAAGTCTGGCAAACCATGTTCAAGCAGGCCGGTATTATTAGCGTGAACAGTATCGAAGAAGTGGTAGATTGCGTTCTGGGTTTTTACCGGTTGCCGCTACCTAATGGCCGCAGGGTCACTATATTATCCGGGATGGCCGGGACCAATGTCGGCACGGCGGATAATTGCCTCATGCTGGGGCTGGAAATGGCAAAATATACCGAAACAACCAATCAAAAACTCCTGCAACTGCTGCCCGCTATCGGGACGACTGCCGCCAACCCTACCGATATCGGCGCCGGAGTGCTCGTCAATCCCAAACTCTATGGGCAAACCGCGAAAATCCTCCTCGACGATGCCAATGTGGATATGTTAATCACGATTACCGGACCGGATAATCCTGTCACTGTCAAAGACCTGGCCGAAGTTGCCCAAAACGCAACTAAACCAATGGCAATCTCATTATTCGATATCGCCGGTTTAGTGGAACCGCAGGCAAAGTTCCTGCAAGAAAAAGGCATCCCTGTCTACTTCGACCCGAAGCGCGCCGCGTTCGTCCTGGCTAAAATGGTTGATTACGCCGAATACAGAACGAAAGGCTAACCATGATTTCCATTCCGGCCTTCGCTATTATTCATTTGAATAATATGGATTTTTAATTTATTGGGTATTTTGATATTCGGATTTCGGATTTATTTGATTATTGATTGGTACCTGGTTTTTGGAATTTGGTTATTTCGTCCCTTAGCTTCAAAAGTAGCCATCCGCCCCAAAATATGCTTTAATATATATTTGTTGACTAATATGGAGGACATATAAACATGGCGACTTTAGAACTAAAAGCAACGAAACGACACATCGAGGGCAAAAAAGTGCAGGAATTACGCCGTCAGGGCGTCACCCCGGCGCATCTCTTTGGACCCGGTGTGGATTCTTTAGCGATACAATGCGATACTAACGCTCTGCGGAATATCCTGGTAGACGCCGGGCACACCAAACTCGTCAGCCTCAAACTGGGCCACGAGCATGCCCCGCGCACGGTCATGATCCGCGAGGTCCAGATCGATAATTTCAAGGGCGGCGTGCTCCATGTCGATTTCTACCAATTGAATTTGAAAGAAAATATCAGAGTTAATGTCCCCATCACGTTAACAGGTGAATCGTCAGCCGCCAAGATGAAAGGTAACTCTCTGGTGCAGGAGCTCAACGAATTGACAGTTTTATGTCTGCCCACTAACATCCCGAGTATCGTCGAGGTAGATATTTCTCCGTTGATCACCGCCGACCAGATGATCCGCGTCAGAGATCTGAACGCCATACCCGATGTCACTATAGTCAACGAACCGGGTGTAGTTGTCGCCAGAATTGCGGTTGAAGTCGCTGAGGTTGTTGAAAAACCGAAAGCTGCCGCTGAAGGTGAGGCTGCCGCAGAAGGCGCTGCCCCTGCCGAGGGTGAAAAGGCCACAAAGCCCGAAAAGAAGGAATAGTTTTGTAGTTTATCATTCTCAACGGCCGCCGGAGGATTTAAAATGTCCTCCGGCGTTTGCAATTATACCCGCTGAGAAAAGGAGATTATTAAAATGCCTTCATACGCCTATTATCAGAAAAAGTACATACCGCTGGCAGACGCTAAAATGGGCATCATGACCAACTTTGCCCACTACGGCACAGGTGTCTTCGAGGGTATCCGCGGCAACTGGAACAAGGCAGACAACCAGCTCTACCTCTACCGCCTGAAAGAACACTACGAACGCCTGATGAGCGGTTGCCGCGTCATGAATATCGCGCTGCCATATACCGTCGAGGATCTTTGCGATATTACCGTCAAACTGACCGCCAAATGCAATTTCAAAGAAGATGTTTACGTGCGCCCCGTTGCCTATAAAAGTTCTGAGGCAATGGGCGTCCGCCTCCACAATCTGGATAATGATTTCTTTGCTTTCGTTTTCCCCTGGGGGCGCTACATTGATACCGACCGCGCGCGCTGCTGCGTCTCTTCATGGCGTTTCCCCACTGAAGTACCGCGTGCCAAAATCACCGGCCTCTACGTCACCAATGCCTTAGCCAAAACAGAAGCTGTTGAGAACGGTTTCGATGAAGCCATCATGCTCACCCCCTCCGGTTATGTGGCGGAAGGCAGCGGCGAGAATATTTTCATGATCGTCGATGAAAAACTCATCACGCCGCCCGCTTCGGACGGTGTTTTAGTCGGCATCACCCGCGATACCGTGATCAAATTAGCTAAAAATGAACTGGGCATCGAAACGGTAGAAAGACATATCAACCGCATCGAACTTTATAACGTCGCCGAGATCTTCATGACCGGCACCGCCGCGCATATCACGCCCATCGCCGAAATCGACCACCGCAAGGTCGCTAACGGAGAAATCGGCAAAGTTACTAAAAAACTGCAAAATCTCTACGCCGATGTTATCCTGGGAAAGAACAAAAAATACGCCAACTGGTGCACACCGGTATTTTCAAAAAAATAGAACTCTGACGAGGCCGGTATGATCGGAAATGGGTTTTTAACAACACTCATCGTTTTCGTCATCGGCTATTTCATCGGCTCTATACCCACTGCTTATATCCTCACACGCCTGAAAACCGGTAAGGATATCCGCAAACTCGGCGGCGGCAATGTCGGCGGACTGAACACCTTCAAAGAAGTCGGCCTGGTTCCTGCCCTTATAGTCGCTTTGATCGACATCGCCAAAGGTGCCGCCGTGGCAGCAATTGCCTATTGGCCGCTGCATCTTGATCAGCCCTATGTATTAATTGCGGTAGTCGCTGCTGTCGTCGGGCACAGTTGGATGATCTGGCTTAAGTTCAGCGGCGGCAGAGGTATCGGCGTGATCGCCGGTTCATTATTGATCGTCATGCCGGTCTACGGTTATCCGCTGCAGTTGGGAATTATTATTGCCGTCGTCTTGTTATTTTTCGCGTTAACCCGCAATGTCGCGTTATCGATGGGAATAGCTTTACTGGTATTGCCGTTCCTGTTCTGGCTGGGCGGCACTCATTCCGGCCTGCTGGTGATCTGGTACATTGTCATCGCGCTCATTGTTGCCGGCAAATTTTTTCCTGCCGCTTTAAAAGCCCTGGCTAAAAATAAAAACCTCAAAGACTACATCAAAGGCCGCTGAAACGAGCTGTCAGCAATCAGCTCTCAGCCGGATAGTGGTACAGCCGTCCCCACCAAGTGTCATTGCGAGGAACGAAGCAATCTCAGGGAGGCGGGGTATTCAATCCCAAACCACCATTCCGCCGAAAGCTTGAGACTGCAGTCGAAATACTTGACGAAGGAAATGTACGGTATCCATTTTCAAATTATTTATTTCATATTTTGAATTTGTTTGTAGTTTGGTGCTTGGGGTTTGGAATTTCTGTAGAGTGTGTGCCAGCCCCCCAGGTGTAATTCTCCCGTTTTTCCCATCCTTGCGGGCGACCGGATTATTTTTACGGGCGACCGGCCGGTCGCCCCCATGGTCGTATTTTCCCCTACTCACCACTCACAACTTAAGAAATTTAAACAAAATTGAGCCGTATTCTAGGTTATATAGAATACGGCTCAAGCTCTATCTCAAGTATCGGAAGTTGCTATTTTACGGCGTTTAATTTCTTGATCAAACGGGCTTTGCGGCGGGCAGCATTATTAGGATGAATAATACCCTTTGAAGCCGCTTTATCCAGCGTGCTTAGGGCGGTCGCTGCTGCGGTCTTGGCTGTATCCGCTTTACCGGCGTTAATCGCTTTTTCCGCCTTGGTAATACTGCTCTTACACTCTGTGCGGATAGCTTTATTCCGAATAGTCCGCTTGGCGTCCGTACGCAACTGTCTGATTGATGAATCTATATTAGGCAATTTCTACCTCCTTACACTGTGTCCATAGCCTTATATGCAAATTAAAATATTTTTAACATTACGAAGTAGGTTTGATCGATGTCCCTTCACCCGCACGGGTGACATTAATGACCCCGCGGACACCTTCAATCCTGGATAGAACACGGCTCAACTGCCCCAGATCCTCGATGTCGATTGTGATCGAAATCATCGCTTGCTGGTCGGGTTTTTCGGAGACATTCATGTTAGCGATGTTGACTTTCTCCGCGGCCACTACTACAGTAATATCCCGCGCCAGGCCGACCCTGTTGAAAGCATCCACCACCACTGAAACCGGATAAGTCGTCCCGGTCTGTCCCCAATCGACCTCAATGAGCCTTTCTTTCTCTTCCTCATTAATAATGTTAATGCAATCTTTGCGGTGAACACTGACACCGCGATTGCGTGTTACAAATCCGATTATCTCATCTCCGGGCACCGGATTGCAACATTGAGCGAGACTTGTCAGCATATCGCCCGCTCCCAGCACCCTGATGGAAGACGTCGAGACCTTGGCCGGTGTCGTACCGGTTGGTTTCACTACTTCAGGTTGTTCCGGCGCTAGTCTGGAGGCTATTTGCTGTGTGGTCACGCCTCCGTAACCCAGCGCCGCGTAAAATTCATCGATGGTATCGTAACTGAATAATTTCGAAATTTTTTCCCGCTCGGTGAATTTAATGCCAAGGTGCCGCATGAATTTATCCAGAATTTCCCGCCCGCGTTCGACATTTTCCGTCCGCTCCTGCTTTGTAAACCACTGCTTGATTTTCGAACGTGCGTGCGTAGTCTTAATGTAACCGAGGTTTTGATTCAACCAATCGCGGCTGGGCGCGCGGGTCCCTTTGCTGGCCATGATTTCCACAATATCGCCGTTATGCAGTTCAGTATTCAGCGGCACCAGTTTACAGTTTACCTTGGCACCGATGCAGCGGTTTCCCAGGTCTGTATGGATACGATAGGCAAAATCCAGCGGAGTAGAACCCTTCGGCAGGTCCTTCACATCCCCTTTCGGCGTGTAGACAAAAACCTGGTCGCTGAACACGTCTGTTCTCACGGATTCCAGGAACTCTTCCGCTCCGCTCAATTCCCGGTGCCAGTCGATCAATTGCCGCAGCCAACCGATACCGTTTTCAAAACTGTTATCTTTCCGTCCGCCATCTTTATAGCGCCAGTGCACAGCCACACCGTATTCGGCAATGCGGTGCATTTCCCGCGTGCGTATCTGGATCTCCAGCGGCGTCGTCCGTTCGCACATTACTGTCGTATGCAGGGACTGGTAACCA
>Ga0224520_1000603_pt1 | contig 10575 bp, 10 predicted proteins | sample CFST25metaG_2_FD_180684 | JGI IMG/M metagenome (GOLD analysis project Ga0224520, IMG submission 180684) | Peat soil microbial communities from Stordalen Mire, Sweden - C.F.S.T-25 | ecosystem: Environmental > Terrestrial > Soil > Wetlands > Peat | place: Sweden: Norrbotten County, Stordalen Mire... | reverse complement strand
TCCCGGAGCAGTCACAGCAATTGCCATGTCGCCCGGATTATCTCCCCACCGGACAATCAATCTCCGGGGTATTTTGTCTTTGATACGGCCGATATCGATATCCCCGCTCAAAGGAATCAGAGCCTGGGCATTACCGATTCTCATTGATGACGGGAGATAAACAGCCTTGTTGCTTAGCCCCAATTCTTCAAGTAAAGCAGCAATATTCTCCATGCCGGTCTCAAGTAGCAGTTGGGCAGCTTCGGGAGAAATCTGAGGACGGGAGGTTGCCAGGACGGTCCCGGTAAAGCCCAACATAACCGAGGAGAGCGCAATTGAGGTTAAGGGAATAGAATTGATAAGAAAATAGGCGACAGGAGCAAAGATAGCGCCGGCAAGCATAAGGCCTATTCCAAAGATACGGTACGGGTTATTCATTATCTGGCTATCTCCTGCTGAAGTTTGTCTCGATTGCTCCCTCAAACCGCTCTATAATGATAATATTGATAGATTCATTATCAGATTCTTCATTATCGAATCAACTTAATAACACCAGTTATTATACAACATTTAAGATTTACAAGGACTTTGAACCTGAAAGCTATCTGGGTAGAGACAATTAAAACAATCCTGACAAGCACAAGCGAAGGTTGAATCGCATGAAGAATCTAACGGCAAAGATAGAAAATGGGTGACGTAACAATGTGAATATAATTGACACAAGGAAGCAACTTAAGAAATCAGGCGGCAAATTGAGTCTTTCCGTTACCAGAAATAATGACAGACCCAGACATGATTCTTATTTATCCCGAAATTTATGCGAAGAGCTAATGCAGGATTATCTATAATGAGAAGTATTTGCGTTTCGCAATCGAAATCAAACTTCAATCATTGGCAGAAATCCAGCCCCGGCGTATTGCCAGAACCACGGCATGAGCCCGATCATTTGCGTTTAGTTTGCGAAGAATGGAACTGACATGATTTTTGATGGTCTGTTCGCTAATATCCAGAATTTGAGCAATTTTCTTGTTGGAGTTTCCATCAGCTACATACCGTAAAATCTGGGTTTCCCGATTTGTTAACGGAGCAGTAACCGATTCTACAGACATTCCCATCGATACCATTTCCTGGAACTGTTTCAAGACATGTTCGGCCACGGTAGGGGTAGCAAGAAGGCTGTCGTTGATTGGATATTCTCCGCGCGCGACGCGCCTGATAACACCTTCCAATTCCTGGATGTTCGATTTTTTATCCAGATAAGCAGCGGCACCAATTCGGATCACTTCAAACAGTTCATCATTGTTAATCTCAGAGGTCATGACTACCAATCGAATGGCAGGATAACGTTGAATAAGGCTTTTACCAATTTTAAGCCCGCCAAGTGACGGGGTATCGATATCCAACAATATTACATCGGGTAAATCTTCTTCGATAATCATTGAAAGGTTATCGTCAGGACTGGCTTCAACAATTTTAAAATCAGGTTGTTCCGTGAACGCTTGCTTTACACCAGCTCTAAATAAAGGTTGTTTATCGATTATTACTACTTTGGTAGTACTCATCTGGTAACTTCCTTTTCGGGATTGCCCCTCAATATTTTTGTCTATATCTTAGACTCTTCAAGCAAACTTGTCAAAGAGCAACTCAAATAGTACCTAGTACTATGGTACTGCAACAATTTAGTCAATTTAGGTGATTGCCTCGATTTACTTTAGCAAACATAATGAACATATTCAACTATGTTATAAAGTTTTCGATTACGCTTTGCGAAACTAATTAAATCAAGTTTTCCGTCAAGGGAGGATTAAAAATGGTAATAATGAATTGTATCAATGAAAGAGACAATCTAAACCTATTGGATATGGATAAAAGCGTAAACCCCTATGTCTATTTAGTAGATAATGCGCAAAATATGATGCTGATATTGAAAAGAGACCTCGATGATATAAACGGCAATAATTCTGCAGATGAACCGGCATCAATTCAGGAATTCATTAAGGGCAAGATACATAATCTCCTGGACAGGATTGACAGTAATGGGCCGCTGAGCCTTCGCGAGATGGAAGTTTTGAATTACGCCGCGATGGGTAAATCAAACAAACAGATCGCGGAAATAATCGGACTCAGCGAAAGCACCATAAAAAACCATTTTTCAAGCACGCTGAAAAAACTACATGCAAACGACCGAACACACGCAGTGACACTGGCTTTATGCAGCGGTTGGCTCAGCGTGCAAAATATTTCCAATAACATGGAAAATGAAGAGATTGGCGCCGGTGCTGCAAACAAATAACAGAATAATCTTTAGTGAGAGATCCAACACGGGGGAGGGTTGAATAAATGTCAGTGGTAATAAATAATCAGACTTATTATATGATTGCTGAAGCTTGTGCCATGGCCAGGACAAATAGAAATACATTATTGAGGTGGATCCGCGAGGGTCGTTATGTTGATGTAAAAACAAGGGATAGAAACGGTTGGCGGTTGTTCAGTCTAGAGGATGTTGAAAGACTTAATGGTCAAGTAAACAAAATCGAAGAAGTATATTCCAGATAGTTTTATCAAGTTTGCCCGAATCTCTGACGTTACCCCTTAAAACAGTAGCACCTTGAATTGGAGTCCTTAGTCAAATTAATAAAAAACGAAATGGTCAGCAGGGATGATGCATTAGTGAAAAGCACCAACCCGGCGCAATTGTTGAAATTATTATAATGTCATCCTGTTTTCGTGCGGCGCTGATATCCCAGAAAACCCTCATATCAAATGAAAGCCAAAAAAGTTATCTTTAATTTTCCGGTTTTAAGACCATCGATTGGATAACTTTACAAAAGAGTGCGACTAATTCCGGGTCAAAAGTAGTCCCGGCGCAACGTTTTAATTCGTCGATAGCTTCCTGAGATGTCCTTTGGTTATGATATGGACGGAGTGAAGTCATCGCATCATAAGCATCAGCGACCGATAGAAGTCGAGCCTCCAAAGGAATATCCTTACCTTTCAAGCCGGCCGGGTAACCGCTACCATCAAAGTGTTCATGATGATTTAAAATAATCGGCAATGACTTGGATAAATCGGATACATATCTAAGTATTTCTACTCCCATCTCCGGATGAGATTTAATTTGCATCCACTCCTGTTCATCAAGCATTCCATCTTTGTTCAGGATGGAATCGGGGATACCAATTTTACCGATGTCATGTAAAAGGCCTGCAGTACGTATTTCCGCGATTTTATCCGGAGAAAGATTTAGTAACTCTCCCATAGCGACAGCATACTGACTGACCTTTCGGGAATGACCGTAGGTATAATGGTCTTTTGCATCGACAGTAGCAGCCAAAGCATATATCATACCGATTGCGATGCGCTGAGTTTCAGAAATATCTTCTGCGGAAACCAATCCCTGCCGGTTATAATCATTGGGAGCACTGGTTTTATTACGACCGGTTCCTTTAGCAGAATAAAGTGCTTTATCTGCCGAAATAAGAATTTGTTCTTTGTTGACGCCATCGGTTGGCCAACTGGCAATCCCAAGGCTGGCAGTAATGGAAGACCTTCCGATAAATACTTTTTGTTCAATCTTCTCGCGAATACGTTCTGCGACTAAATAGGCTCCTTCGGTCATTGTTTCGGGGAGAATAATCGCGAACTCCTCGCCGCCGTACCGGAATGCCATATCGACAGTACGAATTGAAGCCTGAATACACTTGCCGACGCTGGTGAGAACCTCGTCTCCGGCTAAATGTCCATAGGTATCGTTGTAAGTTTTAAAAAAATCCAAATCAAGCATAATAATCGAAAAAGTAGTACCAAACCGGGTCCCGCGGGCAATTTCCTTATCCAAACACTCGTGCATATAACGATGATTATAGAGCCGTGTCAACCCATCTGTAATGGCCCAGGTCATCGCCTGGGAATACAACTGAGCATTTTCTACGATAACGCCAGCTTGATTTGCCACGCTCATCACAAGGTCGACATCTTCCTGTAAAAATATTTGATTTGTGTGTTTTTTACTTAACCCTAATATCCCAACGAGTTTACCATGACTTTTTAAGGGACAAAAAAGCTCTATCTGCGAATTATGTAAACTTTCTTTTTCGGATTCCCACAAGGCTTTAAACTGGGGAGCTGTATCAATCTGTTTCATCGTAAGGATTTGCGATTCTTTCTGAAGCCACATTACCACCGGACTGTCAAAAGACAGACTAAATACATTTGATAGTTTATCATTGGTCTCCGGGTATACACAGCGCACGGTAAACAAACTACTGCCCGGGTCCTCAAAAAGCAGAATTGCCTGGGAGATACGAATGGCTTTTGAGAGCGTTTGGAGCATTTCTGTAGTAAGCTGTTCAAGATTCAGAATATTGCCCATTTTGTTGGTGAAACCAAGCAATGTCTGGCGATGGTCATAAGTTTCCCGGTAAAACAAACGGTCTACCACTTCCTGAATAGGGCGTCTGAGTGAAAAGCTGATTATAGCGAATAATATAGTCAAAAATACCGCGATCAACAGAATAGTGTAGACCGGCATGCGGGGATAATATCTAAACATAATAAGTGATCCCGCGATATACAAAACGGCAATGGGGATGATTGCAAGAGTGAATCCCAAACCCCGACGCACGACGAACCGAATATCAAGCAGCTGATATTTGGAAACCGCATAAGCAATAATTAATACATTCACAAGACTGCCGATATGGTCCAACGGGAGTCCTGTCACCGCAGGGATAAGATTGGAGTAACTAAGCAGCAATAAAATACTCCAACCGAAAAGTAAGTACATCGTTTTGTTACGGTCTGCCGGGTCTGTTGAACCACGATATTTTTTAATTAACAGATAAAAACCGGCTCCGATTGCGGTGAGACTGGCAACCCCGATGACATAAATTGAATTTCCAAGGCTGTTATATAGGATGCCGCGCTCAACATAGGCATATTTAACTATAAAACCCATGAAGCAGAACACCGCCACTATAAACAAACCGCTATAACCGGCGACTAAATCGATGACGCCGGTTTTACCGGCGTAGACTTTAATAAAGTGATAATAGGTAACGAGTGTCCACACCAGGGCTACGGTAGTAGCTTCGTTCCAAAACAATGCCTGCATGGGGAAGGCATTGAGATGCAGCATGAAAGCGGTGAAACTCCAGATTGCAGCAACCGCAAGATAAAGACAAAATACTCCGTTGATACGTTTTTTTATTGATGGGAGAGAGAAACAAAACAAAACAATATACGCAAAACAAGTGATAAGCGGGATCAGAGCCCATATAGTCACAAATAAGTTCCTTAACTTCCTAACTACAAATTGTTACTAAGATTATGTCCTATAGCCTTAGTCTTGTCAATACGAAACGTGAGATATAGGAACAAAATGATATATGGCACTTTAAATAATAGGCTAACAGTAGAAGATGAGGTTATTTTTCGATTGAAAAAACACCGGTGGAAAAAGCGTTCTACCCTGTTATAAAAAGAAAATATTGCAACACAGGATATTTCCGAACAACATGTGCGATTAACGAGTTTGTCGGAATCAGGTAGAGTTGCTTTGAATGCAACCGAAAGGATTTAACTACGACATGGTTCCAGCGACTAAACGACGGTCAACCAGGTCCAGATAAGTATAGTTCGGAGCCTTGGGGACATTTTTATTCAGAATCACATTTATCGCCTCGCTGGCCGCTAAAATTGCCGCCAGTCCTGCGCCAATACTACTGGTTGGGATCGGTCTTTCACCGGCAATGCTTTGCTTGATCATCGTTAAGTCTTTAGCATAGGACGGGATTACGGGTAACACTTTGTCTGATGCTATTTTCAACTTTACCGGTTTACTAACATCGACATCCAACGAAAACCCATCATATTCTTCCAATGTTATACCGTCGGGTGCGAAAACCACTGCAATGGCGCCAAATCCGATGGCCCCGGTAAAAAGATAATATAATCCCCTATTCCGTGCCGCCCGTTGTAAACAAATCGACTCACGGTACAATCCATGATCCATAGCATCGATTACAAAATCACAACCATCAGCTAAATAATTGGCATCATCCTCGCCGGTGATACCGGTATTGGTGTGAATTATCCGAGCCTGCGGATTAATATCTTTAATTTGGTTATAAACGACTTCCGCCTTTTTCTTACCTAGAGACAGCATCGAAGAACCAAATTGCCGGTTAAAATTGCTTTCTTCGAAATCACCGGGGTCGGTAATCTTCAACCCGCCAACGCCAAGTCTGATCAATCTTTCGGCGGCTAACCCTCCAACACCGCCCACACCGGCAATTGCGATTGTCGATTTCCGCAGCGTTTCCTGCTCTGCTTCCGTAAAAAGTCCAATATTCCGGCTAAAGATGCCTTGATATTGATTATCCATTAACAAGTCTCCTCATGTTGTTATTCAGCAAATGAAATAGTTGGTACAATATACTCGTATAGCACACTGCTGTTATACGTTTACCATTTCATTCAACGCAACCGGCGCTTTTACAATCGGAGCCAGCAAAAATTCCACGGTTTCATCAGACGGGTTGATATGGGGAGGTTTCAATTGAGTAATATCCGCGCCTGATTCCTGCTGCTTTTCTTTATAAAGCCGGAAAGTATTCTTCGGTAATTGAGTGACGACTAACGGACTCAAACCTGTAAATGATTCCAACTCGGCATAAGGTTTATCAAGTTTCTTCAACTCTTCGTGAATACGGGCGGTCATTTCATCGAGGCTCATATTTTCATTTTCTCTGGCTTCAATATAAAGATGCAGAGCCGGGACACCATTACTTTCTTTACGAGCGGTCCAATCTTCGTAGGCCAAACCGGCGTTTTCAATTGCCTGCCAGATAGCTTTCTCCGATAAGCGCGTGAAACCGGCAATGTCAATCTGGTCATCCACACGGGTAAGGAAAGTCATCTGCGGGATATCGATGTTGAGCTGCTCATTACGTAAAGCAGTAATTTTAACTAAGTGCCCTAATCTATACCGGACAAAGGGGCCGCCGTGGAAATTAGTAATCACCAGTTCGTAATTGCCAGGTTTTAACTCATCCATTAATAGGGTTGACGGTTGATACGAGGGATTATTCCGTGATTTTATGCTTTCATTTTCCGGTATAAATTCGAACAAATTGAGATGCGGAATAAAAGTCATGCCTTCATAATCCCAAGTCTGCATGGCAATTAAAGGTGCTTCTGTACACCCATGGAAATCCAGAGGATACCTGCCCCACATCTCTTTTATTTTTTCCCGATATATGGTGCCATCGATACCAAAGGTGATTAATCCTTTCAAAGACCAGATATCCTTGGGCAAGAGCGGCCGGCGGGCGAGCTTGCTTTTCAGCATGCCTTTCGTTAGACGCGCCAAAACTTTGGGCTTTTTTAACAAGGCTTTGAAATTGCCATTACCACTCGTTTTACTAAAACGGTTGCCAATAGCCACGGTAATACTGGACATTGCCAGGCATAAATCCAATCCTTCGGACAATGCCTGGTTGAAACCTTCCTGTATCCTCTCTTCAAACGGCGTTTCTTCGGCCTGATTTATCGGCGGCAGGAAATTGAACAGTCCGTTCGGTAGAGCGCGCGCTATTGACCCGGTCGCATAGGGGGGCGGCGCCATACCATAGAAGACATTGTCGTGTAATTTGAAGGCAACATCACCTCTTTTTTTACAGGAGGAAAATAGCACTAACGCCATAATCAGCGGTTCTATTTCTTCCATTTGTTTGGAAGTTACCGGCGCCCAACGATGGGTATATTCACCATACTTGCCGGAAGTGTACTGCCACATAATCGGCTTTCTGGGCAAGACATCCATCCTTCTTTTCAAGAGATAAGGAGCGTAATCGGCGTAGGTGGTGAGAGGTACTAATTCGCGGAATTCTGCAAGAGTCTCAGGATTTGTCCCTTTTAACAGGTTACGCCCCAGTTCACACTTTTTCAGTAAAGTTAATTGTTCTCTAAGCAGCCGCGACTGGATATTCATGAATTCCTGGAGGCTCAAATCGATGAATCCGCAACACCGTTGCCACAATTCTTCATTGCTTCCTTGACGGAAAAGTTCATCCAGCGTAGTCATTGGGTTTCCCTCCTTGTAATCCACTTTTTGTTTTTGCCCGGCGTAACGACCCGAAAAAGGCCTTAATACTTCGCCGATTCGGCAGGAGCATGGGGGTTTCTTTCTGATACTGGTCATAACCCGCGAACATTTTGGTAAAGAAAACTTTGTCCTGAATAACCACCAATAATGTGTTCATCACCATAAATATCGGCGCAGCGACCAGCATGAGCCGGGATTGTGATACCAGCACTAAAGAAGCCATAAAGAGAATAAACCACATCGCGCCCGGATGACGTGCCAGGGAATAAAGTCCGGTTTTTATCAATTTGTCGCCGACACCGGTATCGATATAGGTTTTGCGAAAAGGTAAATTAACAAATAAGGCAGTTAAAAAGATCGAGACCGACACGACCAGAAGTATCCAGCCGCATATCGTCGACCAGACCGGCAAAGACAGTTTGTCAGGAGAAAGACAGAGGCTAATAATGGAATAAAGTCCCATGCCAATACCAATAATCCATATCAGCGGTTTTAACAGAGGAATTTTTTTCAAAGATATAATATCAACAATATGTATAATCAGGGCACCGGCGATTCCTATAAATATGTTGATCATTCTATTTTTACCTCGTCAGATAACTATCTCAAATCTAAACAACGATTGGAAGGTATTGAATACTAGAACAATGTTCTAGTATTCAACCGCAGTCTCAAAAATGCCTGATGTTTATTATTTGTTAAGAATAATTTGAAATCAGCTTTACCGATACAACTTATTGCAAAAGCGAATATTCCGGGGGAAAACACGCATACAAAGAAAGGGAGCCCTTCAGATGAAGGGCTCCCTGATTAATTTCCTAGCAATAAATGGTTAAATTAAGGTTTCCATTTAATGGTGGCTTTGCCGCCGCCATTACTCTTGCCGCCGTTTTCAGCGCTGATATCTTTCTGCAGACCCTGTAATTTGCTAGTGAACTTGTCTATTTCGAGGAGCTGCCCGTTTTCGCCATACTCCATACCATAAGCCATGAAGAAATCGAGGAAGCTCTTTAAGAGCAGTTTCATGTCCTGTTCAAAGGAGAGAAGTTCCGTTTTAGTGGCATATTCAACCTTACCGCTGCCCTTCGATTCGGGTTTGTCGGTGACTAAATTATCAATCAGGGCTTCGATGAATTCGACCCGACTCAAATCCCCGCGGTTATTGTCGATTTTTTCGGCGAGGTTTGACGGCACTACCAATATTTTATTGTCGCTCAAAGTTTCTCTCCCTCCCTGCTTTGTCGGCTGCCACCAGCAGAAGTATATATTGTTTAACGGTGATATTCAATAGAAATTTATTCAGTTTCCCGGAACTGCAGCACTTCCAGGACGCCTTCGATGCTCTTAAGAAGAGCCATCCCTTTCTCGGTGACGCGGTAAGTGACCGAAGGATTGCCGACAACAACTTTGTCAATAAGCTCAAGCTTCAAGAGATAATTGAGGTACTTTTGCAACTGGAAATAACTCATGTTGGCGCTGTACATGATTTCGGTCTTACCGGCTTGCCCAAGACGCAGTATATCAGCAATTACTTCAACACTGGACCGACGCCGTTCCATTTTAGCCCCTTCTCAAGAAGTCATTACTTGCCCCATGTGTCTGTAGCACTGTCCCAGGTGATGCCGGTCCACGGATTAGGGGGAATATGTTCGATGGTATCCATGGTGGCAGACGTGATTCTACCGGTACCAGCATCAAAGGTGTAGTAGGCGCGGGGAATATCAATATAATTACCCGCGTTTAACAATATATCCGAATCAGCCGGATACTTGCCCTGATGATTGATTTCATAAGAAATAGCGGCGGTTCTGACGTTAGCAGCTTCCAAATTAGCGGCGTTGATTTTTTTATCAACACCGAGGAACAGATTGGCATTGGGAATAATGATGATAGCGAGCACGACGATAACAGCAAGTGCAATCACAATTTCAAAAATACCAACGCCACGTTGTGCTCTAAGAAAACCCATACGGCGGGTTTGCCCCGAGGATTCAGGCGCGACTACGTTTGTGATATTCATATTTTTCATAGTTCACCAGCACACTTAGTTTAATATTGATTTAGCTTTGGTATAATACCACCGCGCCTGAGTGTCTGTCAAGTTTGCGAGCCTGAAAACAATTAAAATAAATAACAAATAATCAGGTATCGGGATGCAAGATTCGGGAAAATATAAAATCATCTTCTCTAAAGTTTAATATTTTTCTACAGCAACGGAAACGAATATTTTCAGGTTTTTTGGTATGCGGAAGCACTCTGCGTTTTGAATATGACGAGAGGCGAAACAGCTTTTGGAGCCGCTTTGATTAGAACTTCCGGAGGCAGAAGGTAAAGTTACCTGATGAAAAATCCCCCTGTATCCCTCCCGTTCGTATCTCCGGGACCTCCGGCCTTTCTCGAAAGGGGGGAGTTAAGATTTGATGGAGGGATATGGTAAGTTCTTTTATTCACCCTTTACTGGGCGCTCAGGAGCTGGATTCTGACGAGCC
>Ga0224520_1000598_pt1 | contig 10581 bp, 9 predicted proteins | sample CFST25metaG_2_FD_180684 | JGI IMG/M metagenome (GOLD analysis project Ga0224520, IMG submission 180684) | Peat soil microbial communities from Stordalen Mire, Sweden - C.F.S.T-25 | ecosystem: Environmental > Terrestrial > Soil > Wetlands > Peat | place: Sweden: Norrbotten County, Stordalen Mire... | reverse complement strand
GTTCACTTCGACCTGGAATACTTCCGTGCCGCGGACAAGTGGTACCTCGGCGAGTCGCAAGTCTTGAATTGCGGCGCCACCGGCGTGACCTTCAACTGGTAGTCGCGCCTTCGCCACGGGCGCGACCTCGAGTCTCGTGAGCCGCTGGCTCATCTGTTTCCTGCTGTTCTTCGCAACCACGGTGAACTACATCGACCGGCGGGCCTGGCGCGTCAATTAGCAGCTCAGCGCGTAGGAGTTGCGAGGACACGAACCCCGGCACGTCCGGGCAGCACAGTGGCGCTGACGAACTTGCTATCGCCGGGCGCCGCAAGGAAACTAGGGAAGCCTCGCCAAAGTGGCCGGACGCAAATATGATTCGCAACATTCGGGTCGAAGGATTCAAGTCAATCGCCTCGCAAGCGGTGGATCTTGGCCGCGTTAACTGTTTCATCGGCGCAAACGGAGTGGGGAAAAGCAATCTTCTCGAGGCGATAGGCATCCTTGGCGCGGCGGCCAGCGGGAGTGTCGACGATGAGGCCATCGTCCGCCGAGGCGTGCGTGCCGGACTGCCTCGTTTGTACAAGACAGCATTCAAGGACGAGCGGATCCGCCCCCACATCACGCTTGAGGCGACCGGGGAAGCTGGATCGACCTATCGCGTATCCCTCCTGAATCCGCTCGAGAACCCAAACCCGGCTTGGTCGTTCAAGACTGAATCCCTGGCCGATGATTCCGGAGGATTCGTTTCGCGCGGCGTACGCGGGGACAAGGAAAACCTCCTCGAGACAGCCGGCCTCGCCGCTCTCAAGTTGGTGGAAATGCCCGCCGATGGAGCGGCCACTCGCCTCCTTCAGACGTTGCAGGACTACGCCATCTATTGCCCCAACACGCCGAGTTTGCGCGGCACGGTCCAGGATGGACAAATGCGCCCACCCGTGGGGCTATCGGGCGGAAGGCTTGCGGAGGGGTTTCAGGACCTAAGAAAGATAAGGGGCCTGAACGATGACCACCTCGACAGTGTTTTCGAGCTCATCGACTGGGCCAGCGACATCGGCGCCACTGAAGAGGCGCGTTCACTTCTGTCCCCTTCTGTGCCGCGTAGCAAGAACGTCCTGCTCTTCACCGATCGCTTCATGGAAGCCGGCCGGAATGCGCTAACCGCGTACGACGCAAGTGAGGGTGCCCTGTACGTGCTGTTCAGCGCCGTGCTCTGCCTCTCGCCATCGTCACCGAGACTGTTCGCGGTCGATAACCTCGACCAGGCACTCAATCCTCGACTGATGGCCAGACTTGCCTCGCGTCTGGCGGGTTGGCTGAAGGCCGCGAGCTCTTCACGACAGCTGCTCTTCACCGCCCACAACCCCGCGGTGCTCGATGGCCTGGACCTTGCGGACGATGAAGTGCGCCTTTTCGCGGTCGAGCGCAACAGCGATGGCCACTCCTGCGTGCGTCGCGTCACCTTGTCCGATGATTTGCTGAAGCTCAACAAGGAATACCCACTGTCGCGACTGTGGATGATGGGGCACTTGGAGGCAGCTTGCGTCGCTGCCGATGGGGGAGCGAATTCGGAAACGGCATCGTGAATACAGCCGGAGGAAATCCGCGGTGACCACAGAGTGGGATTCCATCAGGCGGACCTGCATGCAGGCAGAGCGCTTTCACCTCGAAATTCGCGCGGCCTTGGCTGCCGCGACTTGATGAAATCATCCGCGCCCGGTGAACTGACGGGACGTCGACTACCTCACCGCCAACCCGCGGGGCCAACTTTCTGTTCTTTCCGGCAAAGACTTCGGCGATAATTCACCCCCCATGAAAACCATCAAAACTCGCTGCGTCCTCGTGCTTGCACTCGCCGGCTCGCTCGCGCCGGCGTGCGCGCCGATTGCTCCCGCCAGTCGGCCAGAACCGCCCTTGGCCCCTGCGCCCACGCCCCAGACCCAGGTCCAGGCCAGTGCGCCCACGCCGGCAGCGCCTGCTGCCGTCCCAGCCAACCCTGTCGTCGACACAGCCGACGTCATCGTCGTGACGCTCACTAATCCCCTGGCCGCGGGACGGAGCGCCGAAACGATGGCGCTCACGCTCGCCGACCTGGTCAAAGTCGTGCCCGGGTTGGATCTGAAGAAGATCCAAGTCGTGGACGCGCGGGGCAAGCCGGTCCTGTCCCAGGTGGTCGACATAGACGGTGACGAAATGCCCGACGAAATCGTGTTCCAGGCCGACTTCGGCCCAAGCGAGAGCAAGGCATTCAGGCTGAGGGTCGCGGAGCGCGCCTCGGCCACCGAGAAAGACTACCGGGTCTACGGTCGCTTCGTGCGTGAGCGCCACGACGACTTCGCGTGGGAAAACGACCTCATCGCGCACCGCATGTATGGGCCTGACCTCGAAACCTGGAAGAAGGATCCTCTCACCTCAAGCGGCGTAGACGTCTGGGTCAAGCGGGTGCCCAAGCTGGTTGTCAACGAATGGTACATGACGGACAACTACCACCAGGACCACGGCGAAGGTGCGGACTTCTACGCCGTGGGCAAGTCGCGCGGCTGCGGCGGGCTGGGGATTTGGTCGGGTGGCAAGCTCCACCTGTCGAAGAACTTCACCGGCTCACGCGTGCTGGCCAACGGACCCATCCGTCTTGTGTTCGAGCTCACCTACGCCGCCTGGGGCACGGGCGGCCTGCGGGCGACCGAAACCAAACGCGTGACTCTCGATGCGGGTGCGCGTTTCAATCGATTCGAGAGCACCTTCAAGGGCGCCAAAACGGCACTGCCCCTCGCAGTTGGCATCGCGAAGCATCCCGGCGGCGTGGTGGAGGCCGACGGCCAAGCGGCCTGGATGCGGGTTTGGGAACCGCTCAATGGGGGCGCAAGTGGCAACCTCGGTTGCGCAATCGTCCTGTTGCCGGGATCCCACACCGAGGCGCAGCAGACTGAATCCGACCACCTGCTCGTCACACCCGCCCCCAGAAGCGGGCCTCTGACCTACTATGTCGGTACGGCCTGGGATCGCGCCAGCCCGATTGCCGATGCCGCCGGTTGGACCAAGGAGGTGCAGTTCTTGTCGAGTCGGCTCGCCAATCCTGTGCAGGTCAGCCTCGCCGCCCTTCCTGGCGCCGCGGCGTCCTCGAACGCGCCATCCTCGGGCGCCTCCAGTCAGTCCAAGTAGACTGGCCCGACGTCTAGTACGGAATTATGTACGAGGTAAGGCACTCGAACTTTGTCTCCATGCGGAAGTGCGACTCGGTGATGTGTCGTTCCGCATGGAAGATATCCATGTTGTAGGTCTGTCCCTTGGTAATGCCAAGGGTGGCAGCCTGCTGGTCGAAGTTGACGGTTCCGGTCTCCGCGCTGTGAATGCCTCCCAGGTCGATGACCTGCTGGTTGTTCACGTACACAAACACGTCATCGTCGCCGATGAAGGTAAAGGTCTCGCCGCCCTTGTAGGTGAAGGTTGTGTGGATCTCGGTCGTGAAGGAATAGTTGTGCGTCTGGCCTTGGTTGCCCCAGCCTTGATTGTCGATAGGAAAGTAGGTCTGGTTGTTGTAGGTCAGGCTGGTGGGATCGTTGGGATCAGGCGTGAGCTGCAGCGGGATCGGGAAGCGCATGTTGACACCGTCGACGTCGCGGTACCATTGGCTGAAGGTATCTGCGCTGGTCACGGTTTGAACGGGGTTGTTGCCAAAGGCGGGCTTCTGGTCGGAGCCCAGTGTGCTGGCGGCTATCCCCTTTTCGGCGGTCTTGACCGCCGGTTCAAAGTCGGGGTGCTTGGGTGCGGCGCCCCCTGGGTCGCTGGCTGACGACGCCCAGCCGCGAAAATCGCGGATCACCGCTTGAACAGCGTTGTTGCATCCATTCCCTCCCCCTGCGCCCGCGGTGCCCGATCCATTGGTGGAGAGGTTGATCGCACCCGCCGAGCCGTTCGGGCCGGAGGTTTTGGTCAGACTAACGCCATAAGGCACGGGACCGCCGCACGCCACGAGAGTGGATGCGGCACCGATCGCAATCACAAGGAGCGAAGCTTGATGCAATCGGCTAGTGATTGGTATGCGGGTCATGCGGATCTCCTTGAAGGGCAAAAGCTGTGCAATACCCTGTCTTGCAAAGGTACCCCATCGGGCTGCCCGCGGCCCAAGAAGATAGAAGCGAACGGACCGTCGGCCCGCGAGCTCAAGTTGAAATTCTGCGTCTCTAACGCAGTCTGGCTATCGCGTCAGCCACGACCGCTTGGCCCAGTGCCAAGCCGCCGTCACCCGGCGGGACCTGGCCAGGCAGGTGCACAGAAAAATCTGGCGCCAGGGCCCCCAGGAGCGATTCGGTCAATCGCGCGTTCTGGAAACAACCACCCGTGAATACCACGGGGTGCTTGCCGTGCTGCTGGCACAGCAAGCGCAGGGCCTCGGCCGTTGCCGCCACCAGCGTATTGTGGAAACGGGCCGACACCACGGCAGGCGCGCGTCGGTCCACAAGCTCCATGGTCGCCTGACGCACCATCGGTCGCAGGTCTATGAGCCAAGGTTGCCGAGCCCTATCCAGTACGAAGTCGTAGCGGCCGGTTTCGCCCCCATCAGCGACGAAGTTCCAGCGCATGGCCACCTGACCCTCGAAGTTCGCCTGGGTCGCAGCCAGGCCCATCGCGCCCAAGGCATCGAAGTAGCGACCGGCACCATGGGCCAGGGGCGTATTCAGCTTCTCGGCGATCATGCGGCGGCAGAGCGCGACTTGGCTTGCTGGAATCGTCTTGAACAGGGCTAGGGCAGAAAGAGGCGGGTCGCCGTCAAAGGCGTCGTCGAGCAGAGCCAGGGCCAGCCGCCAAACCTGCCGGATAGCCAGATCGCCGCCCGCAAGGGGAATAGGGCGCAGGGTGGCCAGGCGCTCGAACTGCGCAAAGTCGGCCAGCAAGATCTCGCCGCCCCAGGCTGTCCCGTCGGTGCCCAGCCCGGTGCCGTCATAGGCCACGCCCATGACAGGGCCGCAAAGACTGTGCTCGGCCATGGCGGCTGCCACATGGGCGTGGTGATGCTGAACCGCGATCTTGCACGCCTCGGGCCGGGCCAGGGCGTAGCGGGTCGACTGGTAGCTGGGGTGCAGATCATGGGCGATGATTTCGGGCTGGATGCCGACGAAACGCTGCAGGCGCGCCACCGCGCGCTCGTAGGCAGCCAGGGTTTCCAGGTTGTCGAGATCGCCGATGTGGGGGCCGAAATAGGCATCGCGGCCCTGCGCCAGACAGAAGGTATTCTTAAGGTGCGCCCCGCAGGCCAGAAGCGGCGCGACCGCCGACGTCAGAACGATCGGCCTGGGCACATACCCGCGCGACCGACGGAACAACACCGGCCGGCCCGCCATCACACGGCCGACGGAATCGTCGCAGGGGGTCTCGATGGGGCGACCGTGCACGAGCCAGGCGTCGGCAATCCCGGCCAGCCGCCTCTGCGCATCGCTGTCGTCGAACGCGATGGGCTCTTCGGAGAGATTCCCCGAGGTCATGACCAGCGGCCGCTCGACCTGGGAAAGCAGCAGGTGGTGCAGCGGCGAATAGGCCAGCAAGAGTCCGACCATCGGGTTGTCGGGCGCCACCTCGGGGGCCAACCCAGAGTTGGCCTTACGCCTCACCAGAACGATGGGCCGCTCGACCGACGCCAGCAGCCCCAGCTCCGCCTCGTCGAGCGAAGCCAGCGCCCCGGCGGCGTGAAGATCGCGCACCATCACCGCAAAGGGCTTCTCGTCGCGCTGCTTGCGTTCACGCAAGCGGGACACCGCCGACGATGACGTTGCATCGCAGGCCAGGTGATAGCCGCCGATCCCCTTGACCGCCAGGATTCGTCCTTCTGTCAGCAGGCGTGCGGCTGGCCCCGCCGGATCCGTCCTATCCAGCACCGATCCGTCGCGGTCGACCAACAAGAGCAGCGGTCCGCATGCCGGACAGGCGATGGGCTGGGCGTGAAAACGGCGGTCCCGCGGATCCTCATACTCGCGCCGGCAGTCGGCGCACAAGACGAACGATGCCATCGTCGTGTGACAGCGGTCGTACGGGATCTCGCGCGCGATGGAGAAACGCGGCCCACATTGGGTGCAATTGGTCAGGGCATAGTGAAACCGACGGGCGCGCGGATCTTCGATCTCGGCCAGACAGTCCGCGCAGGTGGCGATGTCAGGCGGGATCGATACGCGACGGCCCGGCTCGCCAGCAGGCCCGCTGCTCGCGATGATGAATTCGCCGATGGCCTCGGTCGGAATCACCTTGCTCTCTAGGCTGTTTATGCGCGCGGCGGGCGGTGGCTGGCCCAGGCCGGCCACGAAGCCGTCAAGCGCGCCGGGCGCGCCGAAGACCTCGATGGTCACCCCTTGGCCGTCGTTGAAGACCCGGCCAGCGAGTCCCCCCTGCTGCGCCAGCCGCCACACCCAAGGCCGAAACCCCACGCCCTGCACGACACCGCGAACCAGGAAGCGGCGACCTTCGCGCGGATCCGGCATGTCAGGCGTGCCGGGCGGCTGCCATGCGCGCCAGCAGCCAGTCAAACCACGCCTGCAGGCCCTCGCCCTTCCAGGCCGACATCTTGATGACGTCGATGGTGGGGTTGAGGGCTCGGGCATCGGCCAGGGCGGCCTCTACGTCGAAGTTGGTGTGCGGCTGCAGATCCATCTTGTTCAGGATGAGGGCGCGCGACTCCTTGAACATCAGCGGGTATTTGCCCGGCTTGTCGTGGCCCTCGGTGCAGGAAAGCATCATCACCTTGTCGTGCTCGCCCAGATCGAACTCGGCCGGGCACACCAAGTTGCCCACGTTCTCGATGATGAGCAGGTCCAACCTCCCCGCCCCCAGTTTGTCCGCCGCGCGCGCGATCTGGTGCGCTTCGATGTGGCAGGCGCCGCCGGTGTTGATCTGCAGCGCCGGCACACCGTGGCGGCCAATGCGGTCCGCATCGCGCGTGGTCGCGATGTCGCCGGTGATCACAGCCATGCGCACGCGCTTGCCCAGTGCCTCGGCGGTCCGTTCCAGAAGAGTGGTCTTGCCGGCACCCGGCCCGGACATGAGATTCACCACATAAACGCCCTCGCGGCGAAACCGCTGCCGGTTGGCCTCGGCGTTGTCGGTGTTGTCCTGCAAGACGTCGCGGGCCACTTCGATCTCTCTGCTCATCCTTGATCTCCTGCGGGCAAGGCCACCTCCTCGTCTATGTCGATGGTGAGAAGCCGCAGCTCGCGCCCGGCCAGTACCTCGCCGCCGGGCGTACCGCAGGCGCAAGCCTCCAGCATATCGCCGCCGCGCTCGGCGCCGCATGTGCGGCAGCGCAGCCGCGTGGGCACGTGCACGATATCGAGGGTACAGCCCTCGACGCGCGTGCCTCGGCTGACCACGCCGAAGGCGAAACTCAGGGTGTCTGGCTCCACGCAGGTCATCTCGCCCAACAAGAGGCGCATGGCCACGACCCGCGCGCCGCCATTCTGGTCAGCGACTTCGATGGCCGTGTCCACCATGCGCTGGGCGACCGAGGTTTCGTGCATGCAGGTCTTGGTACGCGTTCTTGCCACGCCTCCTTGAGGAAAACAAGGTCGGGCACACACCCCCAAACCGAGACTATTTCCTTGAACGCGGTATGATTCGGCCATGCACATCGTCCTTCATGTTGGTGTTCTGGCGCTAACCGTGCTGGCCCTGAGCCGGGTGACATCCGGGGTGTGGCTGAAGAATCCCCCCGCGGCTATCACCGTGGCGGTGGTGTTCAGCCTGCTCAACTGGTCGCTTGGGTGGTTGCTCCGCCTGCTGCTCGTGGTCCCCACCATCCTGACCCTGGGCTTGTTGCTGCTGTTCACGACTTACATCGTGAACACCGTGCTGCTCTGGTTGGCTGACAAGCTGCTCGCCTCGTTCGAAATCAAGAGCCTGCGCGCACTGCTGCTGTCATCGAGCGCGATCACGCTCGTTAACTGGCTCTTTTATCTTCCGCTTTGGCGGTAGCCACCTGCGGCCGTATCTCAGGTAGAGTCTCCACATGCCCTGCTTGCGTTGCGTCGCGCTGCTCGGTTTCACTACGGCGTTTTCTTTCGCCTGCGCCTCGACCCAACCGACCGACACGGCCCCGCTGCCTCCTCCCGTCGCGGCCCCGCCGTCGCCCGGGCCGCCGCCCGGCTTGGCCCCGCCTCGCGACACCGGCACCGCCGGAGCCTTTGCTGTCGAGGGAAACGAAGGACTGCCCCGCCTGTGCGAGACTCTCCGCGACGAGAACTCGATGGCCTTTTCGGGAAACGCAGTGGCGCAAGCTGAAGAGCGCGAGGAGCATGCCCGCGGCCGCCAGGATGCTGAACACCGGCGCTATGTGGCCCTGGTGCCAGCCCAGGGCTTTGCCCTGGCCAACTACGAGCTGGGCGAGGGCCGGCTAGTGCTCGACACGGGCCGGGGTTTCAGATTGGCTGAAAACGCTGAGCTCCTGACCAATCTGGAAACAGGCGCGATCGGATTTCGGCTCCCGCCCGACGCCGCCGACCACGTCTTGGTGGAGCGCGCCGCGGGCAGGCTGTTTCTGCGCGTGATGTTCCGCCCCCTCTACTCGAAGATGCGCCAGCAGGCCTGCATGTGGATCAGCGGCGGTGGAGTGGTCAAAATGGAGATCGAGCTCGAGGCCGTGGCCCTGCTTGCCCCTGATGGCTCCCGCCTGGCCCAGGGCGACAACAGTCCAAGCACTGACCTGGACGCGCCCGTGACCAAGCCGCAGATTGTGATTATGCGTCCGCGCAGCGCCACCGGCGGGGACGTGCCCGATGCCCTAGCCAGATCGAGCACCGAGCTTGGGCCCATCCTCCTGCCCTGCTATCAGAGGGCCCTCGAGATGCGCCCCAGCCTGCGTGGCACCCTGGTGCTCGGCATCAAGGTCGGCCCCGATGGCTCGGTCGAAGAATCGCACATGGAACTAAGCTCACTCGGCGACGAGGCCCTGGCTGCCTGCGCCGCTGCCAAGGCCGGCAAGGCCAAGTTGAGCGCCGGCCCTGGCCGCATGAGCGTGACCGTGGTGTTCGGTTCGAAAGACGACCAGAAATAGGCGCGCGGCTTCGCCGGCGCAGTTCCTGAAGTCAGGGTCCATCGCTGGCCAGCGAGCTGACTGCAATGTCTTCCGATGCGTCTTCTTCGGTCACCAGATCAACACCAGCGTCAGGCTCTTCACTTGCGGCGAGATCACCGGGAACATCCAGCGGGGTTTCTGGGCCAGCCCCATCCGCTCCCCTGGGCGCATCGGGCGGACCGACCGTGAGATCCAAGCCACCGCCCTCGCCGCCGGCGTCGGCCGCCGGCACAGAGGCGTCGCTGCTCAGGCTCGGATTCTTCTGCGGGAGCTGCCCGTTCACGAGTTCGTCCGGGTAGGCGCAGACGGCGCCGGCACAGAATTGCCCGTACGTGCAGTCGGTGTATGACTTGCAGGTGCTGCGACAGCGCAGGTCGGATGCGCATAGGAGGCCGCCTTTGCACGTCGTGCTCGTGCAGTCAGCCTCGCCAGGCAACTGACAGATGGCCGTTGTCACCGTTTGGTTGCCCGCGTCGGTGCTCTTGGTGCTGGTCGTGTTCACGCAACTCTCCCCAGTGAGGCAGTTGTCCAGGAACATGCAAGTCGCGTGGCACTTGTCCATGGCGCACGCCAGAAGCTTGTCGCAGTCGCTATCCTGTACGCACGCGCCACCCACACCTGTCTTCTTCGAGGAACTGCTGCAGCCAAGAGCGAGCCATGATGAAGCCACCATCAAGCCAAGAACGCGCAACCACGATGCGGACATTTCAGACCTCCAATTCTGTTTTTGTCACCGTGAAGACTTGACGGCGCGAGGCTATCACCGATGAACAACACGTGAGTCCTGGAAAGCAGGCGCCGGCCACGTCCCCGCGCAGCAATTCGCTCCGCGCCGAGAACAGCGCAATGCATTCCGCTGCTCCAATCTCGCGGAAGCCCCGCGGTCGACAACACCCTCAACGCCGCTGGCCCTGCGCGCCGGAGGGGAGTAAAATTCAGGAACGCGCTTCTTGCGCGGGACGAAGTGTGCAGTGCTCCGCGCGACGATTCACGTATGTGTCGACGATCAACGGCCGGCAGTCAGCGGCCAACGACTTGGTCGCAAAGACGTCGGTTCCGCCGACTCCCCCGGCGGACTTGGGCTCGCGGTGGGCCTCATGAGTTGCCTCTGCTGCCTCGCATGCGCCAAGGTCTCCGAGGTGTCGCCACCCGCAGCGGACGCGGCGGTCGGAGCCCATGCTGGCCGCGCTGCGAGTGACGCGGCCGTTGCCGGTGCGGCAGGCGGCCGCACCGCCGCGGACGGCACCGGCGCAGGTGGAGCAGGTGGCGCTGGCGGACAGGACACAGGTGGCACTGCCACAGGCGGCATCGCCATGGGCGGCGCAGCAGGAAGCGACACGGTGGGTGCGGGCGGGGATAGCACGGGCGGCAACGGCGCAGGCGGCACCGGCACGGGAGGGGACCGTGCCAGCGGGGGGGATGCGTCGGCCGAGCCCGACGCGCCCGCACTCGATGTGGGCAGCGGACTTCCCGATGCTCCGCCCCCAGCCACCTTCCTGCACGTGGAAGGCAATCGGTTGCTCGATGCCCAGGGGAAAGCCGCGCGT
>Ga0224520_1000596_pt1 | contig 10610 bp, 10 predicted proteins | sample CFST25metaG_2_FD_180684 | JGI IMG/M metagenome (GOLD analysis project Ga0224520, IMG submission 180684) | Peat soil microbial communities from Stordalen Mire, Sweden - C.F.S.T-25 | ecosystem: Environmental > Terrestrial > Soil > Wetlands > Peat | place: Sweden: Norrbotten County, Stordalen Mire... | reverse complement strand
GATCTTTGTAATGCCCTGTTTCTAACCTTTTCAACCATCCAAAAAACTCCAAATTTGATAAATGCCCTACTGACGCCCTTTTTTTAGCCCATATGTCTTATTAATTATGCGCATGTATATAGTGTCCAATAAAATTGAAATCATTTATAGCTTCATACATTTGCATGCACAGGACGCGCCTTCGAGCATATCTTCAAGATCACAACTCCGCTTATCATCATCATGCTCGCATTTTAGCTCCAAACCCTCTGGGCAGCTACAGCGAGTTTTAGAACAAGGGAATGCCATTTGTTCCGTGCAATCCTCGCAATGACAAGATATCATTGTGTCATAATTAGTATGGCGTCCACCGCAAGTTATATTACTTGCATAAATCGGGTCTGCGAGGGTGGAAAAAACAAACAGACAACTGATCAAAAAAAATGTCACTCTGATTAGTATCCTCACAATTACCTCCACCTTTTATGTCAATTTAATATCCATAATTATATAAAGAAATCCAAAGTCCTATAAGAGGCCTAAGATGTGCGGACTGCGCGTGTCAAGAGATACTGGTTCCTGAGCGGCCTCATTCAGCAAACGCAGTCGATGTGTTAATTTTTGCCTTGCCACATACTGCGTCGTCCCCCGGGTAGCTATTGGCAATTAGCGTATTTTTAAGATGAAGAATTTATTCTGATATTTACTCCTAGTGTCTCAAATTGCGGTTTTGATGTCAACTGAAAACGCGGTACCATTAAATTAACAAGCGATTTAGCACGATGTTCAAAACTCTTGTTGTTAACAGCGGTATAAATTATTTTGATGCAAAGATCAAAATCTTATAAGAAAGGAGGTGAAAGTGTATGAAAAGATTAATGGTGTTATTAGTAGCTATTGCGTTTTTGTCGACCTTTCCGTTAACTGGCTGCAAGAAATCAGAACCACCTAAAGCACCGGAGCAGGGAGTGCAGGGAATACCTGGACCGCAAGGACCACAGGGACCGCAGGGAGCACCGGCGCAGGGAGCACCGCAGCAGGGAGCGCCTGGACCACAGGGAGCACCTGGACCACAGGGAGTGCAGGGACAGCAGGGAGCACCTGCGCCAGCTAGATAGTAGAGTGTTATATCGGGGTATATCCTCTCCAAGAGGGTATACCCTAAGTCTATGAAGGACTGATTTGATTATGGAATTAATACATAAGGAGAAGATATTCCCTCCATAAAATCAGCAAGTAGCTTTTCTATCACACACTGTTTGAGTCTGTTAAAAACAATGATTTATAAGCTCTAGTTGTAATTCTCACCTTCTTAAATCTCGGATGATGTTTTATTCTGGTTGTTCTCTATATAGAGCTTCCTTCCCTGAGCGTATTGCTTTGTGAAGACCGCATTCCTCCGCGATAAAGATTAAGGCGCGTTAGAAGTATACAATCGTCGAGGGGCAATGGTAAGTTTCTTTCGATAATCACCAACGTTCAGGGACTGGCCGCACTAGAGATTGTCAGGGAAGAAGTTGATTTCGAACTATTTTGGAGTCGCCGCTATCTGTCCGAAGTAGATTGGAATAGGTGCCGAACTCAGTGGAATATCCATGTGAAAAACTCTTGCGCATAATCGCTGACTTTTTTATATAATGCCCTGAATAAACAGTATGTTAATAAAATAATCTTCGCTGTTGAAAAGAATAAATTATCCACGCATAAATACTGACTAAAAACAACAAGATTTACGCATAATCACTGACTAACCCTAATAAATTACGCATAATCACTGACTGTTTACGCATAATTGCTGACCAGAAGCAGCTGCAAAGTATTGCCAATATTGGATTTGAAGACTGCTCCTATATTCTTTACCCTATATATAAGAACCTATATTAAAAATCCTATATTTATTGCTACTTGTTCTGTGAATAAACGACGAAGATTAGCTATTATAAATAAATATCGACAAATAGCTTGACTATTAGGGCAAAATATATTAATGTTATCAGTAACCGTAACGTTTATGAAAGCACAAACAATAAATAGCCACTTAAGATTCAATCTTACATTTGTAGAAGACAAAGACAAACAAATTGTGGCAGAATTTCGCGCAATTTGCAAGAAAAATAAAAAAAGATATTCAAAAATCCTTGCTAGCCTGATGAAGGACTATATCGATACTTATAAAGCAACGAGGTGATAATATATGGGCGATAGCGACAAATGTAGGGTTATTACCGTTGCCAATGCGCGAGGAGGCTGCGGAAAAACATTTTTATCGACACATCTAGCGTATATGCTAGCGGAACGTCGCCAAAGAGTTCTGCTTATAGATACTGATCCACAAGGAACCGTCGGCGTTTGGCTCGGACTGGATCATGCTGAAACGCTTTTCAATTTCTTGCTTGGTGAATCCGGCATCGATGATGTTATCGTGCCGTATAAAGGCAAATTTGACGTTATTCTCTCTAAAGAAAGTATTAAGGAAGCCGAGTTGAGGATGGTCGGCATGATGGGCCGTGAATATACTCTTCGTAATAAATTGACCGAATATAACGTGCTCGATCGCTATGACTTTATTATCATAGACACCTCCCCTTCCCTTTCTCTGCTTAACCAGAATGCTTTTTTGGCTTCCGATGAAGTACTGATCCCGGTCAATATGGAACCTTTGGCGGTAGTTGGTGCAAGCTCTATTATTGAAACGATTAAAATCGTCCGGAAGATGTTGAAACATAAGATTGCGTTGCTGGGTGTTGTCCCGACCTTTGTCACTAGGGCCTCAAATGTTGCAAAGGCAGTTTTAGACTTGATTAATAAGAACTACGACTCTGTGTTGCCGCAGATTCGACAGTCAGTAAAAATCAAGGAAGCATCGGGAACCTTCCAGACGGTCAACGAACTTGATCCCAAGACTCCAGTTGTTGATGATCTCGTTGTGTTAGTAGATAGAGTGATGCAAGGCCGCATTGAGACTGAGGTGAAGAAGTGACCAAGAAAAAAGAGCCGATTAACCTAGTTGGTATCCAGAATCGGATTAAATCAGACCGCTCTATTACCACTGAAGAAGAGGCCAGGGAGAAGTTTTGGACTCCGACTAATCCTAACCTTGTAGATAATAAAGAAGAAAATATATTTAATAAAAGTATTCATAATCATGATGTTGAAGAATTAGATATTTCCAAAATATTTCCCGATCCAAATCAGCCAAGAAAGAAATTTAATCAAATTACTTTAGAAGAACTTGCCAACAGTATCGCCGAGCGCGGAGTTCTGAATCCAATTATTGTTAGAAAAGTGCCGGAAGGATATAAACTTATTGCGGGCGAGCGTCGCTGGCGAGCAAGTAAATCCATCGGGAAGACTCACATTCTTGCTATAGTTAAAGAGGTCAACGACGCGGCTGCGTTTGCAGAGGCTCTCACAGAAAACATTCAAAGGGATGATCTGCATTATATTGATGAAAGCGAAGCGTACAAGCTAGCGCTTGAAAAGAAGTATTTTGCAAGCCAGAGCGATTTAGCGGAAAAGCTAGGGGTTCAACGGTCCAGAGTATCCGAGAGGATGAAACTACAACAGCTGCCAGCAGAAGTTAAGGAGATGGCCTATCAATCAGACGCCATCTCAATTTCCCATGCAATTCGTCTTGCCCAAGTCGAGGACAAAGATTTCTGTCGCGTACTAGCAGCAAAAATCATGAAAGACAACCTATCCGTGAAAAAGCTTGATCAGCTGATGACCAAAAAGAAGAAGGATCCGGATCGGCACAAAGCAAGTTTCCGTGCGGTACATATACGAAAAAAGGCGACGGGATTCGATTTGGCTGTAAAGTACAGAACCGATAGGCCGGAAGATAAAGCACTTATTGTTGAACATCTCCGAAAGATCATTACTGACTTGGAAGGAAATGTTCCAACGTTGGAATATTAATAAATAGTGTAATATTATCAATCAGATAGGCAAAAAAAGTGGTGATTTTGGTACACGAACAATGAGAGAACTGACAAAAGCACAAGGAAAGCTGCTTGATAGCGCAGCCTCGATACAGCAGCAATCGGCAAGAGACGCCGATTCTATCAAGTTCATGGCGCGTTCTATGGTTCTGGCTACGTTCCCTCATTCCAATCCTGGAGACGTTCCGATCTGGGGCCGACGCAATGGTGACTATTCCCTGACCATCCAACCGCAGTTAAAGCTCGATAAAAACGGTAACCCAGAAAGTCTAGGCATCCCATACGGCACAATCCCGAGACTTATTCTGTGCTGGCTCACCTCTGAGGTTGTTCAAAGGAAGCGCCGGGAAGTTGAGCTTGGAAATAGCCTTTCGGAGTTTATGCGCAAGCTCGATATTCTTCCGACTGGCGGGACGTTCGGGTCGATCCCTCGCGTTAAGAAGCAAATGAAAAGTTTGTTTACGGCGAATATCAGCATTACTTACGATGAGAAAGACCGGTTCATAAATGAGCCTTGCAGGATTGCCGACTCCGCCGATATTTTGTGGACATCGGTGAAAGAGCCGGATCAGATCTCACTATGGAAATCGTCAATTGTGCTGAGTGAGAAGTTTTTTAACGATATTATGACCAGACCTGTTCCGGTAGATATGCGCGCTCTTAAGGCGCTGAAAGGGTCTTCTCTGCAACTTGATATTTACGCATGGCTGACCTATCGCCTGAGCCGGGTCGCAGCACGCACCCCTATTCCATGGGAGCAGCTGAAGGAGCAATTCGGATCTGACTACGCTACAACTAAGCAGTTTGCTTACGAATTCAAGAAGGCGCTGAAAAAAGTCCAAGCAGTTTACAAACACGCCAACGTCGAAGCCGAATCGAAGTATCTCATTCTCAGGCCATCACGCACTTCTGTTTCAGTCAACCATGGACTTTAAATTTACGCATAATCGCTGACCTTTCCTGATTATCATTCATTACATCAGTGACTTCTGAAAACGGATTCGTTAAACAAAGGGATGCTATGCAGCTAATAAACGGAGCGCCATCATATATCATTGTCATCCCCTGCGGTTGCTGTAAGCCATATATGCCTGAATTGTAAGGGAATGTTCCAACGTTGGAACAATAGGCAATAATGTCTAATAATCAGCCAGATAGATAATAAGACCGGTGATTTTGGTACACGAGCAATGAGAGAACTCAATAAAAAGCAAAAGGCATACTATTCGGTAGGTATATTAGACAAATGAGCGGTTCGGATCTAACGACGCCACAACAAAGTATACTTACTAATTCAAGAAACCACTGCAGAACGTCCAAATAGTTCACAAAAGCGCCAATATTGACACTGCATAGGTGTACCGCATTATCGGACATTTGTTTCAGTTAGTCACGGGTTCTAAACTTTACAGATAATTGTTGACAGATTTCCAGATGGGGTACGCATAATCACTGACTAATTATAATTATTATTCATTAATACAAAGAGTTGTATGACCTGCTTAGTTCAAAGAGTATTGGGAACTTCATTTGGCTCTTGGCACAGAGATGAATCGTTTTTTATCGGTGGGTTAAGATGTCTGGTGCCGCGAACGGACATCAAATTGGCGAACATCCCGCGCTCTCACAGCTAATGGACAATCCTTTCTAAGTGAGGGCGTATATGATCCCGCAGTTCTGCCATGTTTTTAAGCCCCATTGTGATTAAAAAGTAATCACTAACTGAATAGAGCGTGGGAGTTCCGGCTTTACTCAAATGGCCTACATCCTGAATATAGCGAGCCTCGACCAGCGTGGCAATAGTACCTTCGGAGTCTTTCTGCCGCACGTCCTCAATTTCTTTACGGGTGCAGGGCTGCTTCATGGCGATTATAGCTATAGTCTCTAGTGCCGCGTCAGACAATCGCTTTACCTTTGAATTGCGTATAGCCATAATTGGCGTCATATATTGAGGCCGTACCCCAATTTGAACCAGATCTCCTGACTCAATTATCATCAAGGAGTCCAGGGTGCCTGTTTCAAGGTACTTTTTCAACTCTGCAAGTGCATCGTCAAGTTCCTGCTCTGAAACACTTAGCTTTTCAGCAAGGGTAGGGCAGTCGACGGGATCCCCAGCCGCGAAAAGACACGCAAGCAGAACGCTGGGTAGAGGGCCGGGATGCAGAATTGGATTACGAGACGAGGGCGGCAGATTAACCTCTTTGGTTGCCGGCAAGTCAGCGTTGTTATGCCCTTCTGGCATATAGCAACCTCTTTTCGTCACTGAAATTGTCAAGGATCAGCTCATTAATCGCCTCCTCTATGGTCGCCTCAGTAGGGGCTTGCCCGCGAGATGACAGCAGTTGGTAGGCCCGGCGCCGATACACTCCATACTCGCTCCTTTTTAAGGACTGCTTGATTGTTTCAATCACTGCCTGACCCTCTGGTGTAAGGTCAAGCCTTTCAAGTCCGGGCTCTGTCGTGGGACCCATGACTGAAGCGACTAGGCGCCATGGGTCCCGCTGAATCGGGAATGCCTGTTCAGTTTTCACAGGGATCTGTATATTTAGGCGATACGTCTGGGCAACTCGGGGCCCATATGCGCCCTGCAGAACGACAAGTCCGTCCTTTGAGATCAGTTCCTTAATCGCTCGCGAAATGGTCTTTATCGCCATACCGGTCAGTGCATTGAGATCCGAGTAACTTAATGTGCATGCATCCTGGCCAACAAGGATCGTCCGTGAGAATATTTGATCCAGGATGGTCTGCTTGGCGGGGCTCTTCACCTTCCGGGCCAAGAAGTCCGTCCGGAAGACATTGTAGAGCAGGACCTGGCTAAAATCGACAGACATTTACAAGAGCCTCCTTCGAGTAATTGCCTTGGCAAGGCGCCGTCCTCAAAAGCTGCAGTGAGTCAATACAGCGGCCTAAAAGAGCCAATTACGATACTCCTTTTCCATATGGTAATTATGACTATACAAATTATACCATAATAATAGTACTTGTAAATAGGCAAATGTAATATAATGTATATTATATAATGCTATGTTGTATAATATAATAGAAAAGGCGATGCATCCTCCGGGACCGCATTTTCATAAAAAAACATGCAAAGACGCTGATTTGGCACAGGGGAGGGTGTGAATGAACTTACTATCGGAGATGCTGCCCCCATTCCAGGCGTACCTCAGAGGTAAAAACCGCAGCGAACTCACGGAGAAGAACTATGCGGGCTGGATAGGGGAGTTCATAGGAGTCATGGGCGATAAGCATCCGAGTGGGTACGATGAGATCGCACTTAATAAGTATAAAGGTGAACTGTTTAAGCGGGGCAATGGGGCCTCATCGATAGCTGCCAAGCTGTCGGCACTAAAAACATTCTTCATCTATGTCCGGAGGCAGAATGTCCCCCTCCGGTTTGAAATCGAAGATTTCAGGGATATCCGGCCTAAGATACCGAGTTCCCTGCCAAAGGCTCTCGATGTGGAAGAGATAATGTCTCTTATTACTGCGGCGCGAACGACGGAAGAGGAAGCGATCGTGCGACTGCTATTTGCGACAGGGCTTAGAGCCGCCGAACTCCTCGGAATTACGACTGCCGATGTTAAGGACCCCGAGGGGCAAGAAAACGAAACGGTGTGGATAAAGGTGACAGGGAAGGGCAGGAAGGAGCGAATGTGCGCAATTACCGGCGCCACACTGAAATGTCTCAGGCGCTATACAGCGTACATGAGATTACGAATGCCGAATGAAAAGGTAGGGCGATTATTCCCTTTCACATACCAAACGTTGAACAGGAAACTGCATGAGATCGGAGACAGATGCGGAGTTGCTATTACACCCCACGTGCTACGGCACAGTTTTGCCACCTCGATGCTGGGAGCGGGGAGGGATCTAAGAGAGATCCAAGAAATGCTTGGACACGTAAACATAGCGACTACGGCAATTTATCTGAAAATAAATCCGGAAGCATTCGGGGACGCGGCAAAAGTGCATGAGAAAAAGTTACTAGATAAGCAAGGCAGTAAAAACGTGGATGTTGAGGGCTGAGATTCTATTGAAATCAGATTCTCTGGTACTTATTATCAAGCCTGTCAATTTTCTGCTATGAATGGATGATTCTATCGGAAACAATTGGCAATAGAAAGTCGCCCCGGTAATGCTTTCGTAATAAACAGTTTGCATGTTCTTATTTTCTCGATACACGGCCAGCATGTTCTCACAGAAATAATTGAAAGAGGTATCCTGAATATGCTGATGAGTTCAAGCGGAAATCTTATAATAGGCTGTGTCTCATATACCGGGCCCATGTCATATTGATTTGTTTATCCAGTAATATCCGATCTTCATTTCTACGCATACCAAAGATAGTGACGTCTGTCTCAGGGCTTCAAATTACAAGTTTTGTTTGCAGTCTTGTTTACAACGTTAACATGTGATATAGTTTGTGAAATACAATAAAGTGGATTTAGTATCTTAATTTTTAGTTTCATAAAGAAGGCGTAAAAATGATACCACAAACGCTTGAAGAATTAGATAGTATTGCAACCGAATGCAAAAAAATGACTACAAAGGCAGCCTTATTGTCTGCAGCAGGGGGCGCAATTCCTGCACCTGGTGTTGATGTTGCCACTGATATTGCAATACTATTGAAGCTCATCCCAAAAATAAGCAGAAAGTTCGGATTATCAAAAGAGCAAATAGATGAATACGACGATGAATTCAAAATTCTTATCTTCGACTTGCTTAAGAAGGGCGGGGCAAAATTCGTAGGACGATATATAACAAAAGAACTTATTAAAGCCATTCTGAAGCGTATGGGAATAAGAATAGCGGCAAGGCAAGTAGCAAAATACGTACCAATCCTCGGGCAAGGAATCTCAGCCTCAATCAGTTTTGGGGCTATGAAAATTGTTACAAACTCCCATATAAATGATTGCTATGAAGTTGCAAAAGAACTTATAGAAACGAATAAATCTAAATAATGGCTTATAAATTCTTGTAAATCTGCATTAACTTTTGACCCATCATCGGCGTCATGTCCGCTTTGACATTCACACTATGCTAAGTATAAATAGGTGGTGCGTTGTATCTAGATTGAATTTGCAGTCACAGACTTAGGATCCATCATTTCAGAGTATCCGAACAAGATTCCGATATGTATCCAGGCTTGTAATTTTATAGCCACTGCCAGAAAACGGCGGACTTTAGTCCGCTGATGAATGGCTGCCTGGAGCGGAGAGGACTTTAGTCCTCGCAGCGGAGGCGTTGTTTGGCACATTCTAGTCCGGCCTAAGGTCGGTGCCAGGAGTGCCAGAGGGCTGAAACCCCGGGATTTATCCCGGGGAGTGGCTTCATTGACGATAGCGATGGATTCTTTTTGAAATTGATAGCGGCTCTTAAGACAGGTGATCAAGGGTACGTGCAGAAATATCTAGTCTGCTTGATTCAATATGCTGGATGTTCGTTCGATAGGTCACCTGAAAGTTATCAATGCCGCCATCTTCATTAACCTTTTATTTTCAGTGACTCGGATCTTTTCCTCTTTAATTCTTCGCGTTCGGCAAAAGCCTTCTTACTGCATTCTTCGCACATGCCGTGTGTAAATTCAGCGTTGGTATGCTCGGTAAGGCACTCTTCTACTTGTAACCAGTAACCCTTTTCGTTGCGCATCTTCCTGCACCAGGCGCAGACGGGGATCAAGCCCCTGAGGGTCTTTATCTCCTTCATCTTCTTTTCGAGATCCAATAACAATTTTTGCCGCTCAATGGCATAGAGTATGGCACGACTTAATAAATGACCGCAGTTCATTTGTTCTTTCACGATATAGTCTTGGGCGCCTTTACTTACTGCAGATAAAGCTACTCCCTTGTCGTCTAACCCGGTCAAAACGATTATCGGAATATTAGGGATACGAGTGTGGAGGTTCTCGAAAGTTTCAATGCCCTGGCTATCAGGCAAGGACAAGTCCGACAGGATAACATCGAACTCTTCTTTTTCTAAAAGGTCGATTGCCGAGGACAGTCTATCGACATGTCTTATAATGATTTGATTTTCATCCTCTTCAGATAGGGCATTGCAAATCAGTGTCGCGTCCGCCAACTCATCTTCAATCAGCAAAACATTAACAATCCGTTTGTCCGTCATATTCCCTCAAATTTGATGCCGCTCCAGAATGGCTAAAGCCTTATTCCTCTTAAATATATCTTGAAATCTAAGTTCTGCCTATGCCTTTAATAGATATGCCGATTTTGAGCTGTCCATTCTTGATCAGCGCGATTGTGCACAAATACTGATGAACAACACAGTTTCGTAAACATGCACCGTTGCTGATATGGTTCGGGTTCGACGTGGCGTTGACTCAGCAATATATGGCGAAAACGCCTGCGGCCGCTCGTGTCTTTGCTTCTTGATGAACGAACACCTCATTCTTCAACGATGCAGATCAAGGTGTGTTGCAAAGAGACATGTATAAGCAGCCACGATTGCTTTTTTCGGCTATGCGTAACAAAATGGTCACTAGAGATTTTTTGGAATTCATTCTATTACTGACACTTATGGCCTAGATGTTTTCAGTAGGACCTAATCCTGCTAACACCAACAAATCTTTCGTATTATACTCCTTGTCATCAATCATCTACCGTTATAGGAGAACAACATGAACAAAGCAGAACTTGTGGAGAAGTTATCAAAGGACGCAGGGATTACGAA
>Ga0224520_1000595_pt1 | contig 10619 bp, 7 predicted proteins | sample CFST25metaG_2_FD_180684 | JGI IMG/M metagenome (GOLD analysis project Ga0224520, IMG submission 180684) | Peat soil microbial communities from Stordalen Mire, Sweden - C.F.S.T-25 | ecosystem: Environmental > Terrestrial > Soil > Wetlands > Peat | place: Sweden: Norrbotten County, Stordalen Mire... | reverse complement strand
CCGGAGGCACTAGGCGGTCTGGTCACTTCGGCGTGGGGCCATTGCGGGGCAGCACGAACCAGAACGTGCTCCCCCGGCCAGTCTCGCTGTCCACTCCAATGCGGCCGCCGTGCGCCTCCACCGCCATTCTACAAAAGGTGAGCCCGAGGCCGGTCGAGAGCTTCTGACCACGGGAAACGGCCTCAACCTGACCGAACTTTTCGAACACCCGCTCGCGGTACTCCCGCGGGATGCCAGGCCCGGTGTCCGAAACCGCCACCCGTACCCTATCGTCGTTGGCCTCAACCGCCATGGTGACCTCCCCGGAAGGAGGCGTGAACTTGAGCGCATTGCCCAGCAGGTTCTGCATGATGCGCGCCACCACGTCCCGGTCCACCAACGCCATCACGGGCTCGTCGGGCCAGTCTCCCCGGAACTTTCGCGTCCCCACCAGGGACGCCAGCTCATCCAGGCTTTCCCTCGCTACTGCGGCGACATCGCACGGAGCGATCTGGAGGCGCATGCTCGTGCCCTCCATCTTGCTCACATCAAGAACCGAATTGACGAGTCGCATAATGGTTCGGGTTGCGTGCAGGCCCGTTTCCACGTCGGCCGCCAACTCACGACGATGCTGCTCCTCCGCGTCCCACTTGATGACCTCAAGGCACGCCGAGATGGCGGCCAGTGGCGAGCGCAGATCATGCACGACCATGTGAACCAGGCTGTCCCGCAGGGTTTCCAAACGCCGCAGGGCCTCGTAGCTTTCCTGGAGCTCGCGCCGTTTGCGCCGGAGTTCCAGGTGCGTGGCCACGCGCGCTTGCACCTCCGCCATCTGAAAAGGTTTGGTCACGTAGTCCACTCCCCCGACGGAAAACGCCTTCACCTTGTCCACCGTCTCGGTGTTGCCGCTGATGAAGATCACCGGTGTGTCGGCCAGCGTGGGATCCGCCTTCATCTGCTCGCACACCTCGAAACCGTTCATGTCTGGCATGTTGATGTCGAGCAAGACCAGGTCGGGTACCTCGGCCTTCGCCGCCCGCAAGGCGAGGCGTCCATCCAACACCGGCCGTACGCGATATCCATGTTCCTTCAGCATGCCGACCAACACCTGCAGATTGGCCGGCGTATCGTCGACCACCAGGATGCCAGCCCCGCTGTCCGGGTATGACGAGTCCTCAGGCATGCCCCTCTCCCCCTTGCACATAGTCGATGAGTTTCTGGTAGTCGAATCGCTCGACCGTCTGGCGCAAAACTCGCCCCCGGTCGGCATCCAGCCCTGCGATCTGGTCGGCCAGGGCCACAAGCCGATCATAGTCGGCGTGGATGGCGGCCGTGCGGATTTGCTCGCGCAAAGCGGGAGGAAGCTGCGCCAGCGTCAGCCTGGCTGGGCTGTGCACGGCCGTCGGTCCTGGCGCCGGTGGCACAGGCACGTCGACGAAGATGTACTCGACCCCCAGATGCACGCGCAGCCGCTCCAACAAGTCCGCTTCGCGGAAGGGCTTGCTGAGAAAATCGTCTGCTCCCGCGGCCAGCGCCTGTTGCCGATTCTCTGCGAAAGCGCTGGCCGACACCGCGAGGATGAACGGATTCCGCCCCGCTGACCCCGCGCGGATCTGTCGAATCGCCTCGGCGCCTCCTACCTTCGGCATACGCATGTCCATTAGAATGGCATGCGGGCTCCATTCTGCAAAGCTGGTGACCGCTTCGGCCCCATCGCTCGCCTCGCGCACGCGGTATCCGACGGCCTCCAACATCTGAGACATCACCTTGCGATTCTCAAGCTGGTCGTCGACCACCAGCACCCGAAAGGGATCCGCGGTTGGCTTGATCCCAATAACCCGTCGCGAAGGCACTTCGACGTGCAGCCGATCCGGTTCATCCTGGCCAAGAGAAATCTCGACATGGAAACAGCTGCCCCGCCCGACCTCGCTGGTCACCGTGACGTCACCCCCCAGAAGACGCGCGAACTGTCGGCTGATGGCAAGTCCCAGGCCGGTGCCCCCAGCCCTGGCCCCGGCCGCGGCTTGCTCGAAAGGATTGAAGATCCGCTCACGGTCCGCGGTGGCAATCCCCGGTCCACTGTCGTCCACATCGACCAGGAGTCGGGAGGCGAGAGTCTCTGTGGGCACCACTCGCAAGCGCCACACGATGGTCCCCTGCTCGGTGAACTTGATGGCGTTGCCCAACAGGTTGATGAGGATCTGACGCAGTTTCCTTTCGTCGGTCACCACGGAGTCCGGAATCCCGTCGTCCAACTCGACCTCAAAACGGAGCCGTTTGGCCTCCGTGCGCAGGCGAAACATGCCGGTTAGGTCAGCCACCAGGCCCCGCAAGTCGAAGGCCGACAGTTGCACCGAAACGCGTCCGGCCTCGATCTTGGACATCTCCAAAACGTCGTCGATGAGTGCTTGCAGATGCTCGCTGCTGCGCCCGATGGTCTCCAGGTACTGACGCTGACCTGCGGTCAACAAGGGGTCACGCAAGAGGAGCTGGGTGAACCCCAGGATGGCGTTCATCGGGGTCCGGATCTCGTGCGACATGCTGGCCAGAAATGCGCTCTTCGCCCGATCAGCGCGCTGGATGCCGTCGACAAGCTCGCGTTCGCGCGAAACATCGCGAAATACCTTGACCACGCCTTGAAACTCGCCCTTGTCGTTGTGGAGAGGTGCCGCACTGATGCTGACCGTGAGGTTCCCGCCGTCCCGATGGCGGGCGGACACTTCCCGCGCGCTGGCCGGCAAGTGCGTGCGCCCAATTTCCTCGAAGGGACATCCCTCGGTGGAACAAAGCGGCTTTCCTTCCCCGTCGAAGTGAAGTCCCAGCTCATTGCACCGACGTCCGACAGCCTCCTCGGCGCGGTAGCCTGTGATGGCCTCCGCCCCCCGGTTCCAGGACACGATGCGGTTGTCGGTATCGACGGTCAACACGCCATCGGTGATGCTGCGGACAACGTTCTCGGCATATTGTTTCTGCAGGGCGATCTCGCCCGCCAGCTTTTCCGCGCGTCGTTGAATGTCCTGGTGGATGAGCGCGTTGTCGATGCTGACCGCGACGGCACCGCAGATGGCCTGCAGAAATGCGACCTCACCGGGGGAGAAGTCCCTGCGCTTGGTCGTGACCAGGGACAGAACGCCGATCACTTTGCCCCGGGAAACCAAGGGGAAACCCACGTAGCCAAGCGCGCTCTGCCCCGCCCCGCGCCACACGGGTCCGCCATTTCGAGGAGCGACGAAATAGGGAGACTCGCGGACGTCAGAGATGATCAGGGGTTTGAGGTCGCTCAGCACCCGTCCCGCCGCACCTTCGCCCCGACCCAGCCGCAGCTTGGCCGGCATGGGACCATCGGGACCAATGACCGCCGCGGTTTCGAGCAGGTCCGTCTCGCGGTCAAGCAGCATGATGCTGGCCCGATCGACCTGCGACATCTTGCGCACGCTCTTGAGGACGCTGTCGAGGATCTGCTGAGGATCGAGGGTGGACGTGGTGGCGGTGACGATCTCGTTGAGCGCGGCTAGCTCCTGTTGGTGCCGGGCCTGCTCCTGCTCGGCGATCTGGCGGCGGCTGATGTCGTGCAAGACGCAGATGGCCTGTATGAACTCACCTTTGTCGTTGCGGCCCGCTGAGGCGACCAGGTCGACCCAGGCGACAGTCCCGTCTTTGCGCAGAAGACGCGCCTCGATCTGAACCCACTCCCGCCTGCCCGAGGTCAGCTCTTGGTGGGCGGCTGCAACCCGCTCGCGGTCCTCGGGGTGGGCAAGCTCGGTGAACGGAATCGACCCGATCCCCTCTTCGCCGTGGCCCCACATTTCGCGCAACGCGCCGTTGCAGCGGAGCAGCTGTCCATCCCGGTCAACCAGCACGATGCCGACGGGCGCGCGGTCGAAGATGGCGCGAAACTCCGCTTCGCTATGCTGCAGTGCAGACGGATCAGCCAAGCCGGCACTCTCCCTCGCCCCGCCGCGCGAACCGCAAGGACGCCCCCTCGCCTTGGGGCCAAACCTTGCGGCCGTGGCGGCGGACGATGCGCCGTACAGCGCCGTCGCGTGCGTTCTCCGCCGCGTGACCAGGAGAGACCCGTCGCTTTGACCCGGCGGTAGCTTGGCTAGATGCGATCGACTGCACCACGGTACCCAGGGCGCCTCTCACGTTGTTGTCCTCGGAAGAACCGGGCGCTCTCTGTAGCCGGATTGCAGCAGCTGCTCCTTGGCCGCGGCCCGCTCTCCGTCCTCCCGCGTAACGCACACGAACTCGCTCACGCCCTCGCCCTCGCGACCCGCTAGCCGCGACCCGCGGGCCGGCCCCTCGGGCGGCCCGCAATTTCCCGACACGCTCTGACTAAGGCGAGAACCCCTTCCCGACCAGATACAACTCCGTGCTCTCTCCACGCGAGCTCTCCGGTTTGAGCAGGCGCACCTCCGCGAAGCGCCTTGACATGCGCGCGCGGATGCGGGCCACCTCAGGGCTCTGAAACACCTTGGCCAGAAAAGCGCCGAGCGGCGCGAGAAGGCGCTCAGCCCGGCCGAGCGCTTCCTCGACCAAGGCCGCCGAGCGCGCCTGATCGGTCGCGCGGATGCCCGTCGTGTCGGGTGCCATGTCGGACAAGACCACGTCGAAGGCAGCCTGGCCGGACAACAGCTCCTCATCGGACAAGGTGAAGATGTCTGCAACCAGGACCCGCGCGCCAGAAACCGGCTGCGGCAGGGGTTGCCGATCCACGCCGACGACCACGCCGAAAGGCCCCACCATTTTGCGCGCATATTGCAACCACGATCCGGGCCGGCAGCCCAAGTCGAGCACCCGTGCCCCTGCGCGCAGGAGATGCAGGCGTCGGTCGACTTCTTCCAGCTTGTAGACCGACCGCGCCGCGAACCCTTCGCTGCGTGCCTTGCGAAAGAACGCGTCGTGGCGCCGGTTGCGGTCGCGAAGCGAAGCCAACCTGCCTGCCCAGCCAGACGATTTCTACGTGCTCGTCTGACCCTTCTTCGACGCCTTCATCGGGTTCTTGGACTCGGTCTCAACCTGCAGCACCGGAACGATGTACTTCTTCACGTTCTTGGCGCTGCCCTTGAGGAAGACGAGGCCATGGGCCGGCCCAGGCACCGCGCCCTTGACCAGCACGACATTCTGCGCCGGGAAGACCTTGACCACCACCAGGTCCGCGGCGGTGCAGCGAACATGCCCCATGTGCTGGGACATCCGCTTGCCCTTGTGCACGCGGCCGGGGGTGAGGCGGCAGCCAATGGAGCCGCCATGACGGAAGAACTCGTGCGACCCGTGACCATTCACCGAGCCCGCCATTTTGTGCATCTTCATGACGCCCTGGTAGCCCTTGCCCTTGCTGACGCCGACCACGTCGACGACATCGCCCGACTTGAAGACCTCCTCGGCCTTCACCACCTTGCCCACCTCGAAATTGGCCACATCCTTGGACTCCAGGCGAACCTCGCGCAGCACCGCGGGCGTCCGCTCTATCTTCAGCTTCTCGAAGAGCTTGGCCTCGGAGCGGCGCAGGTGGCGCAGTGAACGCTCCTCGAATCCGAGCTGTAGAGCCGCGTACCCATGCTTCTCCGGCGTCCGTTGCGCTGTGACCACGCAAGGCCCGATCTCGAGCGCCGTGCAGCCCAGAGATGTTCCGTCATCGTGGAACACGCGGGTCATCCCCAACTTACGGCCGAGCAAGCCCATCTTCAGCGACATGGTATGCAAACCTCTTGGAAGAACGTGGCTTTATAGTCGGCGGTGCGGGCCAGGTCAAGTTGAGTCAGTCGCCTTGGCCTTTCTCTGGCGCACCGCTCTCACGGGCCTCGCTTTCGAGGAGCTTCTGCGGGTCGAATGTGACTGGTCCCAAGATGAGGTCGATCTGCCGGTCGAACGGTGAGGCGTCGGGCTGGCTCTCCTCGGGCGTGCGGGGTCGAAACACCAGGTTCACGGCAGCCACTGTCGGCGCATCACGAAACATGGGCCGCGGGTACTCGACGTTGAAGGCGGCTTCACGCACGCAGCGTTCGATCTCGGGTCGGTCCAGGCTGGACCGACGGATGATCGCGTCTTCGAGCTCGCCCCGCTCGAGATGAAGCTCTAGCCGAAGCCGACCGCGCAGAGCCAAGTCAGCGCCATTGGCCACCCGCCGCGAAAGGTAGCAGGCCCGCGCCCGTGGCATGTAGGCCAGGGCCAGGGCATTGCGCAGGACCAGGGGGTCCATCTGTCCCCGCGCTACGCCGTCCGCGGGCGGCTTCGGGCGCACCACGACCGCCTCCAGGAAGACGGCAAGATCGGGGTGCGAGCCCGCCCATGCTTTCGGCGGCTGGGTATCGACCAGCGGCTGCAACCACTCGATCGCGACGCTCGCGGCCGACACGCGGGCTCGGGCTGTCGCGCCCGCGTACTCGCCCGCCACCTGAGTACGGGAACCCTGTCCGTGGGACAACGTCAACGCCCTCAGGAAGCCCGTTCCGGGAGCCACGCCAGCGGCCAACTCTTGCGTCGTGGACCCCTGGGTACGGACGTTGAACAAGTCTCCACCCTGCGCCAGTGCGGCAAGAGAGGATCGCGCCACGGCACGCAGGTCCTCGGCCGCCAGCACGCGCACGGCCCCACCGAACCGCCCCACCAACTTGTCCAATCGCTCGACCGCGTCGGCGGGGACGTGGTCGTCGGCCGCCGGACGCACAAGCAAGGCCAACACCCGCAGCCGATCGCCAGCGACGACCGACGCCAGCGCACCCGCGAGCATCTCTGCCGTCTGCGACTCGGGCAAGGCACCGTCGCTGACGATCACCAGCAGACGAGACCCGCCGTCCGGCAGTGAACCGTGACCCTTTGTCCAGTCGGCCGCACGCCGAAGCGCGGCCACCAAGTCGGTTCCGTTCTCCAACTGGTTTGGATCGGCTGCCGCTGCCAGCGCGTCCAAGGCTTCGCGCGTGGCGGTGCGTGAGATGGGGAAGACCGACGTCGCCGTCCGCGCAAAGAGAATGGCATTGAATCGCTGTGCGGGAGGGAGAGCCTCAAGCAAGGCCCGCACCAGGGCGCGCTGGCTGGACATGCCACCCGTGCCGACGCTGCGGGAGCGATCGATGAGCAGCATCACCTCGCCCGGCGGCTGCTCGGTCGCTGGACGTTGCGGCCGGCACAGGCCTACCGCCAGCACTTCGGCTGCCCTCGACCGGCCTGTCGCGCGCCGGCTTGCTCGCACCGCGAGGAGCTGCCCGGGCCACGCGGCTCCCTGCTCGCGCAACGTGCAGCTCACTTCCCAGGCGGCCCGCAGGGGTGCCGTCGCGTGGACAGTGGGAGCGCGACCCGTGGGCCGGAGGCGAACCGGCACCCCGGCAACACTCGCCTCGGATAGTCTGACGTCCGCCGGAAGATCATCAAACCTGACCGTCACTTGGGCTGCGGATGGGTTCTCCTCCAGGCTAGCGGGCAGGCGCAGCACGAAGCGACCGTCGGCACAAGCCGCAGGCGCTGTATAGCGATAGCGCAGAAGCACACGACCAGAAGCAGCCAGCGGCGCCAGATGCACACGGACCCGGGCAGCATCATCGGGCGGAGTGGGGGCCGGCGCGAGGTGATGCGCCGACAGCGCGCGCGCGTAGTCAGCACGGGCAGTCGTCTCGGCCGTGGCCGCAATCTTGATTGCCCGGCCCGCCCAGCGCGCTCCCCAGTCGACCAGCGCCGCACCCTCGGGCAGATCAAGGTCGACCACCGCATCGTGTGTCGGGCCCCGCTCGTCGCCGACGAGCACCTCACGTTCCACCTCGACGAGCGCCACGGGCCCAACCATGCGAATCGAAACACGATGGGCCAGCTCGGGCGCAGGCGAGGGGGCGCGCTGGGTGAAAACTGTCGCGAAGGCGAGCAACATGGCGCAGAAGGGCGCGAGCATCCCGACGACCAGTCTACCGATCCGGACCGCGCCTGGCCATCCCGACCAAGCAAGCTTTTGCCTGCGGGCCGCCCACCTGCCACTATACGGGCTCGATGCCTTCTCTCCGAGCACCCATCGTGGAAGTGTCGCCGTCAGAGCCCGCCGAGGCGGCTCTGCAGCAGACGATCGGCGTACTGTTGGCAGGAGGCGTAATTGCCTTTCCCACCGACACCCTGTACGGCCTCGGCTGTGCCTTTGGCCAGAAACTGGCGATCGAACGGATTCAACAAATGCGCGGTCTCAATCTCGCAACCCGGCCGCTGACCTTCGTGTTGCCTGACGTGGGCGAGCTTCCGCGATTCACCCGCATGGGCGAGTCAGCCTATCGTCTCGTCAACCGCATCTTCCCCGGACCCTACTGCGCCGAACTGCTGGCCCACCCGAGCGTACCCTCCCCCTTTGTGCAGGGTGACCGGCGCACCATTGGGGTCCGCATCCCGCAGAGCGCCCTCTGCGAAAAGCTGAGCTGGCGGCTGGGCCGGCCCCTCCTGACGGCCACGGCCAAGTCGCGCGCCGGCCATGTCCTGACCACCGCCGCCGAGATCCGGCAGGAATACGGCACGCAGCTCGACCTCATCCTGGACGGGGGAACTCTGAACGGCCCGCCGTCCACGGTGGTGAGCCTGGTGGACGACTGGGTGACGGTGTTGCGCGAGGGGTTGGGCCCGGCGAATCGCCTGGTGGGATAGTTGTTCTGTCAGCCTTGCTGCGGCGGAGCGGGCCAAGTAAGGCGAATCGCCCGCAAGGTCAGGGCGTGATTGGCCGCGCCACTGTGATCACCGTGGTCCAGCAATACCGTCCTAACAGGGGCACACGGGACAGGATCCGCTCGTCGAGACGTCTGAGGTGGGTGAACCAGAATGCGATCCTCGGGGCCTCGGTGTAGATTCTCTTCCAGTAGCGTTCGCGGTTGGGATCGACTCGGTCCCACAGATAGAACTTCAAGAAGACGGCCAGGGCGGTGAACCAAAACTCCCGGTGCGTCACCTCGCCGAAGTGGCTCTTGAACCGGTCCACGTCCGCGAAGGACAGCGGCTGTTCGTCGGCGGTGCGCACCTCCTTGGCCACCCGCCGGTAGACATTGATGAGAGGATTGTACGGCAGGGGTTCGATGAAGCAGCCCACGCCGCTCGGGCGAGTGATCCGCGCCAGCTCGGGAATGGCCACGGCGAGAGGCACGTGGTGGAGTACGCCGTTGCCGTACACTCGGTCAAACTCGGAAGTCTCGGCCGGAATGCGATCCCCCTCCACGCGCCGCGTTTCGATGGCTACTCCGTGGTGGTGCGCCAGCCGCTGTGCCACGTCCAACATACCCTGCGACACGTCGACGGCCACCACCTGCGCTCCACGCTTGGCCAGAAAAACTCCCCCCTCGGCTGCGCCGCTGCCGTAGTCGAGCACCCGCAGACCCCGTACATCTCCAAAGACGTCGAGGACGTGCTGATTCTCCAGGGCGGTAACCGCGGTGAAGGTCTCATCCACAAGCAGCGCATCCACGTCCACATCGCCCGCCCACTTGTCGTGGAAGTCGGCCTCGCGTTGCCTGCGCGTATCTCTGAGCGTTTCGCCAGCCACCTGGAAATCTATACGCGAGTTGCCTTTTCGTCGCAACCAGGGCTCCACCGGCCGCCGGCAGGAAAGACCGGTCACAATCGGGACGGATCGGCTCGGCGCCGGCCGCGACCGCCCGTTCGCCGGCCTCGGTACACAGATCTTGACACCGGTGGAAACCAAGACTTTCTTTGACTCATCTAACGCAGCGTTCGCGGTATATAAACGAAGCCGCATGTCAGAAGCGCGTCCTACCCTGTCGATCGTCATCCCCGTCTTCGACGAGGAAGGGACGATTCCCGAACTCGATCGCTGCCTGCGCAAATTCTTGGACAACCTGGGCGAATCCTGGGAAGTCATTTTCGTCGATGACGGCTCGCGAGATGCCTCGGCCAGATTGCTCCAGGAACTGGTGGAGAAGGAACCGCGCTACAAATTGATAGCGTTGTCGCGCAACTTCGGCCACCAGATCGCGATCACTGCCGGTACCGACCGGGCCGAGGGAGAATCGGTCGTGGTGATGGATGCGGATCTTCAGGATCCGCCCGAGGTGGTGCGCGACATGATCGCTCGCTGGCGCGAAGGCTATGACGTCGTCTATGCGGTTCGCCAACGCCGCCTGGGTGAGACGTGGTTCAAGCGCACCAGCGCTTCGATCTTCTATCGCGTGTTCCGCGCCATGCTGGGCTTCGATGTGACCCTCGATGCGGGCGACTTTCGCCTGATGAGCCGGCAGGTCATTCTGACCTTGCGGTCGTTGCGCGAACGGCACCGTTTCATCCGCGGTTTAGTAGGATGGGTGGGGTTCAGACAGTCGTCGGTACATTACGAACGGCACCAGCGCTTCGCCGGCACCACCAAGTACCCGCTCAGCAAGATGCTGCGGTTTGCGTTTGACGGCATCACATCGTTCTCGACTCTGCCCCTGCGCGTGGCGACTTGGCTGGGGGCCATCGCAGCCTTGTTGGCCATGGGGCTTGGTGCCTGGGCCTTCTACGTCAAGATGCGCCGTGTGGGTGCCGTGCCAGGTTGGACGACGATCATGATTCTCGTCGCGCTGGGTTCCTCGGTTCAGTTGCTGGTGATCGGAATTCTGGGCGCCTATATCGGGCGCATCTACGAAGAAGTGCAGCGCCGGCCCCTCTACGCGGTAGCGAAGGTAGTC
>Ga0224520_1000594_pt1 | contig 10624 bp, 8 predicted proteins | sample CFST25metaG_2_FD_180684 | JGI IMG/M metagenome (GOLD analysis project Ga0224520, IMG submission 180684) | Peat soil microbial communities from Stordalen Mire, Sweden - C.F.S.T-25 | ecosystem: Environmental > Terrestrial > Soil > Wetlands > Peat | place: Sweden: Norrbotten County, Stordalen Mire... | reverse complement strand
GGCTCAGACCGGAGTATAAAGACCATGTCTGGAGCTATGATTTTGTAACAGATAGAACCACCAATGGAAAGGCTTTCAGAATGTTGAATATTATTGATGAATTTACAAGAGAATGTCTAAGCATTACGGTAAATCGTAAGATCAGGGCTCAGGATGTCATTGACGCATTATTTAATCTTTTCGTCTTCAGAGGTATTCCCGAGCATATACGGTCCGATAACGGTCCTGAGTTTACAGCCAAAGCGGTAAGAAAGTGGCTTAATCACTTGGAAGTAAAGACCTTGTTTATTGAACCCGGTAGTCCCTGGGAGAACGGCTATATTGAATCTTTTAACGGCAAGCTACGGGATGAACTGCTTAACCGGGAGATCTTTACCACGCTTGAAGAAGCCAAGGTCTTGATAGGGCAATGGAGGAAAGAATATAATCAAGTACGTCCGCACAGTGCTCTCGGATACCGGCCACCAGCACCTGAGACTGTTTTAACTAAAGTAACGAGGTAACAATTGGTATCGCTGTCGGGGGCAGGTCACGTATACTTTAATTTTCATTAAATACACACTCTTTACGTTCTACTTTATTTTTTCAGCAAATTATTAAAGGAGCAGAGAAATGACTAAATTTCTAACCTTTCATCAACTTTATGTCAATAATAGACTTACTACAATAGATTTACTGCTTTCGTACACCTGACTCCCAATGGTTTATCAATACTTATAACTGCACACCATCACGTGTAGATAGGCATCACTGTTAAGTCCTGCATAGATTTGATTAGTAATACTTGTGACGATTATATATCGTTCGCTACGCACTACTTAAAATAACACTTTCAGTCATAGAGAACAGAGCAAAATCGTTCGATATAATTACCTTAAGATACATGAAAATATTGGAAAGGGAAAGATTCACTTAGGAGACGGAACCAATCCAGAGCCTTTGCAAATATCGCATATTCTCCATGGTGGAATTGCATTTGGTAGTTTCCCTTCCCCACCACAATTTCCGCAACGTCTATAATCCTGTGGGTGACCCTTAAGTGTTATCCATCCAGTTCTATGGCAAGCTAGGCAATCTTGGGGGAAGAAAATACCTCATTAGCTCCTCCTCGTAAATGCGCGGCGGGCGCGGCGGGTCTCGGCAAAGGTGTCGCCTTCTTCAATGCGGGCGCCGGTATATTTTAGAAAAACGTCATCCAGCGTGGGTTTTTTCAATGAGACTGATTCAACCACGACTCCCTTGGCTTTCAGACCTTCCAGCAGTTGGGGAATCAGTGTCTCGCCGTTATTTACCACCAAGTCGCAATGACCGTCCGATGAGTTGGTAATCGTAGAATACCCCAGTTCTTTCAGTTTCTGGAAGCAACTCTGGCTGCTGGAATTGATGGTGATAATATCGCCGCCGACGGCTGCTTTTAGCTCCGCCGGTTTACCCAGGGTGGCCAGGTGCCCCCGATCCATGATGCCGATGCGGTCGCAAAGCTCATCCGCCTCGCCCATATCGTGAGTGGTCATCATAATGGTTGTGTTAAACTCATCGCGCAGCTTCTTAATCAGGCCCCAGATGATGCGCCGGGCATTCGGGTCGAGCCCGATGCTTGGTTCATCCAGGAATAAAACTTTCGGCCGGTTGACCAGCGCCTGGGCAATTTCCAGACGCCGCATCATGCCGCCCGAAAAAGTATTGACCATATCATTTTCGCGGTCGGTCAGTTCCAGAAAATTAAGCACTTCCTGAATGCGCCGCTTCCTTTCTTTTGGGGGCATACCGTACAGTTTGGCGGAGATCAGCACATTTTCGTAAGACGTCAGGTCGCCATCCGCGGAGACGTCCTGCGGTACGTAGCCGCAAATCCGCCGCACATCTTCGCTGTTCTTCGCGGTGTTGATATTATAAATGAGCGTTTCCCCGGACGTGGGCGGAATAAGCGTCAACAGGACACGGATAGTGGTAGTTTTGCCCGCACCGTTGGGCCCGAGCAGCCCAAAAATTTCTCCTTTGTCGACGTCGAATGAGACCTTGTCCACCGCCTTGACCCGCGGATACTGTTTCACCAGGTCCCGGACAACGATGGCTTTTTCTTCCATAAATTGCCTCCATTGCACAAATATGATATTTTCTATTAATATGTAATACTCGTATGGTTTATCATGTAATTTTATTGAATGCTAGAATAATTGTCAATGTTACATTCACTAATAAGGCGGTGCTGAAATGGTGAAAAAAGAAACAATTGAAGAACTGGTGAAACTGCAAGGATGGATAGACCGTGACCGCCGCCAGTACGAACTGGACGCCTGGATGCGTCTGCAACTGGGCATAGGGCAGCTGAAGACATTATTTTTCATCAGTAACCGCGGCGTGACTACGACCGGAAAATTGGCGACCGCGCTGAAGGTAACGCCTACCAATGTCACCGGTATCATCGACCGACTGCTAGAGAAAAATCTAATAACGAGGACGTGTGACCCTCAGGACCCGGCGGGTGCTGGTGTTACGCACTACGCCGCAGGGTGAAGAGCTAGTATCTGAATTGCGGCAAAATCGCCGGGAACGGATGGCCGAGTCTTTAGCCCTCTCAATGACGAACAAGCCCCAATTGTGGCGCAGGGCCTGAAAATCATGGTTAAAATGATGGCAATGGCGAGCAACAAATGATTCTACTCGATGCAAGTGTCGAAGTATCATTCCCTAGTATAGAAAGCGACGCGAGCGTCGGGGAATTAAACTCTAAGATTAAGAGACCCAATTAAGCAACTATCTTAATTAGGAACAAATCAAAGTAGGATTTCCTTTTGGGCTCCATACCGCATAATATCGAAGTATAATATTCAAAATAGTGAGCAGTTTACGCATGCAGTAATGATTCTATGACATCGTTATTTGGGTTTTACTGTTTCTCTAGTCTTTTTCGCTCCTCGAAGCTTTCCATTTCCCTGTATTAGGCGATTGACTTATTGATACAGTGGTGATATACTTTCCTTTAATTTATCAATATTCGATAGTGAATATCATAGTGGATATTCAATGTAATAACTACATATCATGTTTATTGTTTTAGGAAAATTGCTGTTTTCCAAAAGATTATATGCTGTAAGCTTGGTCTTGCCAGGGGAATACAGGGTACCGGGAGTTCGTGGTTGGATTCTCGGCTAAGTGTGGTTGTTGTCCCCTCCCGTCGTCGGAGCCCTGGGGGTAATCGGGGTTTAGTGGCAAGGCCAGCTTTATAATTATAATTTGTACCCACACGCTAATCTAAATCAAAATCTTAGTAAAACGCATTCCAAAAAAGAAAAGAGGACAATGATGAAGAGAGGAGTTATCTGGATTACGCTGCCCCTTTTATTGGTAGCATCTCTGGTTTTAACCTCGTGTAATAGTTCAACAACGACAGCTACGACCACTAAAATCACTACCCAACCTCCGACACCGTCCACCACGATTGCTTCCACCGCATCAAAAACAACCTCTACTACCGCACCATCATCTACCACTTCCACCGCTTCAACCGGGGCAAATTGGTGGGATAGCCTCGGTAAACCTCAGTACGGCGGCGTAATGATTCTACGAAGCAACACAAACGTTGCGAATTGGGATCCATATAACAGTGATGGGCTTTATACAATAGAATCAGCCTACATGGAAACACTGCACGGTGACGACTGGACGTTAAACCCTTCGGTATTTAACTACCAGATAAGCTTCCGGCCTAGTAATTATGTTGTTGGGTGCCTTGCATCGGATTGGGAGTTTTCAGATCCTAATACTTACGTTATACATATTCGACAAGGAATTCATTGGCAAAATATCGCCCCTGCGAATGGTCGTGAGTTCATTGCAGATGATATTGTTTATCATTTTGACCGACTTTATGGTCTTGGGGATGGCTTCACCAAAGTAGACACATTCCACGCTTCGGACGCCGAGGTAGGGAATTTGTTATCTATTACAGCACCAGATAAATACACAGTTAATTTTAAGTGGAAGACTTCCAACCCCGAGTACATAATGGAGAACATGCAGATCGTGCAAGCAGCCGGTGCTTCGCATATGGAAAACCCTGAAGCCGTGCAACAATGGGGGAACCTCAATGACTGGCATCATGCCATAGGTACAGGTCCTTTTATATTGCAGGATTTTGTTGATGCCAGTTCAGCCACATTTGTTAAGAATCCTAATTATTGGGCATATGACGAACGCTACCCGAAAAATCAACTCCCCTACGTTGATTCTCTAAAGATTCTTATCATTCCCGATAATGCAACGGCTTTGGCGGGATTGCGAACAGGTAAGATCGATGCAGTGTGTAATTCTTCGCTTCAAGAGGCCCAGCAAACGCAGAAACTTAGTCCTGCAATATTATCAATCGCAATTCCACTTTCAGATACCTATACCGTAGACCCAAGAAATGACTTGAAACCCTTCAGCGACATCAGAGTCCGCGAAGCTTTGCAAATGGCAGTGGACTTACCGACAATAGCTAAAACCTATTATAATGGCGCAACCTCGCCAAACCCTTCAGCGTTAATCTCAAGTTACCTAAAAGGATGGGGGCTCACATACGATCAATGGCCACAAGATCTGAAAGATCAGTATACATATAACCCAACCAAAGCCAAACAACTGCTCTCTGATGCTGGTTATCCAAACGGTTTTAACACGGATCTGGTAGCGGATAATTCTAGCGACATGGATTTGTGGCAGATAGTCAAATCCTATTTCTCTGCAATCGGCGTTAATATGGATATCCGACCTATGGACCCCATTTCCTGGACTGCCTTTGTTCGTACTGCTCACAAGGCAGATGCGCTGGTCTGCAACGTCAACGGGTCATTGGGTTTTACCTACGAACCGCTTAGGTCGATTAATCGGTTTCAAACGAACTACACGACTAACTGGTGCATGGTTAGCGACCCTACGTTTGATTCTTTCCTTCCCCAAGCCCTTGCGGCAACCAGCATCGACGCAGTTAAACAAATAGTTAAAAATGCAGATGAATATACCGCACGACAGCACTTTGTAGTATCCCTGCTTCAACCGAATCTGTACAATCTTTATCAACCATGGCTAAAAGGATACAATGGCGAATACCAGTCTTTATCTGGGGGAAATTCAGGTCCTGAACTCATCGGTTTTTATGAATCGAGATTCTGGATTGATTCAAACTTGAAGAAGAGCATGGGATTCTAGATTGTAGATCTATTAAATATAGCAATACTAAAGAATAGAGCCTCTATTTTTAATTTTAGAGGCTCTATCTGTTTTTATAGGTTATCTCAACATTGAAAAATATTAAAAAGCCAAATAATTCCGTGCCGTTCTTTTTGGCTTCGGAAAGGCGATTTACTAACGCAGTCGTTCGGAAGAATCCGGTTTCAATACCCTTTTTGCAGGGTTCAATACATAAGGCAATGGATAAAGGGGTCTTACCTACAATGCCGTACATCACCAGGTTGGTTTTGTTATCCGGAGATAATCCGGAGAAACAGAAGCGGGTAAGGTGACTTCGTCAAAGCGGAATCCGTCTAAAGTTTAATTATTTATATAGAGAAACAAAGTGAGCCTTCAAAAAAGGCTCACTTTGTTTCTTTCAATCAGCTGGTACTACTGCGTTCTAATATCCTAAGGACTTTTTCACGCTCGGGTCTATCCAGAAGCGAGCGCCGTAAAAACCTTCGAGGAACGGTACCAGTGTCCCCGGGATTGACCGGTTTTGGCCATTGTAACCCTTGAGCCACGGTGCAACAATACCCAAGGTGTTGGGTTGAAGTAAGGATATGTAATAATGCTGCTGCAAGGAATACAGGTTTGCCGCTGTCAGTACTTTTTTCACATCGGGAATACTGGTGGCTGCCAGGGCTGCAGGATAGAACGCGTTAAAAGTCGGATCATTAACCATCATCCAGTTGGACATGTAGCCCGTCATGTACGCCTGGACCTCCCTCAGCGGTTCAACGGTTTTGCCTGCCTGCGACGATGTTGAAGTCATGGCCAGCGCATCCTGTTTATGTCCAGTCTTTACGTAAGAAGACCAGGAGGCGGGGTCCATCACCTTTATGTCCATGTTGACACCGATGGCCGTAAAATAGGACTTGACAATCTGCACCAAATCCGTATCAACGGCGGAATCAACCACGATATCAGTATTAAACCCAGTGGGAAAACCGGCCGCGGCCAGCAGCGCTTTAGCTGCCGTCGGATTATAAGCATATTGATCTTTCAGATCTTGCGGCCACTGATCGTACGGCAATCCCCACCCCGTCTCGGCATAAGAGGTCAACGTGATCGGGTACGGCAATACAGTACCACTGTAGTAGGTTTTAGCGATGGTTGGCAGGTCGATTGCCTGCTGTAGTGCCTGCCGGACTCTAATGTCAGTATAAGGTTTTAAATCATTTCTCGGGTCAATGGTCATACCATAGGTGTTAATCTGTGGTATCTGTAACATTTCAGGATTCGTTTTTGCCATTGACTGCGCCTGGGAAATCGAAATTCCGTCAACAAAGTCTATCTTGCCGGTGCGCATCGCTGCCAGGGCTGTTGCGTTGTCAGGTATGATGAGCACTTTTAAAGTATCCACGTAAGGAATATGGTTCTGCGGGTAACGCTCGTCATAGCCCCAGTAATTCGGATTTTTGACCATGGTACAAGAGCTGCCGGTAACAAAATCCTGTACGATAAACGGTCCGGTGCCGATCGCGTGATGCCAATCGGTAGCATCTCCATATGTCTGCACTACCTCAGGGCATTCGATGTTATTAAATGCACCAAATCCCGTTACCGTCTCCATGATGAACTCCGGATTGGTGTTCTTCCATTTCATCGTAACGGTATACTTGTCAGTGGCAATTATCGATTGCAGTTGCTTCCAGGACGCATCAGTGATCATATAAGGGTCGCCCTTGGTAAAACCACCGCCCAGGGCATACATCCGGTTATAATGAAATACTACGTCATCAGCAGTAAATTCACGGCCGTTTGCCGGCGCAATATTCTGCCAATGGATTCCCTGGCGTAGATGGAAAACAAGTGTGCTTGGATCCGTTAACTCCCAGCTTTTCGCCAGTTGGCCCACTAGGTAGTCGCTGGGACGCCATGCGATCTGGTAGGAGAATATTGAAGGGTTTAATGTCCAATCATCAACCGTCAATCTTTCCAAAAAATTACCCGTTAAGTCAAAAGTGCTTGTTGGGCCGTCAGGATCCCAGTCGGTGATGTCCTGGTTGATTCGCAGGGTCATAGTCCCGCCGTATTGCGGTTGGCCAAGACTGTCCCACCAATTCCCTCCCGCGGAAGTTGTTGTTGATTTTGTTAAAGTAGGCGCGGTGCTTGCAGTTGAAATTGGCGGAGAAGTTGTTTTAGTAGCAGTTGTGGTGGTAGTAGCTGGAGCTGTGGAAGTAGACGTCGACGTAGTAGATGTACTACAAGATGCCAAGATAAGTGATATTACTAAGAGACAAGTTAGCGCTATCCAGATTATTCCTCTTTTCATTTCGTCCTCCTATTATTTAATGGAAATCTTCTGGGAAATTGACTATGATCTCATTTGTAGAGTATCTTTTAATGTACAAGTTCTGATTGGTATCCCCAGCCATGCTACTTAACCCCGATTGCCCCCAGGGTTCCGATGATTGATGGCTTCTCTTGTACTGCTTTTTATAAATAACCCTCTATTTGAAACCCGCAGGGCAAAGTAACAAGTGCTTGCACGTGGGTGAATGTAAAGGGAAAGGTTTTCCTCCGTTTTTAAAATTACTAATGGTCTCATAATTAAATGGATACACTCTTTAGCCTCCGAATATACAATTTCAATCTTAAGATAAGGCTGTATCGAGAGTGATTTGTTAGTTCAGACTATTATAAGACCATTAGTATATTTGTCTAGCTAGGTCAAGCGAAGCTTGAATTAAGCCGAGATTTCCCCTATCAACTCGTAGTGAACTTGATACCAACGATATACCCAGCGCATGCGATTGTCAAACCCGATCAGAACACTCAGACAACCCAAACATAGATTGGGGAGTAAATAACCCCACAGCAAGCTGTGGGGCATTAGGGGAAAGGGAGCCACCCCCCAAGATTACGGACGAGGCCGCTTTCATCCCGCCAGCAAGCTGACGGGTATTCAGCGGAGATTTTTATAATAATTAGGAATAAAAGAGAAAAAAGTATTAAAGATAAGGATTGATAATGCAAATTCGTCAATGGTATAGCATGCTAAACTGTCGATCTCTAATCGCTCGAAATCGGCGCACGTTTTAGTATACGAAAAGATTTCAATTCGGACAACCAGTTTTACCGAATTTGGCAAGCCGGTGCAATTCATTGCAGTAGTGTTGCCTAGTTTAGATACAAATACTCCAAAAGTAACTTTCAATAATGGAGAACCGAACTTAAACGCTGCAACGCAGTCATTAAAAACTCCAAGGGAAATACCAACCGGTACGGTGGTGTTCAAAGATAGTGGAACTCCAATAGGTACAGGAACTTTAGACAAATTGGGAATAGCTACATTAACCTATTCTTTACTTCCGGTTGGCAATCATAATATCACGGCGGTATACTCAGGCGACAGTAATTTTGCCAGTAGCATATCAAATGTGATAGTACAGAAGATTCTTTCTAAAACGATTATCACCTGGCCTACAAAACCAAATCCCTGTAAATTTGGTCAAACTTGCACTTTTACATTACGGATCGAGGTACAATCATCTGGGGCAGGTACTCCAACCGGTACGGTGTCTTTCTATGACGGCTTTAAGAGTCTAGGTAATTGCGGCTTATCCGACAGTGGCTTAGCTTCTTTCAGTACAGATAAATTAACAATTGGCTCTCATAATATTATAGCGGTCTATAGTGGAGACGGGAATTTCAATACTTGCTCAGGTACCTTTATCCAGACAATCACTGCCAAATAACTGATAACATCGCTTTTTCTCTAAAAGTTGTGGGCACTCAGAAATGGGTGCCCACTATTGTTTTATGATCTTTGTTATTTCATGAGTTTCTTCATATTGAACTAAAAGCTTGTTATGTTACTTTTAAAGGCAACGCTGACTTCCTACGAAGTACATTTAGACCAAACTGAAAGCTAATTCGAACATCCGCTCAGTTCTGCCAGTCTGGAAGCATTCCGAACTTTTCTTTGAGAAGAGGTATTTTATTCCGGCCATGCAGCAGCTTCTTGCAACTCTCTATGACTGGATAGACGCATTCGGAGCGCATTTTTGCGCCAATGTGATAAGGACGAAACGCAATCCTAACCCTTGATGTCGCCGAACTGTAAGACCCGCTTCAACCATAAACGTTTGAATCTCTTTACGGCTCTTGACTTTCTTTCTCCACAACTTTGAGAGCAACATATTGTGGTCAGCAAGGCACAATAATCCCTCTGGCCGCAACACGCGGGCGATCTCTTGAATTCCCTTTTGATGGTCTTCCCAATGATGGAATGATAAACTGCTCACTACAATATCAGCACTTTCATCAGGAAGGGGAAGAGACTCGGCAAAACCAACCTTAAAAGTGGCCTGCGGATTCAATCGCGCACCTTCTAAAATCATCTGTTCAGCAGGGTCGACACCCAATAATTGTGCCTGAGGCCATCGTACCGAAGCAGCACGCAGAAAGCGACCCGTTCCACAACCCACATCCAGGATGCATTTCGGTGGTTCCTTTGCCCCTTCATGCGTTAACAGATCCAGTATTTTCGTATGAACGGGACCGAAAAGCAATCGCTGCATGATCGATTGCTCGTAAGTGAGTGCCCACTGATTAAAGTGTTTTACATCTGGATTAGTTCTTGAAGGCTTGCTAGCGTCATCTATTCGCATAAGTCCATTGTACTGATTATTGTTTCATGCTGCAATTTGAGTGATTATTAATTCTGTAAAATTCAACAGATATCACGTCGCTGGTTTTAAAAATGAAACTAACTATACAAAAAACTGAAGAAATGCCGCTTCTTTTAGAATGGCATTATCCAGTGATAAGTCGGCTACCAATCGCTTTAGACGGGAGTTTTCCTGCTCCAACTCTTTGAGTCGGTGAGCTTGATCAACTCTTAACCCGCCATACTCTTTGCGCCAGCGATAATAGGTGTACTCGCTGACCCCAATCTTCTTGCTAACTATGGCAACGGTGTCTCCCTGATTGAGCAGGATCTCAGCTTCGCGAAGTTTGTTAATGATTTGTTCCGGTGTGTAACCCTTCTTTGGCATCTTTACCTCCTTTTTTATCTTCCAGTCTAACATTTAAGCTAGGCTGGTTTTAGGGGTCAGGTCACTTTGTTAATATCAGTTGTCAAGTTTGTATTACCTCTTTGGTATACTTTAGGACACCATTTAGGTACTAATAAAATATTATTTTTGGTACTAATGGGGAATTCACTTGAAATCATTATTTTTATAAAATATAATATTAGCCAAGAAATTGACGGCTGACAGACTCAGTTTAGATAAAGGAGAAACTAATATTAGTATCAATTTCCTGTTTTTAAAGAATGATCCGGAAAAGGAAATCAAGAAATCAGAACAGAGGATTATTTCAAAGAAAAAGAAACAAATGAAATTGGTTAATCGATAATATTAGTCCCGGTCAATCGTATTTCGAAAACTTAGGCTTG
>Ga0224520_1000591_pt1 | contig 10636 bp, 9 predicted proteins | sample CFST25metaG_2_FD_180684 | JGI IMG/M metagenome (GOLD analysis project Ga0224520, IMG submission 180684) | Peat soil microbial communities from Stordalen Mire, Sweden - C.F.S.T-25 | ecosystem: Environmental > Terrestrial > Soil > Wetlands > Peat | place: Sweden: Norrbotten County, Stordalen Mire... | reverse complement strand
GAAATGGGCAGCTACTTTGTCCGCTTGTAGAAGGGGGTCGGGATGATCTCCGCGTCCACGGCGCGCCCGCGGATCTCGATCTGAATGCGGCCGCCAATCTTGGCCAGTTCCGTGGGGACGTAGGCCAGACCGAGGTTGATCCCGCAGGTGGGGGATGGAGCCGCGCTGGTGACGAAGCCGATTTGTTTTCCGTTCTGCACCACGGGCATGTGATCCCGGGCGATGTCCCGCTTCTCCAGGGTCTTGAAACCCACGAGCTTCCTTGGCGCAGGGGCGCCCTTGGCAGCCAGCAGGGCCTGGCGTCCGATGAAGTCGCCCTTGTCCAGCTTCACGATCCAGCCGAGGCCAGCCTCCAGCGCGTGGATGCTGTCGTCGATCTCGTGGCCGTAGAGGGCCATCTTGCATTCCAGGCGGAGGGTATTGCGGCAACCCAGGCCTGCGGGCACCAGGCCCTGGGGCTTCCCGGCGGCCATGACAGCATTCCAGAGCCGCTCGGTGTCGCCAGCGGCGCAGTAGAGTTCGAAGCCATCTTCCCCGGTATACCCTGTGCGGCTGATGAGGCACTTAATCCCAGCCACCTCTCCGTGGGTGAAAAAGTAGTAGCCGATGGGTTCCAGCGCCGTCTTCGTGAGGGGCTGGAGGATGCCCAGGGACAGCGGACCCTGGAGGGCGATCTGGCCCGTGGCCGGGCTTTCGTTCACCACGGTGCAGTCATAGGCCGTTGCGTGCTGCTGAACCCAGGCGAAGTCCTTGTCGGAGTTGCCAGCGTTCACCACCAGCAGGAACTCCTGCTCGCCTTCGCGGTAGACCAGCAGGTCATCCACAAAGGTGCCGTTCTCGTAAAGGAAGGCCGTGTAGTGGATCTGGCCGATGGCCAGCTTCGCGACGTCGTTGGGTGTCAGATGCTCGACCAGGGCCAATGCACCAGGACCCTTCACCCGGATCTCACCCATGTGGCTCACGTCGAAGAGCCCGGCCTTGGTACGTACCGCCTCATGCTCGGCAATGATTCCGCCCGGATACTGGACGGGCATGTCCCAGCCGCCGAAATCGACCATCTTGGCGTTGAGGGCCCGATGGGCCGCGTTGAGGGGTGTCTTCATCAGTTCAGATGCAGCGGTTGACATGGGTACTCCGGGGACGAACCGTCAGTCTATCCCCGAGGGACCCAGGGCAGAAGGCCCGGCAATTCCCAACCCAGGCTCCACAGGCCACTTGCGTTCGGGCTTGTGACCATGCGCACAGCCAGGGGAAGGACCTGCACGCCAGTCTCCGCGGCGCGATCGAGTTCAAGGGCATACGCAGGATCGATCTCCCGCGCGACATCAAACCGATCCACATCCGTCCGATGCACGAAGAAGGCGATGGCCGCACGGTGCCCTTCCCTCACCATGGCCTGGAGCTCCCGCAGATGCTTGGTCCCGCGTTCCGTAGTGGCATCCGGGAACAAGGCCCAGTCACCGGACTTCAAGGTCGTATTCTTCACTTCGATGAACACTTGGCGATCCCCGCCGTCCAGGGCCACCACATCGATGCGACTGTTCTCGGCCCCGTATTTCACCTCCGTTCGGACCCCATGCAGGCCGGGCAGGCCCGGCAGCACGTCCCGCCGCGCCGCCTCGGCCACCACCCGGTTGGGCATGCCGGTTTCCACACCCACCCAGCCACTGGGCCTCTCCACGGCCAGCCAGGTGAACTTCAGCTTGCGGTCCGGGTTCGCCGCGGATTCCAGCAGCACACGGTCCCCCGGCTCCCAGCAGGTCTTCATGGAGCCCGTGTTCGTGCAATGAGCCGTGATCACGCTGCCATCATCCAGTCGCACGTCCGCCAGGAAACGCTTGTACCTCTGGATCAGCTGGCCGGACACAAGGCCGGTCTTCTCGAACAGGATCATGGCCATTGAGACAGGATGATCTCCACGGCTTCGGGGAGGTTTTCAGCCACCAGGTCCGCCTCAGAACCATCCACCCGGGAACCGTAGCCCGTGCGCACGAGCGCCACGCTGCATCCGGCCCGGCGTCCGGCCTCCAGATCAAGCGCCTTGTCCCCCACCATCCAGGAGCGTGCCAGATCCAGGCCATGTTCTTCCGCAGCCCTCAGCAGCATGCCGGGATTCGGTTTGCGCTCCGGATGATCCGCCACGGCATACTCCCCCAGGGCGTGCTCGTGGTGAGGGGAGGCATAAACGGCGTCGATCCAGGCGCCCTCCCGGGCCAGGAGCGTCCTCATGCGGCACATGACGGCCGCGAAGTCCTGCCACCCATACTTGCCTCGGCCGATGCCACTCTGGTTGGTGACCACCACGACTGGGACGCCCAGGGCGTTGAGCCTAGCCACGGCAGCAGCCGCACCTGGAATCAGTACCAGTTGCTCCGGGTCGGACAGGTAATCCACCTCCTCGTTGAGGGTGCCGTCCCGGTCCAGAAAGAAGGCGGGTTTCAGGGGAACTCGTTCCAAGGTGTGTTCTCCATTCATTCCATCGGAAGGCCGATTCGGACGAGGGATCCCCGCTCCACGGGTACCATCTGCACGGTGCCGTTGTAGGCGGCCATGAGGTGGGCACAAACGGAAAGACCCCTGCCCGGCCGTCTTCCAGCCTCGGTCATCGCAGGGCGCAGATCTGGAAATGGTTCAAAGGCCTCCTCGATCAGGTGGGCCTCGATGGGAGCCCCATCGTCCTCCATCTCCATCCGGAAGTGGCTCCCCCCTCCCCAGGTCCTGAGCGAGATCCGCGTTGGCTGGCCTTCCATGGCATGGCCAAGCAGGTGGCCGAACACTTCAGTGAAGTCCGAATAGACTCCGTACAGCAGATCTCGCGGAGCCTGGAGATTCAATTCCACACGCAGGAACTCAGGCAGGATTTCTTCGGCCCGTACGAGTTCCAGTTCTTGTCTCAAGAGGTCGTGGAGGTGGATCCATTCAGGCGAACTCGCCTCCCTCTGGCCCGCACGTCGCAGCAGAGCTCGGACAAGATCATCCACCTTGTGGATGGCGTTACGAATTTGATCGATGGAACGGCGGCATTCCATGCGCAGGTCCGAGGGGGTGATGTCGGGCAGGTCCATGACGAGAGAAAGCGCGGCGCTTTCCTCCTTCAGGGTGCCCACGGGCATCTGAAACTTCGGGGCCAGGTTCATGAAGAGGCCACCCAAGGCGGTCTTTTGGTTTTGTGTCTTCAGTGCCTTTTGGGCTTCCTTCAGGGCCTCATAGGTCGACTCCAGCCCCTGGTAGCTGGTACCAAGGGCCTGGCTGGTCTCCGCAAGATGGGTGATGAGCCCTGCATTTTCCAAGCTGACCTGGAGGATACCCACGTAAAGCGCCGCCAATTCAGTCTCGAAGGGCTCGAAGGCCCTGTCGAAACGGTCGGCCGCCAAGAATCCCCAGAGGCGCTGTTCCTCGGATCGGCTGCGGAGGGGCAGCACCAGGGCCTGAGTCCTGGGCGTCCAGAGTCCAAGCTCGATGCCCTGTTGCCAAGACATGGATTGCCGGAGCTCGCTCCCTACGAGAACGCATCCGACTGGAAGGGTTTCCATCCAGGTGATCAGTGGGTGCGATCCTGGGAGCACAGGCGTTTCCTCGAACCCTTCCGGAGTCATCGCCGTCCCCTGGAAATAGGCCCCGCTCTCATGCACCCGGTAGGCTCGGAGCCGGTCGAGATGCAACTCCTTATGGAGCTGGTTGAGCACCCGTGCCAGGATTTCGCTTTCATCCCGAATGGGAATGACGTCCTTGCTGAGCGACAGGAGGCGGGAGAGGTGATGGCTCCGCTGTTCCAATTCGTCCTGGACACCCAGCAATTTCCGGTTGCCTTCCTGGGCCTCCTTCAGCTGCACCTCGAGGTGTTCCACGACCTGCTGGCTGAACTGGCGCAGCACATCCCCTTCTCGACCCTGTTCAAGACGGTCCCTTTGCCCGCCAAGATAGGCCTCAACCTGCCCGACGAATAGGAAAGGGTCGATGGGTTTCGGGATGAATCCGTCGCAACCGGTAACCAGGGCGGTTTCGCGGTCGCTCCGCATCGTCTTGGCCGTCAACGCCACGATGAGCGTGGCGTCCATGCCGCGGTCCTGGCGCAACTTCATGGCGACTTCAAAGCCGGACAACCCGGGCAGGTTGATATCCAGGAGGATGAGGGCTGGCTTCAGCGCCAGGGCCATGTCGCAACCCTTGAGGCCATCCTCTGCCCAGTGCATCTCATAACCCGCCTGCGACAACAAACGCTGCACTAGGCGCCAGTTCATCGGATTATCTTCGATGCATAGGATGCCGGGCCGGGAATCAGTCATGCTTTATCTCCCCCCGGCGATGGGCATCTCGACGATGAAGGTGCTGCCCACCCCTTTCTGGCTGCTGGCTGAGATGCGCCCGTTCATGAGCCACATGAACCGCTGGCTGATCGCCAGCCCAAGTCCGCTACCCCCAAATCGGCGGGTGATGCTCCCATCGACTTGCTGGAAGGGCTTGAAGAGGCGTTCCAGTTCGGTCTCCGACATGCCAATGCCAGTGTCCTCGATGCGCATCTTGAACCTGCCCGATTCCTGTGAAACGGAGACGGTCACAGTACCCGATTCTGTAAACTTGATGGCGTTCCCAGCCAGGTTTGTGAACACTTGCCGGAGTCGGCCCTGATCCCCTAACACGCGGAGTTCTCCCTTTGGCCGGTGGTAGAGGAGATCAATGGGACGACCCTTGACGAGCCCGGCGGACATGGCCATGACTTCGTCCAGCAGATGCATGGGATCGACCTCCTCCAGCTCCAGTTCCATCTTGCCCGCTTCAATCTTGGAGAGATCGAGGATCGAATCGATGAGCCCAAGCAAAGAGCGGCCGTTCTGGTAGATGATCTGGAGATCCTCACGAGCATCAAGGCCCAGCCTACCCTCTGGATCCTGCATGAGCATGCCGGAGAACCCAATGATGGAATTCAGGGGTGTCCGCAGTTCATGGCTCATGTTGGCCAGGAATTCGTCCTTCAGCCGATCGATCTCTTTCAGTTTCTGGTAGCTGGTGAGGAGGTTGCCATTGAGTTCCCTGAATTCCCTGGTCTTTTCATGAACCTTCTCCTCAAGGGTGCTCGCCCAGGCCTTCAGTTCCAGCCGACTTTGTTCCAGACCTCGGGTCCGGTCCTGGACAAGCTGCTCCAGGTTGGCGCGGATCTTCTCCAGCTCCCCGATGGTCTCCGTCAACTGGCTGGTGCGTTCCTGGACTCGGTATTCCAGCAGCCGGTTCTGACGTTCGATCTCGTCCCGGGATGCCCGAAGTTTGTCGGTCATCACTTCGAAGGACTGGCTCAGATCCTGGATTTCGTCCCGGGTGTTGACCTTCACCGATACAGTCTCCAGGTTTCCCTGAGCGACCTTCTGGGCCGCCTCCGTTAGTTGGATCACCGGGCGGAGGTAGCGGTTCGAAAGGATGATCGCCACCCCGATGCCCAGGATCAGGGTGACCAGGCCCACGGCCAGGCTGGCCTTGATGTTGTCGTGAACCGCTCGCTGCGTGCGTTCTGTCGTGAATCCTAGGATCAAGGTCCCCACCTGGTCGGCTCGTGGCCCTTCGTCGACGATCGGGGCCACGGCCACGAGCATGTGGTCATCCCGTCGGGTGTAGGTGTGGGAGTTGCCATCACTAGGGATCTGCTCCACAGCCCATTCTGGTGTGGTGGGCGTGCTGCCGAGCGCCTCGCCCCGGGCCCCGTAGACCGCGCTGAACCGGAAGTCCGGGATGTTCTGGACACCTTTAAGCACTTTGTCGATGTCATGGGTATCCCTGCTGCTGACGGCCGGACCCAAGGCATAACTGGCCGTCTCGGCCACCTGACGGGCACTCAGTTCCGCCTGGGAACGAATCTGCCGACCCACCCAGCGCGGGTAGTACAGCAGGTTGAAGGCGATGAATGAGAGGACCAGGGTGCTGATGACAGCGCTCAGCTTGGTCTTGATGGAAAGGCGGTACATGGATGGGAGCCTGTGGAACCGGCTACCAGCCTAACAGCTGAGAGCCGGTCCAAATATTCGTGCGCCCCCGGGCTACAACTTGAACAGGTTCACTTCACGGTTGAGCATGTGAACCTGGACGCCCAGCTGCTCCACTGCGCCACTGGAAGCCTCAATGGCCCGCTCGCTCTCGATGGCTTTTCCTAATACTCGGTGCATGGTCTCCTTCAGGGAGATCACATGGTCCTCCTGCCGGGCCAAAATCTCGTGCAGATTGCTGGCGAGCGTCCGGACTTGCTCCATCGCTTTCGCGATCTCGTCGCTTCCTATGCTCTGTTCCCTGGTCGAATCTCTCACCACGGCCGTGGCCTGCTGGACATTCATGGCCAGAGATAGAATGTAGTTGCTCGTCTGCTGCTGCTCCTCGATGACCGTACGGATGGTTTCCACCTGGTTGTGGATATTCCGGTTGGCCTCATGGATCAGGGAGGCCTGCCCGGCCTGCTGAAGAGTCTCGTTATGGATGCTTTCGACCACACTGTCCGTCTCGCTCACGGATTCGAGGATCGCCTGGAGCGCTTCCTGGCTCTGTGCGACGGAATCGGCCCCGTCGCGAACGGCATCCAGTCCGAGATCTACCTGCTGGTAGGCCTTTCGGATCTCGGCCTGGAGCGTTCCGATGATTTGCTGGATCTCTTGGGTGGACCTTGATGTCTGCACCGAGATCCGCTTGATCTCATCCGCGACCACAGAGAACCCCTTGGCCTGCCCATCCCCGGTGCCGCCCTGAGAGGCGATGATCGCCGCGTTCAGTGCCAGCAGGTTGGTTTGCTGGGCGTAGTCCCCGATGTAGTCGAGAATCTTGGCGATATCGGCCCCCAATTGGAGAAGAGTCCGGGTGGTGCCATGGAAATCCTGGACCACCCGCTCGATGACCTGGATCTTCTCCCGGTTCCTGGCCACCAGTTCCATGCCCCGACCGGCGTTATGGATCACCTTCTTGGTGTAGCGCTGGGCGATCTTGACGCTGTCGTCGATCGCGGAGGTGCTCTGTTCCAGGTTCTCGGCAAACTCCTTGGTGTGTTCGGCATGCCTCGCGAGATGGTCGACGTTCTTGCCCACGTTCTTGATGGCGATGTCGAAGTCCCGGATGGATGAGGTAATCCCCTCGACCACCATCAGCAACTCATCCATGCTCTGATTGATCTGCTGTACGGTGGCGGCCATCTCCACAATGGTGGCGTTGGTACTTTCGGAGGCGAGGCTCAACTCCATGGAGCTCGCGCTGATCCCGATGGAAGTGTCGGTCAGTTCGTTGATCTCTTGGTGGAAACCTTCGATCAGTTCCCGCTGCCCCTGATTCGACTGACGGACGCCGTCCCCGGATTCCCGGATCAGGGCCGAAGCCTTGGCCAGGTCGCGGCTGGCAGACCGGATTTGCACCACCATGCCCCGGAGACTTCCGACCATGTTGCCGAACCCCTGGACCAGGGATGCCACCTCGTCATCGCTGTAAACCGGTTCCAGGCGATTGATGTGCCCCTCACCCACCTGCTGGGTGTTTCGGCTCAGCACCTGAAGAGGCTGCTGTATATCTCGCAGGATCAGGGGGATGAAATAGGCCAGGAAGATCCCTGCCAGGACGAGTATTGCGACATTCGGGCGCAGGGCTTTCCAGATGGAGTTGGCATACGCGGCTTCGGGGATCACTACGCGCAGTTCGGAACCGTCCGGAAGGGGCTGGACCACCAGGATGTCCCCGCCTCCGGTCGGCTGGACCTTGGACCCCAGGAGGCCGCCACCCCGGGCTTCCGGAAGACGGAGGGAAACGCTCCCCCCGGACCCGAGCTTCAGGGTTCCCAGAAAGGCATCCATGTCCTCGGGGGTCGGGTTCATCTCGGACACGAAGGCAACGGAATCTGCGATGTTCGCCAACTCGTTGCGAGAGTAGTTCGCCACCGTGGTCCGCGTGGAAGACTGGAGGATGAGGCCGGACACAAGGATGGAGACGACGAGGACACCCCCGGTGATGCCCAGGATGCCGAAGCCGAACTTGGTCCGGAGGCTCGTGGTGAACCGGGCAATGGAGTCGTTGAAGCCGGGCTGCCCTGCCAGGATCTTGAAAACTTTCATCAAGTTCTGCTTGGCGAGGAAGTACTGACAGATGCTCCCTAGCCCAGCCAGGGTCAGGAACATGGCCGTGGTGATGAAACTGACCCAGAGGCTTTCCCTCAGGTAGAGCTTCATCCAGAGATAGGAAGCCGCTCCCAGGCAGGTGGCGAGGTAGAAGAGCAGCATGGAGGAAGACTGGGGGAACCGCGTCAGGGGACGATAAAGGTCCGGCCCGAGCTGCTGCGCTGCCAGGGACCGCCCCAGCTGTCGAATGTGATAGAAGCAAATTGCCACCGCCAGGAACAAGAGCGCCAGGAACGCAAAGACCCCTTTGGCCGTTATCTGGAACCCAGAAGGGGCCGCGAGCAGGAACAGGATGGCGGCTACGGCAAACCCGACGGCCCAAATGAGCCCGGTGCCCTTCCGCAGGCGCCCCAGGACCAAATCCTGTTCCACCCTGCCGAGAAGGACAGGGGTCTGCGTCCTGAGATCAGACAGGGATCCAGAAGTGGAATTGGGCCGCACCATATTTGCGTGTTTCGGCAAGTATCCATCTGGGCTGTAATTCTAACGTGGTGTTCCGGTCCGTTTCGAAGACCACGACCCCGCCCGGTGAGATCCAGGACCTCAGCTGACTGGATTGGCTAGCCCACAGGGCGGAGGCCATTTCATAAGGCGGATCCAGGAAAATCACCGCCTGGTCCCGGAAGGCGCCTGCTTGGAGCCGCCGCAGATCCATGCGGATCGATTGGATGGGCAGGCCGGCAAGATTTCGCTGAAGGCAGGTCCAGCCCGGTTCTCCCGATTCGACACAGGCCACTGGCGTGTACCCCCGTGAATGGGCCTCGACACCCACAGCTCCAGTCCCCGCGCAGACATCGAGAAATGGGCCGGAGGCCCATCGTTGGAGGATCGAAAACAAAGCCTCCCTGGCCCGGTCAGAGGTGGGGCGCACCCTCAGGTCCCCAACCGGGGGGGCTGAGAGTCGGCGCCCCTTCAGGGATCCGGCGACCACCCGCATGGTCTAGGACTGCGTCCGGATCATGGCTCAGTAGGCCCAGCGGAGGAGGGTCGCCCCCCAGGTGAAGCCGGCGCCGAAGGCTGCCAGGGCCACCAGATCACCTTTCTGCATGCGATTTTCACCCAGGGCCTGATGCAGGGCGGTGGGAATGGTGGCGGTGGTGGTGTTGGCGTAGCGGTCGATGTTCACCATCATGCGCGAGGGATCAAGTTCGAGCCGCCTGGCGGCGGCATCCATGATGCGGATGTTGGCCTGATGGGGAACAAACAGCTTGAGTTCATCCCCCTTGAATCCGTTGCGGTCCATCAGAAGCTTGCTGTTGTCGGCCATTTCACGGACGGCATTCTTGAATACCTCGCTCCCGGCCTGATGGATGTAATGCTCCTTTGCCGCTACGGTCTCAGCGGTGGCTGGCTTCAGGGATCCGCCCGCAGGCATGTATAGGAACTTGCCACCGGAACCATCCACCTTGTGTTCGAAGTCCAGGATGCCCAGGCCATCCTCCACCCGCTCCACGATGACTGCTCCGGCCCCGTCGCCGAAGAGCACCGAGGTGGCACGGTCCTCCAGGTTGATGATGGTGGACATGATGTCCACGCCGACCACGGCCGCCCGACGGATGGCCCCGCCAGCCACCATGCTGGCGGCAGTGGTCAGGGCATACAGGAAGCCCGAGCAGGCGGCATTCAGGTCGAAGCCAAAGGCGTTGCTGGCGCCGACCATGTCCTGGATGCGACAGGACGTGGCCGGGAACAGGGTATCGGGTGTCACCGTCGTGACGAGGATCAAGTCCAATTCAGAGGCCTTGAGGCCCCGATTGTCCAGAGCCATTTGGAGGGCCGGGGCGCCCAGCTGGGAGGCGCCGGTACCGGGTTCGACCCAGCGGCGTTCGCGGATGCCGGTGCGGGACCGGATCCACTCATCGTTGGTATCCATGATCTTGGACAAATCATCATTGGTGACCACTCGGGGAGGGAAACACTCTCCAGTGCCGGTGATGCCAACGGGAATGGCAAGACGACGGTTCAAGGGGCCTCCGGTACCAAACAGCCATCATCGCATGAAGGCCCCGTGACGTCAGCGCTCTTCCCTCAGTCGATGCAGTAGCGCGATGAGGCGATCCGGATCGACTAAGAGCAGGGTCTGACCCTCCACCCTGCAGACTCCACCCAGCCAGCGTTCCCTGGCATCTCCTGGGTCCACATCCTGCCAAGCCTCGGGTGGCGGGCTGATCGTCCCGATCATCCGTTCGAGGGGGAGACCGAGCCGTGGCCGCAATACTGCCATCGCCATTGGCTTACCTGGTGGGGTTTGACATCCCGGGAGGTCTTTCCACGCCAGTACAGGCAGGAACTCCCCCTGGTAGATCACCACACCATAGATCCCCCGTGGACGCCCCGGGAGGGGGGCGATGGGAGTGGAGGCCACAACCTCGCGAAGGTCCAGTGTCGACAGCAGCAGGTCCATTCCGGCTGCTTTGACATGGAGCCAGGATTTTTGCTCAGACACGGGCCACCCGCCGCATCAGGGAATCCATGGCCAGTCCAAGCATCGCCTCGGGATCCAGCAC
>Ga0224520_1000589_pt1 | contig 10652 bp, 8 predicted proteins | sample CFST25metaG_2_FD_180684 | JGI IMG/M metagenome (GOLD analysis project Ga0224520, IMG submission 180684) | Peat soil microbial communities from Stordalen Mire, Sweden - C.F.S.T-25 | ecosystem: Environmental > Terrestrial > Soil > Wetlands > Peat | place: Sweden: Norrbotten County, Stordalen Mire... | reverse complement strand
CTTCCTGCCTGACCGGCTAGTGGCTGAGTCGTTTGTCACCTTGCACGAGCTGACCGGTCGCCGTCTGGTGGCGGCGCTCGGCATCGGGGACTCGGAGAGCGTCTCGGAGAACGAGGCCTACGGGATCGCGTGGCCTGCGCTCGAGGATCGCCGGGCATCGTTGGCCGCCATCCTCGGCGAGCTCACTGCTCGAGGGATCGAATGCTGGGTGGGAGCGACCGCTCCGGCGACGCTCGAGATCGCACGCGCCGGCGGAGCAACGGTCAACTTGTGGAATGTGGAGCTGGACCGTTTGCAGGCCGAGACCGCACGCGGGCCAGCGACCTGGGCAGGTTCGTTTCCGGCCAAGGTCAGCCCCGCAGCTGATCAGCTGATAGGCCTGCGCGACGCTGGAGCCACGTGGGCGATATGGGGCTGGCCTCGTTCGATCGATCTCGTCACTCGAGCCTTGTGCGCAGCCGGGATGCAAGGCCGCAGAGATTAAGGGCTAACGTCGGGTGATGGAGCTTCGCAGGATTCAAGGACTTCCTCCGTACGTCTTCGCCGAGATCGACCAGCTGAAGTTGCAGGCGCGCCGTGCCGGTAGTGATGTCATCGACCTCGGCTTCGGGAACCCTGACATCCCTTCGCCGGACGTAGCCGTCGAGAAGCTCGCCGAGTCCGTCCATAACCCCCGCAACCACCGCTACTCGGCGAGCCGCGGGATCCCCAAACTCCGCCAGGCGATCGCGGATTTGTACCTACGGCGCTTCGGAGTGCAGCTGGACCCCGACCGCGAGGTTGTGACAACCATCGGAGCCAAGGAGGGACTCTCGCACCTCATGTGGGTTGTCGTGGGGCCGGGCGACACGGCGCTGGTTCCGTCGCCCTCTTACCCGATCCACTTGTACGCGCCACTGTTTGCTGGCGCGGATGTCCGGATGGTGCGCTTGGAGGGGCTTGGCAACGATGAGGCGGACACCGGCGAAGCCTTCTTCGCCAATCTGGTCGAGGCTTGGGAGTCGGCGTGGCCCAAGCCCCGGGTAGCCATCCTCTCTTTTCCGCACAACCCGACAACGGCGTGCATCGACCTTGCCACAATGACCAGGCTCGTCGAGTTCGCCCGCGAGCACGGAGTGCTCCTGGTACACGACTTCGCTTACTCGGACACGGCCTTCGACGGGTTCCAGCCCCCGTCGATCCTCGAGGTCCCGGGCGCGTCAGAGGTCGCCGTTGAGCTTTACACGCTGACCAAGTCGTTCTCGATGGCGGGTTGGCGAGTGGCCTTCCTTGTCGGCAATGCCGAGATGGTCCAAGGTCTCACCAAGCTGAAGAGCTACCTGGACTACGGAACGTTCCAGCCGATCCAGATTGCGGCGATCGTCGCCATGAACGAGGCGCCGGACTACCCGAAGCTTGTGAGAGAGATCTACCAGGGGCGTCGCGATGCCCTCTGCGAGGGGCTGACGCGCGTCGGCTGGGACGTGCCCAAGCCCAAGGGCACGATGTTCGTGTGGGCGAAGATTCCTTCAACGCCATTTCTAGAGATGGGCAGCATGGAGTTCTGCAAGTTCCTCGTCACCGAAGCGAAGGTGGCCACATCGCCAGGAGTGGGCTTCGGGCCAGGGGGAGAGGGCTACGTCCGTTTTGCTCTGATTGAGAATGAGCAGCGGATAGCACAGGCAGTGCGGAACCTCAGGAATGCACTGAAGCTGGGCTAGCACACCAACCCCCAGAACCTCCTACAAGCCGCTGAAACGGCTGGGAAGTACTAACACACACCCGCCGATCAACCTGTGCCGCTCCTGGCGGACCTACTCTGGGCAGGTGAGCAACGTACTACTGGCAGCCACAACCACACGAAGTACCTCGTCCTCTGTTGTCGTCATCTTCCTGGTGCTGTTCGTCCCGGCAGTGTGGGTGTGAACACCGGCCCAATCCAGCGGCGCGCGCCGGTCGAAAACGGTGGCGCGGTAGTCAGAAGTTACTGGCTGACGGGAGCCTCGTCCACAGCCCCGGCTGGCTTGTCGTTCGCGCCGGATCGAGCAGCTGAGCTGACGGCGTCCCGTTTGGTCTGTCGGGTCCGGGCCTTGGCGTCTTGGAGCCGGTAGCTCTCGCCCTTGGTCTCGATGATCCGACAGCGATGGGTGAGCCGGTCGAGGGTGGCTCCGGTGAGCCGCTCGGAGCCGAGGACCTCGATCCAGGACTCGAAGGGCAAATTGCTGGTGACGATCAGGCTCGTGCGCTCATACGCGGTCGAGATGACGTCGAACAACAGCTCGGCACCGACCTTGGAGGCCGGGACGTAGCCCAGTTCATCAAGGACGAGCAGATCCAACTTGGCCAACTGTGCCTTCAGGCGGAGAAAGCTCAACTCGTTCCGGGCCTCGATGAGGGCGGTGACGAGCTCGGTCGTGCGGAAGAACCGGACCCGGTAGCCCCGGGCGCACGCCTCGGCCGCTAGCGCTGTCGCCAGATGACTTTTGCCTGTCCCGGGATTCCCGATCAACAAGACGTTCTCTCGCTTGTCGATGTACTCACATCGCACCAGTTCTCCGATCAGCATCTTGTTGACCGACGGGCGCGCAGCAAAGTCGAAGGTGTCGAGCGTCTTGATCGTCGGGAACCGTGCGGCCTTTAAGCGCCGCTCGGCGGACCGCTTCTCGCGGTCCAACAGCTCGAGCTCCAACACCTGTAACAGATACGTCAAGTGGTCGACGTTGTCGGTGGCGCACCGGGCCGCCACCTTCTCGCACTCCGACGCGACTGTCGGCAGCCTGAGTGCTTTCAGGTGGTGTTTCAGCAGAACGAGGGACTTCTGTTCGAGGGACTTCATGGTGATGCTCCCTTTCTTCGCGGCGCGACCTGCGCCGAGATGGTGTGCGTGATGACGAAGTGACCGGCGAGCTCAGGCGCTGTGCGCGGTGAGTTCCCGGTAGGCAGTGAGGTCGGGGGTCTCGACCACCACCTCTTTTAGGTGCGGCAGGCCGTCGAGGCTGAAGAGCCCGACGGGCGCCTCGGCACGGTGCTCGAGGATGCAGGTGATCGCGTCGGAACCCGTCGCGCCGATGGCGAGCGCCTGTTCGACGGCGCCGGTGAGCTCGCGCATGGTGGCGCGCTCTAACAGCCGCAGCACCTTGATGAACTCCCGCGTGCCTTTGTGACCGAGGTCTGCCTCGAGGCGCCGGCGCAGCGTCAGGAGGCATTCGGGCATCTGGACGCCCTCGAGCGGGCGGGCGAAGTCGAGCGCGCCCGGCTTTCGCTCCAACAGGGCCAGGTAGTGGCGGAAGTCGAAGAACACGCCCTCTTTGTTCCATGATCGGGCATGGGTGGCCACCACGTCAGTACCGCAGAGGATCCGCAGATCATCGATCCCGCCAAGGCAGGTGACGCCGTGGTGTGCGAAAGAAGTAGGTACCGAATAGTCGTTGCGGTCGAATCTCACGAGCGACAGCGAGTTCGCCGATGTCTGCTCCACCCGGCGCACTTCGAAAGCCTCGGCCGGTAGTGCCAACATGGCGGCCCGGTCGTCTTCGAGTCGCACCGCCTTCTCCTCGGCCTTGCCCCGCACCCTGCGGAACAGGTCCGCGTAACAGGCTGCGGCGAGGTACTCGTTCAGTTCGGTGAACGAGGAGAACGACGGCACAGGAACCAACAGGTTCCGGCGCGAGTAGCCCACATGGGTCTCGACATGTCCCTTCTCGTTGCCCCGTCCCACCCGGCAGAAGTGAGCGTCGAATAGGAAGTGGCTCTGCAGGCGCAGGAACTCGCGGGTGAGGTCGCGCTCGGCACCGACGATCTTCTTAACGGCGATGGAGGTGTTGTCATAGCTCGTGCGAAGCGGTACGGCGCCGTAGAAGGAGAACGCGGCCTGATGGCCCGCGTGGAAGGTCTCGGTGCACTCGCGCGGGTAGGCGCTCAAGAAGTAGACGTCGGAGTACGGCAGCGTCATCACCGCCAGGGCGGCCTTTCGCCGCTCGCCCGCGATCTCGACCGTGGCCTCGCCGAAGTCGAACTGGGCGTGGCCTGGCGGGTGCGAGAGTGGGACGAAGACTTCCTTCGAGTAGGCCTTGGCCTGAGCCACCGCCTCACGCACCTGGGTGATGCCGCCTGAGTAGCCGTACTCGTCACGCAACCGCTCGAAGATCCGCCGGGCGGTGTGGCGCTGCTTTACCGGGGCGGTCTTGTCAGCCTCGAGGATCTCGTCGATCACCCCCAAGAACTCGCCCAGCTTCGGTCTCGAGCGTTCGGCGCTCACGCGGTAGCCGGGCGGTTCAGGGTGGGTGAGGATCTTGTAGAGCGTCCACCATCCCAGCCCGTACTCCCGGCAGACGGAACGCTTGGAGGCTCCGTCGACCAGCACCTTGCGGCGGATCTCGGTCCATTGGTTCATTTCGGTGCGCACCCTTCACCCCGATCCGGCCGCCTGGCTGGCTTCCGAGGGGGAAGCTTCCGGGCCAGCTCGGTCAGATTCGGGGATGGTCGGGCGCCACCGTTTTCGACCGGTGGCCGTCAGGCCGCGCGCGCTACCGTTTTCGACCGGCGTTTACATAAGCAGCCACGCTCAGGACGTTCAGATGGAACAAGACGGCACAAACGTGTTGTGCCGCCTATGATTGGGAAGGAGTTCTACATGCCTAGAAAGCGAAGGGCTATAATGCCCCCGCTAGCTGTCTTTGTCCTTCTCTCATCAGTGATGGCCGTGCCTATTATCTGGCTCTCTCCGTCGGCCGGAGCCGCCTCATGTGGCACTGCAGAGGTTACCTTTGACGGAACCAACGTCGGATCACAGAACGTCTATTACGTCCAATCAAACATTACGACCAACGTGCCGACACTGTGTGGCGCATCCAATTCACACTCCTCTGCATGGACCATGATCCAGGGCTCCGCTGGCAGTGGTGGATATGCTCAGTCAGGATATATCAGGCTCAAGGGATATTCGACCGCCCACATGTTCGCTGAGTACAATGAGTACAACTCTGGCAGCTTTCACTTTAAAGAGGGCGCCGCTGCACCTTCTGGGGCGCCGCTGTATTATGAGAGCTACGATTTCAGTGCCGGTGATATTCAGATGGTCGTTGACACCTCGACGCTACTCCTAACGACAGACTTCGATCCGGAACTGGTTTGGACGACTCCGTGGGTTCCCGAGTGGGAGGGTGAGACTCACCACACGGGGGATAACATGCCGGGCACAGCGTCCGCGCGGACGTACTTCTCGAGCATGTTGGTCACAACCAGTCGCGGTGGCGGCGCGGTGACTCCCTCTGGGCTCACGGTTAGTGTCAGTAACCCAGGTACAAACTACGGAGTCGCGTGGGACACAGTAGACAGCAAATTCGATATCTGGACAAAGTGAAGGTGGGTACGATGAAGCGCAAGGGAATAGTGCTGGTGACCACGATTGGTGCAATGGTGCTCGCTCTCGCCGTGTCCATTCCGGCCCTCACAGCGGGCGGAGCGACCCGACAACGACCGCGAATTTCGGCGGGTGCGTCTTACGCACCACTTCCAGCGGCTGCCTACACCGGATTGGGCGTTAGCCTGAATCCGTTGCAAGGCTCACAGCTTGCAACTGTCCAGGTGACCGTTTCCGAAGCGAGGTCAGTTGCTCAAGAGCGACTTGGCCTAACAAACGCGGAGGCCAGTAACGTCACAGTCCTGGTGGGGAGTTTCACCGACGACGAATACGCGACGACCGACGCTGCCGGCGTGAAGGAGTTAGTGGCCGACGACTTGCCCGCCTACGTCGTGACCTTCTCCGGGTTGTCCATAGCCGCTGCTAACGGGGGACCCGGAAGAAACACTCAAGAGAGCGTTGTAGTAGACGCGGCGAGTGGCGAGGTGGTCGAGGTCTTCTCGTTTCAATGATGTGTGTCGTTGTAAGGTGGGCCACTGAACCGGTTCTCTAGGACGGCGCTGAAGTAAGGGTCCACGCCCTGCGCCTGTTTCAATCAGACTCAGTGCGACTCAGGCACTGGCCATGGGCCTTGGCGGTTAGCGTTCTGGCGTGGGTGGCGTCCCACGCGCGGTGTAAGTAGCTCGAGGCGCAGGTTCCGACGAGAGCCTATGCGGCTGCTGTGACGGTTTCTTCTGGAACGGGATCTCGTTGCTCTCCGAGGAGCTCGCGCCGGAGATCTTGCAGGCGCCTGAGCGCACGCGGTGCCATCTACCTGGGATGACGCGAAAGTCGCGCCAAACTCCGGTCGGAGGAGGGACATGCACGATCTCGTACTACTACTCGTCACTGGCGCCTGAACTCCTGAGGACAAGGAGGTAATCGACCTTGTCTGAAGCGGTGCCTCGGAGGGCCGTCTCGGCAGTTCCTACCCGATCGAGGTCAGCCACCCGCCGCGGCAAGCACTCTTTCGACTATCGGCCCTGCGGCCTCCGCCCCGGTCTCGCTGCAGGAGATACCTGCTTGAGCAGGCAGAACAGCCGCCACGGCGATCTTTGGCGTCTGACCCGTCCCGGCCGGTCCTGTAGCGATCATCCAGTCTGCTGAGCAACCTGATACGCCTGTCTCTGCGGTTCCGGTCTTCGCGGCGACGTCGAGATTCGAAGGAAAGACTCCCACTGCGGTGCCGTGTGTCGCGACGCCCAACATGAGGGTTCGAACCGTGTTGGCCGTGCTCGGCGACGTGGCCCTCAACCAGACGTGGGGTTGGTATTGCTCGACGACCTGGCCGATGTCGCTCACGACGCGCTCAAGCAGGTGCGGGGCCATGATCTTTCCACCGTCGGCAATCGCAGCGGCGACCAGGGCATTCTCGAGCGGAGTTTCTTGCACGTTCTCTTGGCCGATGGCCGAGTAGGCCGTGGCGGGTTTGTTGTCGGCAATGGTCGAGGCCGGAGGGAAGTAGGCGGCGACGGCACCCGGGAGGTCTATGGGTGGCACCTTGTCGAAGCCGAAGGCGCCTGCCTCAGTGGCGAGGTTCTGAGCCCCGAGGTCCATCCCGATCTGCGCGTACGCGGTGTCGCACGAGATTGCTAGTGCTGTCGCGAGCGATCCTCCGCAGACTTCACCGGCGTAGTTCTGCAGCGTCTTCGTTGTCTGCGGCAGATGGATGAACGACGCATACGGCCATGCGATCGATGCGATCGACGGGTCGTGGTCGAAGATGGATGCGGTCGTGACGACCTTGAATGTGGAACCCGGTTGAATGAGAAACTGCGTGGCGCCGTTCACAAGTGGCGAGGATCCGCTGTTTGGGTCCAAGGAGTTGTAATAGTCATTCGCAGCTCGGGCATTCAAGGTTGACATGCCGTTCGGGTTGAAGGAGGGGCTGGAGTACATCGCTTCAATGTCCCCCGTCGCGGGATCGATGGCGACTACGGCGCCGCGCAAGTTCCCGACCGCTTGCTCGGCCGCCTGCTGAACAGTCGGCGAGATTGTTGTCACGACTGAGTCAATCGTGACCTGCTGGGCGAGGAGCCCTTGGAGACCCGAGCCAGAAGACTCGCGCTCGGTGAGGTAGCGGTCATACTCGTCGTCGAGACCCGTTGTGTTCTCCGCCGTGGCATCGTAGTAGCCCGTGACGGCGGCGTAGAGCGGGCCGTCTGGATAATGACGTTCGTAGCCCTGCCCAGTGTGGATGGACTCGGCGAGAACGGTGCCATCACTAGCCAGGAGTTGGCCCCTCGGATTCTGGTACCAGGTCGCCAACGGATTCTGAGGAGGATTGTCGGGGTTGGCACGAAGTGATGGGGCCTCCCGTACCTGAAGGTTGTTCAACTGCAAGAAGAGACCAACGAAGCAGACGAGCATGACGAGGGCCAGAACTCTGATGCGACGATTCAATTAGCCAGGTTCCTTTCCTGTAAAATCGAACCGGATGAGTCTCATCCGATCCGATCGGGAAACTCACTAAGAGCTTATGGCCAGCAACGATCGACATTTGATAAGGCCACTTCGCGAAATTGGGGACAACTGTTCATTCTCGTGGCCGCCCTGATCCATGATCATCCCTGGCGAACCGAGGCATTCGCCAGCGCTCTTAGCGCGACGCGCGTTTGACACATGGGGAAAAGGCAGCTGCAAATATCCGGCGACGGCGACACCCACTCAGTCGCCATCACCAGTTCCGCTCCGCCTCGAGGACACGAAAAACCCGAAGCGCCTCAACCCCGAGCGGTGCCTTCGTGAGATCAGTTGCCGCCATTCAAGTCCGAACTCTCTCCGTCTCGCTCAACGGCAGCTCGGCGGAGCGACCTAGGGCCAGGTTGCCGGATCCAGTCACGTCACGATCACCACTTCAGCATGGAGAGCTGGCAACACTCAGCATGCGCTCGTATTGGCACTAATGTAAAGATTGCCAGGATTATCATCCCGCGTACCAGACGTCAAGTAAGCGTTATTGTTGCTAAAACAATCCGCCCAGCCGCCACCGTTCAAATCCTGATGCAGCCAAACGCGGTACCCCGTGGAATTGAAGAGAAAACTGTTGGCCTCCCCGATATATGTAGCATCAGATCCGTAGTAGCAAAGAGTGCCTGAAACGCCGATGGTGACTGCGTTAGGCACGAAGCTATAATAGCATTGCTCACCACTCGCACTGGGTGAACAAGCCGCGGAATTCGTTGACACCCCGAGACTCTTGGCGCTCACATCGCGGCCTGACAGGTTGTAAGCCTGCCCGTAGTCGAAGCAATCCTCCCAACCTGTTCCATCCGCCTTCTGATGGAGCCATACTCGGACGCCAGCGTCGTTCACCAAGTTCCACACCGCACCGTTGGTCGGGTAGAGCACCCCTTTGCCCTCATGCCCTCATAACAATTGTTGTAGGCGCCGACTGTAAAGGCAAACGGAACGCCATATCCGCATATCGCGTCTGCATCAGTACTATCCGGCTCGACCGCGCTACGAACTTGCTGTACGTGCGCGAAGCCAGAGGAATGGATTGAGCTTGACCGTTGCGATGGCTGCCGCGCGGTAACAGAAAAGGCCGATGGTTGAGTAGTGGTTTCTGTCGGTGGAATGGCTGTTAGGGAGGTATTGATCGGGTCAGAGACTGGACGAACAATGATGACAGGAGTCGAGGAGTGGCCGTAGTCTTGGCTCAAGGCAACACTGCCACTGGACGCGATGGTCAGGAACGTCACTCCCGCTGCCACAGCTAACAATGACCGACACGCGCGTCTGCTAGAAGCCTTAGACGCGAGCATTCCTACTATCCCAGAGCGTTTGAACATAGCTGCTGCGTCCTTTCTTGGTAGGCGTAGGGATGAAGAGGGGGAGGGGAAGGGATCGCCAGGACCACTCACCTTCTCGGAGAAATGACTGGTGCTTCGCAAGAGCATTAGCCACCGCCTGCCAGTCCGGGGCGCCCATCTTGCCGCCTTCCCGATTTCAGTGGCGAGAGCCACGGCTGTGATGCTACGCCCTCTGGTGACGTTGTCAACGTCACGACATGGAGCAACTGTTACCGGCAGGACTGAATGAGAACGGATCGATATCATTGGGTAGGGATGGTTCGGCGTGCCTGCATGCTGGCGCGAGGGGACGTCGGTCTGGACTTTGGCGGGTCAGCAGCGATTTCTGGCTCTCTGCGTTGAAGTGGGGATCGTGGGGTAGCCGACCATCCACCAACGCGGCCAGAGGCCCCGACGTCGTTGCTGTTGTTGAACGACAGCTCGACGCACCCACCCGAGCGAGCCGTGCCAGAACGGGCGAACGACGCCGTGGCCTCACGTTTTGTGCTCCGGCGGGGTGTGGAGGATCAGGGAGTCAAGGTTCACCTGGCGTTTTCGAGACCCACCTCAGGCCTCAACGAGACGATTCTCTGGCTCTACGGCAAGAACCGATTGACGGTCACCCGGCAGCTCCACTACTCGGCAGACCACGACGGGTCGCTGGACCTAACGCTCTTTGTGAATGGCATTCCAGTGGCGACTGCGGAGTTGAAGAGCCCAGTGAACGGCCAAGACGTGTCTCATGCGATTGCCCAGTACAAGAAGGATCGCAACGAGCCGGGCAATGCCCTTTTGAACAGGCGGGCAGCGGTGCATTTCGCTGTCGACCCGAGTCTCGCCTACATGACAACACGTCTTGCAGGTGACGGCACGGAGTTCATGCCCTTCAACCGAGGGAGCAATCCCGGGGAGTTGTCGTGCGGGAAGGGGAATCCTCCGAACCCCGGCGACTACGCCACCGCTTACCTGTGGGAGTCTGTTTGGCAGTACGACAACTGGTTGGACATCCTGCTGCGGTTCGTAGAGGAGTTCTACGAGGGCAGTGGCAAGACTAAGAAGCGCCAAGTCATCTTCCCAAGGTTCCACCAGTGGGACGTCGTGAAGCGCCTGGAAGCCGATACGCTGGCCCATGGTCCGGGACAGTCCTACCTCATCCAGCACTCAGCGGGATCAGGTAAGTCAAACTCCATTGCCTGGCTCGCTCATCGACTCTCCGTCCTTCACGACTCCAAGGACAAGAAGGTCTTCGAGAAGGTTGTGGTTGTCACCGACCGGAGGTTGCTGGACGAGCAACTCACGGCAACGGTGCAGCAGTTTGAGAGTGTTGTGGGCACATTGGTTTCCGTGGAGGGAAAGAGGGGACCAAAGAATGCGGAGTTGGCCGACGCTCTCACCGGTCAGGCGAAAATCGTCACGGTCACGCTGGAGACCTTTCCATTCGTAATCGAGCGGATCGCCGACGCCGACCTGGCGAAGAA
>Ga0224520_1000587_pt1 | contig 10673 bp, 8 predicted proteins | sample CFST25metaG_2_FD_180684 | JGI IMG/M metagenome (GOLD analysis project Ga0224520, IMG submission 180684) | Peat soil microbial communities from Stordalen Mire, Sweden - C.F.S.T-25 | ecosystem: Environmental > Terrestrial > Soil > Wetlands > Peat | place: Sweden: Norrbotten County, Stordalen Mire... | reverse complement strand
AGATCCACGAGGAACTCAAATCCCTGCCGGGGCTGAGCCAGATGGAGGAACAGGCCCGGGACTTCCTCAAGGTCCAGGTGGGGGCGGCGGAGGATTCCGTCGGGTTCAGCGAAGTCCAACTCCAGGAATTCACCCTGGAGAAGTTGCGCATCGTGAGCTTGACGCTGGCCCAGAGCGTGGCGCTGGATCACTTCGAAGCGGCGGTGAGCCGGGCCATGGCCCGGTTCCAGCCCGTGGTCAGTGCGCTCAGCCATGAGGGCAAGCTGCTGCTTCCCCACCGGGAAGTCCTGCGGATTGTCGGTTTTGCCATGGAGGTGCGCGCCGCGGTGCTGGATAACCTCACTCTGTTTGATGATCCGCCCGAGACCTGGGAAAGCGAGTCCCTGGCCCATCTCGACAGCGCCCTCTACGATCAGTTCGACCTGGAGGAGCGCCTCGGAGCCATCAAGGAGAAGCTCGCCTACCTCCATGACACGGGGGCCACTTTCCTCGGCCTTCTGGAAACACGCAAGAACCACCGGCTGGAGTGGATCATCATCCTGCTTATCCTGGTCGAGATCCTCCTCTTCATCGGAAAGGATCTGCCTTCTTACCTGGTGCATGGTTTGAGGTAACCTGATGGGCCGAGAACCGATGCCTCCCTCCGAGAACAGCACTGCCCACCTGGACTCTGGAAGTCCACCAACAGCTTCGGCAAGCTCGGTGGAACCCATCGCACCTTCCCATCAAGCCGCGGCCAATCCGGGTTCCAGCAGCACCTTCGAGAGCTTCCTGGCGGATGTGGAACGCTGCGTTCCTGACGCGGGACAGCTCCTCCTGTTCTCCGGGGAACAGCTCCGATTGGAGGTGATGCTCCTTAGGCATCAGAAGAATCCCCGTGTGATCTGGGGGCTCAAGCGGCACGAGGACTGGGCCTTCAAGGCCACCCTCCTTCGGTTCGCCCGGGGAAGCGAACCGGTGCATCTCGTCCTGTCCACGGAGGACCAGGGCGGCTACCGGGTTCGAGGCTGGGTGGTGAAACGGTCCATAGATTCCTTCTGGGCAGCACCCTTGCCTGACCAACAGACCAGCCGCTTCTGGGAGCGATGTCTCAACCGGTTCTTATTGAAGAATCTCGGGGCTGGCCTGGCTTCAGATCGCGCGGAGCCTTCCCCGCAGCCGGAACCGCTCGCTGAGCCTTGACCATTGAAGCGCGAGGAATTCAGTCAGGCCCCAGATGACCACTCCCACGATGGCTGCGCCTGACATGAGCGAGGATCGTGCAGAAAGGGATCGCATGGCAGTGTCCTCCAATCGGCGCATGGATGCTGGCGTCCTGCGCGGAAGCCAGCGGATGAAGGTGACGATAGTGCCTGTGATCGAGACGGGCATGCCGGGGCGGTGACAACTCTGTAACGGATCCCCCAATTTTTCGCGTAGCCGGCATGAACACCTGCACGGCGCCCCATCTGGTCCCTTCACCCTTCATAATCGGGACCATGCAGCAGCTGCCTCATCTCGACGAATTGGCCAAGATCATCGATACCGGCGGGAGGCATTTCGAATCTCGCGTCCTATGCGAGGTGGACTGCCAGGGACAGCGCATGCCGGTCCAGGTGGTGACGCTGGGCAACCCCGATCCCAAGGTGCCTGCCGTCGGGTTCTTCGGCGGCGTCCACGGGCTGGAAAGGATCGGTGCGGAAGTGGTGATGGCCTATCTGCGGAACCTGGCCACGCGCCTGAAGTGGGACGATACCTTGCACCGGCAGCTGGAATCGGTCCGGCTGGTGTTCATGCCCCTGGTGAATCCTGGCGGCATCTGGCGGGGGACCCGCGCCAATCCCAATGGCGTCGATCTGATGCGCAATGCCCCGGTGGAATCCAGGGAGCACGTTCCCTGGCTGATCGGGGGCCAGCGCATCAGTCCTCACCTGCCATGGTTCCGCGGTCCATCCGACCAGCCCATGGAGGTGGAGAACCAGGCTGTCTGCGACGTCATCGCCCGCGAATTCCTTCCGCGCCGATTCAGCCTGTCGGTGGACTGCCACTCGGGTTTCGGCGTCAACGACCGCCTCTGGTTTCCCTATGCCCACACCCGCGTTCCCATCGGGCATATCGCCGAGATGCACGCCCTCAAGGACCTGTTCCAGGAAACCCTGTGCAACTACCGGTACATCTTCGAGCCGCAAAGCAGTCAATACCTCGCCCATGGCGACCTGTGGGATCACCTGTATCTGCGTTCGCAGAAGCGACCCGAGAACATCTTCCTGCCCATGACGCTGGAAATGGGCTCCTGGACCTGGGTGAAGAAGAATCCCCGCCAGTTCTTCTCGCTCCTCGGTATCTTCAATCCCCTGATCGAGCACCGCCAGCAGCGCGTGTTGCGGCGGCACCTGCCCCTGCTGGAATTCTTCGTGCGGGCCGCCTGCAGCCATGTCTGGTGGATTCCCACGGGAGCGGAGCGCGAGCAGCACCGCCTTCGGGCCCTGGACCACTGGTATCCGGAGCTGGGACAGGACGGCCTGCCATGAGCACCTGGATCCTGCTCCGGGGCCTCACCCGCGAAAAGCGCCATTGGCGCGGCTTTTCTCAGGCATTGCTCATGGAATTGCCGGGCGCCAGGGTGATCGAGCTGGAACTGCCGGGGAATGGCGAGCTGAACGGGATGGCCAGTCCTTCGAACATCGCAGCCATGGCCTCCCATTGCCGCGCCGAGCTGGCGGGACTCGGCATCCCACCGCCCTATCACCTGCTGGCCATGTCCATGGGCGCCATGGTGGCCACGGCCTGGGTGGTCAGCCATCCCGAAGAGGTTGAAGCCTGCGTGCTGATCAATACCAGCTTCGGCGCCTTCAGCCCGGTCTACCAGCGCTTCCGTCCCCGCGCTTGGCTGGCCTTGCTGCGCTTCCTGTTCATGCGATCCGAGCGGAAGCGCGAAGCGCTCATCTTCGAGCTCACCAGCCGGCTTGTGGATCCGCCGGCCCCGGTCATCGATGAATGGGTCGCCATCCGCCGGTCGCGGCCCGTGAGCCTGCGGAACGCCTTCCGGCAACTGTTCGCGGCGGCGAGGTTCCGCGCCCCGCTGAACCCGCCGGCGAAGACGCTGATCCTGGCCAGCGCCGGTGACCGGTTGGTCAATCCAGGTTGCTCGAAAGACATCGCCCGCCGCTGGAGCTGTGCCCTCGCGGTCCACCCAGCCGCAGGCCACGACCTTCCCCTCGATGATGGGGCTTGGGTCTCGAAGGAAGTTCACGACTGGCTGGCCAGGGCCGGATCTCCTGGTATTGGCCGCTAGGTTTTTATTACCAGAGAGAACTCGTGAAAGGTGTCCCGCCTTCCGGACCGGTAGTCGCATTCACACGGTGTTAAGGCCTTCTGGGTTGGTTTGCTTCCGGCGACCCGGATCCAGAATTGAAGAAGTCGTTCGGGAAGCTTGGAGATCCCGCCGAGGGGAGCGTCCTCGGGTGAATGTCTGGTATCACCCGGGGGAGGCCGGAAGATCCGGAAGGTTCAAAATGAAGGGTTAGAGCTGTTCATCTTGATTGAAAAGAGATCTCTCTGGCTTCACTTTATTGCTTAAGTTGTTATAAATATTGTTCTTATAAAATTGGAATGAATGATGCTCAAACCCAATCAGAGAAGCTGAGGGTTGACGATGAAATTTTACACCGCCGTAGTCCTTGCTTTTCTCTCTCCGGCGTTCTTCTCCGCTTCAGAGCTCGCGGGTCCATCGGCCTCCCTCCAGGGTCGCATCGCAAGGGCGCGGAGCCCTCAACTCCGGTGGTCCAACTGGACCGACTACCGCGTTTATGTGGCGGAGTTCTATAAACGCCTAGGTGGCCGAACCACGTGGGTCCAGGGCGGGGTTCCAACCCCTCAGGCCCGCGAAGTGGCCGCCAAACTTGCGAGTGCCGACCTGAAGGGGCTCAGCGCTTCCGCCTATGAAGGTGACCAGTGGCCCGCAAGGATGGCCGCGCTCGCCAGCGGCAGTGGGTCTAAGCTCGAAGCCTTCGATGTGGCATTCACGGTCAGCGTGATGCGCTATCTCTCGGACCTCCGGCTGGGCCGGATCAACCCGGCCAAGCTGGCTCAAGGGTTCGATGGGAAGTCCAGGAGGCTCTTTCTGGTAGGGTTGGCCGCAGAGCTGACAACGGCCCAGAATCCTGGGGCACGCATGGAGCAGATCGAGCCTTCCCTCCCTGGGTACCGCGCGCTCCTCGCCCAGATCCCGCGCTATCTCGAGCTGTCCAAACATCCGTTCAAGCCCATCCACGCCGTAAAGAAGCTGGCCCCCGGGGATGTCTATCCTGACGCTCAAGCCCTCGCAGATCTCCTCGTCGCTCTGGGCGACCTCACCCCGGAGGAGGCCAAGGCGCTGCCGGAAGGGCGCTACATGCCCGCCCTCGCCGCAGCGTTGATGCGCTTTCAGGTCCGGCACGGCCTTGACGCCGACGGCAAGCTCGGCATGAAGACGGTGGTCCAGTTGAACACACCGTTCTCGCGGCGGCTCACCCAGATTCGTCTCACCCTCGAAAGGTGGCGCTGGGCCGAACTCGAGCCGGCCCCGCGCATGATCCAAGTGAACATTCCGGCCTTCAATCTCTCGGCCCTATCCGCGAAGGGGGACGGCTACCAGACGGACCTCTGGATGCGGGTGGTGGTCGGGAAGGCCCTCCTCCACCAGACCCACCTCCTTACCGGGAAGATGGACGCTGTCATCTTCCGCCCGACCTGGGATGTTCCCCGGAGCATTCTTCAGCACGAGATCCTCCCTAAGTTGCGGAAGCACCCATCGCTCCTCGGCCAGGAAGGGTACGAGATCGTGCCGGTCGGTGGAGCAGGGGCAGCGATCACGGTTCCCACAGCCGCGGCGGTCGATGGTCTCGCGACGGGGAAGCTTCGGCTCATCCAGAAGCCGGGCCCCAGGAATGCGCTCGGACACGTGAAGTTCCTCTTTACAAACTCGTTCCAGATTTACCTCCACGACACCCCCGCCCAAATCGCCTTCGAGAGCTCGCGGCGCGATTTCAGTCATGGCTGTATCCGCCTGGAGCACCCTGCGGACCTGGCAACGTGGGTCCTAGGGGACACGCCAGGATGGAACGCAGAAAAAGTGAAGGCAGAAATGACTGCAGAGGGTTCGCCCTCCATGGTGCCCGTGAACTCACCCATCCAAGTCGTGATCGTATATGGCACGGCCACAGTGGATGGAACGGGCAAGGTCTATTTTTACGATGACATTTATGGGAACGACAAGCGGCTGGCACGGGCATTGGCCGCCGGTTACCCGTACCGCTGGTGAACGCCTACCAGCGCCGGACCGGCCCGGTATCCACGTGGATGAAATCAAGCGCGCGATAGTAGCCGACCCCTCCGCGCCGCATCCCGATCGCTGCGTCACGAAGCTTGGCCGTGGGCGTGCCTGGAAGGCGGATGTCGATGGCCCGGGCTTGCATATGGAGGCTGTGCTTGGCGATCCCTGTCCTGGTTGCGGCCAGCATCTCGTTGGTCTCTGGAGAACGGTACCCGGAGATGACATGGAATTCAGCGCCATTCCGCCCCACTTCCCTGGCGAGGTCTGAGAGGACATCGAACAGGGCGGGGTCGAAGGGATGCCCATGGCCGTTGCGGTGATCGCCGAGGAAGCTCTCAAGCTCCTCAAGCGCCTCCGGGACGAAGACGTCGCCGATGCGGTAGACAAGGTCAAGCCTCTTGCCCGTATGGGTGTTGTACAACCGGATCCGAGACGCGGCCATGGCGGCGTGCCCGTGAACCGAACCAGTAAGGAACAGAGCGGTGACGAGTGCGCAGTACATGTATCGTTTGAAGGGAAAAGGGATTAGTCGCATCCGGTGGAATTCTCCAGAATTGGATTCCGCCTTGGAGAGAGGAGCGGTGGATTCACTGTACCACGCCGACTGCGGCACATCCCTTTTCGACACGGATTCCCCAGAATGACCTGACTACCCCACCAATCGCGACAGCAGCTCATCCAACGGCACGCTCACGATGGTGGAGGCATGGTCGCTCATGGCGTAGGGGAGGATGAGATCCCGGCCATGGACAAGGGAGCCGCAGCTGTAGACGACGTTGGGGACGTAACCTTCGCGGTCATCACCATCGGGTGACATGAGGGGTTCGGATAGTCTTCCTAGCACTTTCGTCGGATCTTGCAGATCGAGCAGAGCGGCTCCGATGCAGTACTTGCGCATGGGGCCGACCCCGTGCGTGATCACCAGCCAGCCAGCCTCGGTCTCGATGGGCGAGCCGCAGTTCCCGATCTTCACGGATTCCCATATTTCCGCGGGACGCATGATCAGCCTCGGATCGCTCCAGTAGTGCGAGTTGTCCGAGAGCATGATGAAGAGGTTCTCGTCATCCTGCCGGGAAAGCATGGCGTAGCAGCCATTGATCCGCCGCGGGAAAAGCGCCATGCCCTTGTTCTGGACGTCCGCACCGTTGAGGGTGAGTACCCTGAAGTTCAGGAAGTCATGGGTCTCGATGAGCTGGGGCAGGATGGCATGCCCGTTGTAGGCCGTGTAGGTGGCGAAGTAATTCACGGTGCCATCGTCGTCGGTGAAACGGACGAAGCGGGCGTCTTCGATCCCATTGCTCTCGTTCGCCGAGACGGGGAAGATGATGCGCTCGCTCATGGGGAGATTGGGCGGGAAGTGCATCTCGTAGTTGGAGTCGGCCAGCCATTGGATGCAACTGAGCGTGCTGGTGAGCCCCTGGGTGACCGGCAGAGTCTCCCGCCGGATGCGAAGCACGCTGTGGTTCAGTTCACTTCGCGTGAAGTTCTCCCCGAGGGGCTCCATCACGTCCGCGGACGCGCCGTTGTCGAAGCCCATTTCATGCAGCTTCACCACGAACGGCGTCTTCTTATAGCTGGGGTTGGGGTCCAGCTCTGGCGCGGTGACGAACCGGGAAATGGGATCCAGGCGGATGTCGCCCTCGGGATCGATGAGGCCGGTGCGGAATTCGATGGAAGAGATGTGCCCTTCACCGGTGGCGCGAAGGCTCATGATGAACCGCAGGGCACCCGCAGGCACGCCGCCCTGATCCGGATGCTGCACGATGGACGGGTTGAAGAGCGCGGCGGATTCCAGTGCGTACTCACCCGAGAAGAGCGCTCCGATGAGGAGCTTGCGTTCTTTCGAGAGAGGGCGCTGGGTGAAGAGGTAAGGGACCACCTTCTCGAAATTCGCCAGCATAGGTGATTCGATATCGACATGGCGGGCATCGAAATCCTTCAGCACGGCATTCAGATCCCGCACGGCCTCTTCCTCGCTCAGGGCAAGGGCGCGGCCGATGATGGTCGTGATGCGCTGGGCAGTGGCCGGGATGAAGGGACGGAGGATGACCCGGGCACTTTCGGGAACCAGCGAGATCTCGTGGTGGCGGATGTGGATTGGGCTCGTCATGCGTGACTCACGGGATGGGCGATCAGATGTTCGGCGAAGTTCATTTCTGCGAGAGAGAGATGGAAAGCCAGGGTCGATTCAGCACCCTGGTTCTCGCTGACCCGGTCCTGGTGCAGCCCATCGCTGCAGCCACCGCTGCTGGAGTCGTACAGGGGCACGCCGAGATCGTTCCGGCCGAGGAACCACTCGAAGGCTCGCTTGGCCTCCCGGGGCCAGACCGCGTCCTGGGTGGCCCGGAAGGCTTCGAGGCAGGCGGAGACCATGGCTTGCGCCTCCACCGGCTGCTGATCGAAATCTGCGCGGGCACCGCCCCGTTCGCAGAACCCGTTGCTGCCGATGGGCCGGAAGTGGCCCGCTTGCGTCTTCTGAAGGGAGGCGAGCCACCGGAGGGATTTGAGGCCGATGTCCAGGGCCTCGGGGTCCGGCAGCCACTGGCCGCTGAGGAGAAGGGCCTGGCACAGGCGGGCGTTGTCGTAGGAGGCGATGGGCTCGAACCAGGGCCAGTCCTCGGTGGCACAGGATTTCCAGAGGTTTACGAGCTTCCCTGTCAAGAGCCTGCAGGCTGCCAGCACCTGGGGGTGGCCGGGGAAACGGCGGAGGTACTCGTGGATGCCCAGCAGGGTGAAGGCCCAGGCCCGAGGTGACGTGAAGGATTCCACCAGGGGCAGCCCGCGCTCGAAGAGCTGCCCGGAGAGTCTCTGGTGTCCCTCATTGTGCGAGCGGCCTGCGCAGGTGCCCAGCGCCCAAAGGGCACGCGCATGGCTGTCCTCACTGCCGGCCACCTCCAGCCATTGCCGTCCATGGCTCATGAAGTTGCGGAAGCGGTGGGTCTCCTGGTTCATGGCTGCGGAGAGGAAGGCCAGATAGCTCGTGGCCTGACGATCGAGTTTCTCTTCCGGGGGGCGCCCCCCGAGTTCATCCAGCAGGATGCAGAGGATCAAGGCCCGGGCATTGTCATCGGTGCAGTAGCCTTCGTGGAAGTTCGGCACATTGAACATGGCGTGCTGGAAGATGCCGGTGCCGTCGCTCATGCGCACGATGTGGCTGAGCCGCAGGGGCGGCAGGTCGTAGGGGCGGCTGGCCAGGGTCCATTCGGCAAAAGCTGTGCGAGGCGCGGCCTTCCGGTCGGCCCGGGCCCGCCGGAAGGACTCAAGGTAGCGCTGGGCCACCGCGGGCCAGATCATCTCCCGCCCGACCAAGTAGGCCTCTTCGCGCGTGCGTTGCAGTCGTGCCGGGTCGTCGAGGAAGGTGCATACGCCCTCCGCGATGGCCTGCGGATTCCGGAATGGCACCAGGATGCCCCGTCCATCCGCCAGCAGTTCCTGGGCATGCCAGTAGGGCGTGGACACCACGGCCTTGCCCGCGCCGAAGACATAGGCCAGGGTGCCCGAAGTGATCTGGGCTTCATTGAGATAAGGCGTGAGGTAAATGTCCGTCGCACCGATGAACTCTTTGAGGTCGTCCAGCGAAACGAAGCGGTTGTAGAAGATCACATGTTCCTTGACCCCACAGGCTTCGGCCAGCCGCTCCAGACCCAAACGGTAGCTCTCCCCCTCCCGGGCCACCAGGTGGGGATGAGTGGCTCCAAGCACGAGATAGACCACGTTCGGATGCCGCCTCACGATCTCAGGCAGGGCTTCGATGGCATGCTCGATGCCCTTGCCTGGCCCGAGCAGTCCGAAGGTGAGCAGCACCATGCGGCCTTCCACGCCGAGCTGGGCCTTGTAGAAGCTCGAATCGATGAAGGGGATGTCCGGAATACCGTGTGGAATGAGATCCACCTTGGCGTCCGGAACCCCATAGGTCTCTCGCAGGATCTCCGCGCCTTTGTGGGCCATCACCACCAGGCGGTCACTGCGCCGCACCAGTTCTTCCATAACCTTCTGCTGCGCTGGATTCGGTTCCCGCAGCACCGTATGCAGGGTGGTCACCACCGGCATCCGGACTTCCTTGAGCAGGGCCAGCAGGTGGCTCCCAGCCGGTCCGCCATAGATGCCGAACTCATGCTGGACGCAGAGGACATCCGCGTTGTTGAAGTTCAGGAAATCCGCCGCCCGGCGATAGGAATCCAGATCCTTCTCGTCCAACTCGAAGCGCACGCGCTCCGGGTAATCATAGGCCTCAAGCTGGTCATTCACCGCGCCGGTGAAGCATAGAGACTCAGGGGCCTCAGCGGCCACCGCCTCGCAAAGATCATGGGTGAAGGTGGCGATTCCACATAGACGAGGCAGATACCCGCCGAGGAAGGCAATCCGACGAAGGGGTGCGGCATCCTTCACAAGCTCACCCTCCATAAGACCCGGAAAAATGCCTGATGGCTGGGGCGATCGATCCCACAGTTGGAGGGACGAATCAGATGGCCAATGCTCGTCATGTTCACTCCCGGGTGGTTCCCAGGCAGGAAGGGCCATGACCTGGACTGGAACGGTCCATTGGTGTCGTCCAGGCCACCCACCAGCCCGATCCTGCGCCCGTTAGGTCTTTTCGCCTAATGATTTCCGAAGCACGTAGACAAGATTGCGAAGCCTCCTGACATTATTGTTAGAATATGATGTTGTTTGTAAAAAATCGTGAAGGGAAGGCTGACATGGACTCCGCAACTGGAACAGGCCTTGACCCGGCCTCGTTGGACCAACAATCGATCAATACCATCCGATTCCTGGCCGTGGACGCGATCCAGAAGGCCAACAGTGGCCACCCCGGTCTGCCGCTGGGCGCCGCTCCAATGGCCTATGTGCTCTGGACGCGGTTCCTCCGGCACAATCCCGTCAATCCGCGGTGGTTCAACCGGGACCGGTTCGTCCTGTCAGCTGGGCACGGTTCCATGCTGCTCTATGCGCTGCTGCATCTGACGGGCTACGACCTGCCCATGGACCAGCTCAAGCAATTCCGCCAATGGGGCAGCCACACGCCGGGCCACCCGGAACGCGGCCTGACGCCCGGAGTGGAAACGACCACGGGTCCGCTGGGCCAGGGTTTCGGCAATGGTGTGGGCCTGGCCATGGCCGAAGCGCACCTCGCCGCCCGCTACAACCGGCCGGGATTCGACGTCATCGACCATTTCACCTATGGGTTGGTCAGCGACGGCGACCTCATGGAGGGTGTGGCCGCCGAAGCAGCCTCCCTGGCCGGTCACCTGAAACTCGGGAAGTTGATCTACCTCTACGATGACAACCGCATCACCCTGGCGGCCTCGACCCAGCTCACGTTCACCGAGGACCATGCCGCCCGCTTCGCAGCCTATGGTTGGCATACGCAATCCGTGGAAGA
>Ga0224520_1000583_pt1 | contig 10767 bp, 6 predicted proteins | sample CFST25metaG_2_FD_180684 | JGI IMG/M metagenome (GOLD analysis project Ga0224520, IMG submission 180684) | Peat soil microbial communities from Stordalen Mire, Sweden - C.F.S.T-25 | ecosystem: Environmental > Terrestrial > Soil > Wetlands > Peat | place: Sweden: Norrbotten County, Stordalen Mire... | reverse complement strand
AGAAGAACAAACCAGAAGAAAGCGCCCGGCAGGCATGTTAGAAAAAGAACCGCAAAAAGAGTACGCACGGTGCAGTTGAAATCGAATAATGCTTCCATTGCCGCACCGGAAAAAAGAAAAGCAGCAGTAAAGGCCGATATGGCAATGAAATTCCCAAGAGCAGCCGCTTGATAGCGTTTGTTCTGGACTTCCTGAATGCGAATCTGAAGAGCGTTTTGCATTATATTCATATTTCGCTGCATGACATCTGTGCTCATGGGTCAATACTCACACAAGAATATCCGTACCCGACCGGGCTGTATTTATATCTTTCTTCCTTCATTACAGCATACCGAATCGTTTTCGAAGAAACCATTCGAAGGCAAAAACAAGTACAAGCAGGATAAGCATCGGACGCGAATCCCGCAGTACAATTTCGACGGCTGTTTGCTGTTCGTGCGGCTTGAGCGCAGATAAATTTTTCAGGTCTTCAGCCAGGGATGCTGTCTGCCGGGCATCATAATATTTTCCCTCGGTGCGGAATGCAATTTGCTGCAGCAGTGAACGATTCATTTTTGTTTCATAGAATTCTTCAGGCAAGGAACCAACAGTAAAAACACCGGCATCGGATCCCAATTGTTCCCCATGCGCGGAAACAACGGCCGTGTATCGATAATCTCCCGCCGGCATATGACCGAATGTTCCCTGATAAAGGCCGCTTCCGGAAGATGTAAGAGTGCTGAGGTAACGGTCTTTTCCGCTGTATGCAGTAATAGAAACGGAAGCATCGTCGACAGTTCTGTTTGCTTTATCGTATACCTGAGCTTCAAAATCGGTCTCATCATGTGTCGTCAACAAACGTTTGACGGGCTGCACACGCACCTGCCGGCTGTCATCCCGTGTTGTAAGCCACGCGATTGAATTTTGAATGAATCGATCGAACAAGCCGGCGGCATCTTCATCCTGCTCGGCAAGCAGTCTCCACCTCCAGATTCCGTATCCCAGCACTGCTTCCGATTTTTGCATCCCCCGATGTTGCGACACAATCAATGGATCGCGAACAACAGAAGATGCAAGGCGCATGGCGGCAAGGACACTTGATCCCAGCTTGGCAGCAAAAGACACCTGAGGATGATAAATCGGGGGCAGCGCATTCCAGAGCGGCGCCGTTCGTTCAACCGAATGCAGCTTCATAACAGCGTCATTCTGCTGCACATCAGACACCGAGGCAAAAACCTGAAATTCTCCAGGATGAATATCGCTGTAGGAAAACGGCAGAACAGCATCGAAGACATGGAGCCGTCCATAATCCATGATGCGGGCATCGATAAAAAAAAGAGGCTTTTCCAAATCGCATAAGGCATGAGTCAGTGCCTGCATGGTGGACGCTTTTGTCCGATCGGTTGGAAATCCGGCAAGAACGATGCAATCTGCGGCGGACAGGACAGGGGCAGAACATTCCCCTCCATCGTATGTTCCATCCGGGCGCCCTATATATGCTGCAACGGAAAGAGTACGGTCTTGCTCAAGCGCCCTGCGAACACATGCGGCATCCGCAGACGGGCTGCCGGCGATCAAAACGATATTCAATTTGCTTTTCAGTGCTCTTATAAAAAAAGTGAACTTGTTATTTTGCCCTGTCAATTCCCCCGGGAGCATCGGAACTTCAACGGAGTATTTATGCATGCCTTCCTGTTCCGGAATAAATGAAAGCGGCACCGAATATTCCTGCGATCCGGCGCCGAGCGGCTGCATACGCCGATCTATTACTATCCCCTTCTCATCTTTGAGAAGGATTTCCGCCCTTTCATTTTTAAATCCGGAGCTGTGAACCGTAACGTCCACCGGTACCCGCGTACCGGCATAGACGATTTCGTTTGTCCGTGCATTTTTAATAAACAAATCTTTTTGTTCGGCAGTATCGCCGATACCGACTGTAAAGATCGGTACAGCAAGTTCGTCCGCATCATAAAGCGGGGACTCCCCCGTTGTCGCGATGCCGTCGGAAAGAAGGACAACCGCCTGAAAATTGTTCTCTGCAGAATGGAGTTTGACAAATCGGAGAGCCCCTGAGATATCGGTTGCTTCACCGTCAAAGGATAAAGAGTCGACGTTGAAATCGGGAACATCGCGCGCTTTCTCGGCGAACGTTATATACCGGAGATCGGAGAATTTCTTTATTTCGCTCCAGAGCGGCAAGTGCAGAAGTGTCCTGAGTGTTTCTTTTCTCTTCCCTTGCCGGTCGGCAATGATCATGCTTTGAGAGCGATCGACAAGAACGACGATCTGCGGAGACCTTGTATTTTTTGTGACAAAGGAAAGCATCGGATCCGCCAGCAAAAGCAAGATCAGAAAGAAGGCGGCTGCTCGCAAGACAAGAAAAAGATTCCGGATTTTTCGGGGAACCGGAGGAACCGTTCTACGGTACATCCAAAAAGAGCTTCCACACGCCGTACAAAGTGCAGCCAGAAGAAAAAGCATATGAAACGAAGAAGAAAGATGAACTTCAGGCATAGCCGCACCCTGCGATTTTCAGGATAAAGGATCCATCGAGAGTATGGACCAGCAGCTGTGCATGAACGATTAATTTTATTTTTTGATCGCGTTGTTTGAGCTTCTTCATTTCGGTCAAGGCACAAGATACGAAATTCTTCCGATACCATTCAACGAAGGCGGAAAATGGTCAAAGGAAAAAAGAAAGGCGGCAATTCCGCAACCGGCGCAGAGCTGATTTCATTCGCTCTCGTTGAGCAGGCGCTCCACGATTTGTATGGAGGAAATTCCCTCCGCTTCCGCATGAAAACTTGTCAAGAGACGATGGCGAAGGACGGAACCGGCTATAGCACGCACATCGGCAATCTCCGGAGAAAACGCACCATGCATAACGGCATGCGCTTTTGCACCCAGAACAAGATATTGGGAAGCACGCGGTCCGGCTCCCCATCGCAGCCATTTTTTGCAATAGTCCGGACTTGACGGAGACTCCGGGCGCGTCCGCGTAGTCAGACGAACGGCATATTCGACAATATTATCGGCAACCGGAACCCTTCGTACAAGGTCCTGATATGCAATAAGATCGCGGGCGGTCAATACTTTGTTGATGGCTGCCGTGTAGGAGCTTGTCGTGGACTTGACGATTTGCACTTCTTCATCGAACGAGGGATAGTCTATCCAAAGATTGAACATAAATCGATCGAGCTGCGCTTCCGGCAGCGGATATGTTCCTTCCTGTTCTATCGGGTTCTGCGTTGCAAGAACAAAGAACGGTTCTTCCAGTACAGATGTTATTCCGGCGACGGTGATACGATGTTCCTGCATCGCCTCAAGAAGCGCTGATTGTGTTTTCGGCGGTGTCCGGTTGATTTCATCAGCTAAAACGATATTGGCAAAAAGTGGACCGCGGATGAATTTAAATGATTTTGCTCTTGTTGCAGCGTTTTCTTCGATAATCTCCGTTCCTGTAATATCGCTCGGCATCAGATCGGGAGTAAACTGAATGCGATTAAACTTGAGATCAAGCGATTCCGCCAGCGATTTAATAAGAAGAGTTTTTGCCAATCCGGGAACACCGATCAGCACGCAATGACCGCGGGAAAGGAGAGAGAGAAACAGTTGTTCGATGACAGCGTCCTGGCCGACAATTGCCTTGGCCAATTCAGTTTTGAGAATTCGATATGCCTTTGCAAGAGCTTGTACGGAAGCGACATCGTCTTTTGTCATATGCGATTCAGTCACAGTCGGCCACCCATTTTTTTATTCTTCTTGATATCGAATATCGATATAAATATTCTTCTTTAACTCGGCAATCCATGCTTCGTTCGCTTTGTTCTTTTTCATATACAAAGCAAGTTGTTCCACCCTGCGGTAATCGTCTTTTAAGTTCATCGTATGTGATTCCACGCGTTTTCTCATCCAGACAATATGATAGCCGTATGATACGCCTATACTGGTCTGTAAGGGTTCGCTTATCTCTCCGGTTTTGATTTCCTTCAGTTGAATCAAGAATTCTTTCGTCACCTGATCCGGAGTTAATGTTCCAAGATCCCCGCCCACTGCCTTGGTATCCGGATCTTCCGAATAGATTCTTGCAAGCTCGGCAAACAATTCTCCCGCCAGAACTCTTTTTTTAAGACTGCGTAAGGTATCTTTTGCTGCAGAATCGCTGGCTGCTCCTTTGGCAATGCGCATCAAAATATGCCGGACATGAATCGATTCTCCGCGTCTGTTTATCAACTGAATGAGATGAAATCCAAAAGGTGTCTTGACAATGGCCGACAGTTCCCCTTCCTTCAATCCGAAAGCAGCAATTTCAAAATCGTGCACATAATCGCCCCGTTTCGCCCAGCCTAAGTCTCCGCCGTGTTCGGCCGTGCCATCGGCAGAGTATCGCTTGGCAAAGTCTGCAAAATCTCCTCCTGCACGAATGCTGTCTTCAATCGATTGCATGATAGAACGAGTCTTTGCTTCAAGAGCGGAATCCGGTTTCGGGATACAATAAATATGACTGATCGTAAATTCTTCAGGGACAGCGGGAAGGCTGTCTTTATACGTTGCAAAGAAATCTTCAACTTCGCGCCGGGTAACCGAAAGTTTTTCTTCGTGCTGCTGCCGTACATGCTGAACAAGAAGTTGATTTTTAATGTCCTCTCGGTATTCCCGTTTGATACGGGCAATCGATTTACCATACATTTGCTCAACACGCTGTTCCGAACCTACCTGACGAACAAAGTTGAGAATCTGCTGATCCAGCGCAGCCGTAATTTCTTCTTCTTTGACTTCTACGCTGTCCAACTTTGCCTGTGCAAGTAAAAGTTTTTCGGTTATCATACCGTCAAGTACCTGCTTATGAATTCCCTTCGTTTTTATATCTATTCGATTTTGAAAGGCCACGAATTGAACCCGTTCATTCAACTCCGATTCCGTGATAATTTCTTTATCGACAACGGCAGCAATGCGATCGATCAGCGTTTGAGCAATTCCTGAACCGCTCAGAAAAACGACACATACAAAAGTTTTAAAACAACTCGTTCTCATACGATATCCTATTCCTGAGTATGTTCCGCACCGGTATCGGTGTCTGTGGAAGCTGTAAATACTTGAATATTATGTTTCGCCCGAAGATCGGCAAGAAGTGTATTATATGCCTGGCGGCGTTTTTCAACGACAAGACGGCTGCGAATTTCCGTTTCACAAGTGCGTTCATCGGCGGTCTCTCCCTGTTTACTGAATTTCCAAACAATGACGACATAATAGCCGTTCTTTGTGTTGACCGGAAAGGAAGGTTCCCGCACAGCCGTGTTTGCTGCAACACGCCATAATTCAGACGGCATTTGTGTTGTCTGCATACAGTACTGCGAATCTGTATGTGCTGTCATGGAAGATTGACGCGCAACAAAAATGGAATCCCAGCTGTGTTTTTTAATAACTGCATTTCGAAATTCCGTTGCTGCATCCCTGTTTTTAAACAGGGCTAAACTGAGAAGAGCGACGTCGGATTGAAGTGCAAATTCCGATTTATGAGATTCGAAATATGCATGGACGTCTTGTGCTGTCGGTTCGTTCGTCCCATGCGCATAGATCGTTTGTTCCAAAAGAGCGTTTATAACCAATTCGCGTTTTGCTGTTTCAACCTGCCGGTTGATTTCTTCGCTTTGATCGAGTCCGCGCTTTACTGCTTCCCGGTACAGCAATTCGTCCCGCAGCCAATTCTGAATATAATGCCGCACCTGCGTTTGAGATACTCCCCGAGCAGTATCCAATTGCGTCTGAACCTCTTCCAGCGTCAAGGTTTGGTCGTCCAGACGGGCCAGCGGTACACGTCCCGATTCATGCTTTTTACAGCCGATGAAAACAATCAGCAAAAATAAAGTAAATTTACCGAAACTCACTTTGTCCTTTATTTAACAGCTTCTCCGAGAATTTCCGAATTGATCACAACCGGATATTTATTCCTTAATTCTTTTACCCATTCGAGCTTCCGGCGCTCTACTGCATCATTCTGATATTCACTCAAAACTTCCGGTTTTGCCTCTTCAAAGGTTTTTGCTTGGGCGCTGTCTCTTGCAAGAACCTTCAGGATGGACCATCCCTCTTCATAGCGAAAAGGAGGAGTCACACTGTCGATTGGAAGTTTGGATGCTATATCCGAAAGAGAATTCGCCGCAAAAAGTTGAAATCCCCAAACACCTTTTTTCTCTTGATACCCCGGACGTGTTGTGTTTTTCTCCGCGAGTTCCTGGAAATTTTTCCCTTGCCGTATTTTTTTATAGATTGCGTTTGCCGTGCTGTCGGTGGGTACGTATATTTCTGCAAAATTTACGCGGGACGACCAGCGATAGTTTTCTTTATGCTGTTCAAAATATCTTTGCAAAAGTGAATCGGAAACCGGAATTTTTTTCCATACTTCTTCTTGCTCGATTTTATCCAACAAGAGACCATCTGCATATTCATTCAGTAATAAATCCAATGCAGGATAGTGCGGAATTCTTGAAAGGGCATATTCGTCCAACGAAAGATTTTCCGCCATTGTATAGATCGTCTGCTGCAGATACTGGTGTGTGAAAGATTCTCTCTGAAATTCGTTGTTCTCCTGCATCTTTTCGATGGCATCCCCGACAGTCATCGTAAGAGTGCCGCCGCGAAGAAGAGTCTTCTCCAAAAATCCTGCCGGCAGCGTATTGCGCCAATGCTCGGCCGACTTCGTCGTATCGAAGGAAGAAACAAATTCCGCTGCGACCGCAGAGTCCGCTTTCACAACAACATTCCTACAGATTTGATTTACAAAATTTTTATAATCGTAAGAATAACGCGATTGATGATATTGATACTTGATCGCGTTTTCCGTAGCAGCGTACGAAGCCAGCGGCTTCCGATCGAGTACTTTCATAATTTCATATCCATACGAAAAACGAATCGGATTCGTAATACCGCCTGTTTGAACCTTCGAAAGAGAATCGAGAAGAAAAGCAAACAGGTTATCTTCTTCAAATGTTCCTATTTTCCCATGCTCTCTCTTCCTATCCTTGCTGTAGATTGAAACCGCTTCATCAAAGGGCAATCCCTTGTTTATTTTATCACATATCATGCGCGCACTGTCAAGAACAGCAATTTCCGCACCGGCAGTTTTGTCTGGAAAATTCAGGACAATATGGGCAAGATCAAGCGTACCACGCTGCTGTCTTCTCGAAGTCAGGAAAAGAATTTCATATCCGAGCGGCATGAGAACTGGAGTCTTTGTATACTCGCCCACTTGTAATTTGTAACATGCATCTTCAAAAAGCGGTTCTTTTTGGCCGGAAGAAATATTACCCAAGTCTGCACCAATTTTTTTTACATTGGGATCTTCGGAGTACTTTAGCGCAAGCGAATCGAAGGAAGCATGGTTCAATTCTTCAATGACTTTCATAGCCCTGCTATAAACATCAAGAGTGTCGCCCTTATATGGTCGCAGAGGAAACGCGAAGAAAATATGATGGAGGTGCAATATTTCTTTCCGCCGCTCATAGAATTGTTTCAATGCCGGTTCAACAAGCTCTTTCTCTATAATATAAGCCCGCGCCACTGATGCGCGATTATTTTCTCTCTCTTTTTGGATTGAAGAGTCGTTCTGTAAATTTCGCGAATGGGCTTCTATTATTTTTAATTTATAATCGATAATAAGATTGAGAAATTTTTCAGCATCTTCCCGTGTAAGCTTTGTTTTCTCTGTTCCTTCAACGGCATCCTTTTTATAGTCACGATTAAAATCACTCAACGAATAGTGTTCATCGGCGATGGTGGCAAGAGTAGGGCTCGAAGGAGAACATCCCAAGAGAATAACGAGCGTGATTATTCCGGAAAATAAAAATAGTTTTCGCATGCGCTGTCCTTCAATCAATGGATTTGTATGAATATTGATGCTATTATTAATAGAGTATACGTAAAAAGTGAAAAAAGAATGTCATACCTGTGCATTTTCATGACGACTTTATTTTAAATTATGTTCATTCTGAGATAAACATCGGTGAACAATAAAGTAACCAAAAAAGCCCCGTCAAGCAAGAATTTGTTCTTCCCGTTCAAACGCAGCAACGGAGAACAAATCTCTTTTCTCCTGCTTTCTCTTACTTTTCAACAAGCTCCTTTTCTCTCTTTAAAAGAGTATTCGCCCGCCAAGATTCAACCACAAACCATTGCGGAGCGCGTGAAGACTGAACAAAGTATTTTTTAAGAGGCACATCGTACATAAATCGAAGCTGAACTCCGGCATAGGAAAGAACGGCAGCCGGTTTGGCCTGGTTCGGCATGGACGTATCGAGGAAATCATCCGCCTCATAATTCGAGAGCGTATTGATGATGCCTTCAACAATTGTTTGTTTTGCTTTTTTATTTCCTACAACCCACAGACTGTCCTTCAGGGCCAGAGTAAAACTCGTATCGCCAAATTGATACGCTACGGTTCGGATGTTCGCACGGATGGCCGTAACGATGGTTTTCTCCCGCCAATCCCGGACCGGGCGCTCAAAAACATAGTTCGGAATGCCGTCTGTTTCCACTACATCGTGCGATTGCACCTGCCGGACATATGATCGATAATACGACGGCGCCATTTTACCGAGTATAAAATCTACGGAAGCCTTCTCCCGTTCCCACATCAGTATTTCCGTTCCCGTCGTATCTACCCGAAATATGGAATATTTTCCGGGATTGCTTGAGATAACGCTTCTTGCTTCTATTGCCCTTACTTGATGCAGAGCGCGGGCAACCGCAGATGGCGACGCTTTGGCATACAGAGGCCGGACAACGAACCATTCGCTTCCCTGTTTTTCAAGCAGGATTGCTGCTTCAGAAGATTTTAATTCTATTTTATCGATCGCAGCAGAGTCGATCTGAAACATCGGCCCCGATCCTTCATCATTCGAACTGGACTCTCCGGTTTTTTGGGTAACAAAGTAAGCGGCGGCAATTAAAAGAATAAGCAGCCCGGCAAGAACGGTTGTATTTTTTTTCATACGGTCAATGAGAACAAATGAATGAATTAAACTTGTGCTTCAAATGCTTTTTTCAAAGCGGTTCGCTTCCTCCACCGGAAAATCCCATATGCTGCGACGATAAACGGCGGAGCAAGTATATCGATATACTTTAAAGTCTTTTTTGTTCCATCCCCTAGAGGATCAAGAGGAAGAAGAGCAGTATCTTTTGATCGTATCGTAATCAACCCGGCATCATCGGCCAGATAATCGACAATGTTGGCAAAAAAAGTCATATTGACACGGTTGCGCGCAAAATCGTCTTTCATAAAATCTCCATCCCCGACAACGATGATATTTGTTTCCGGGCTTATGAGTTTTTGCGGCACGGGGAGTTTTCCTTCAAAGAAACTGTGGAACATTCCATGAACAGAGACGGCCAAAGGGATAGACGATTCCGACAATTCCTGCTTCGTATAGCGGTGAAAGGGATCGATTGGAAAAAATCCGCTTTGGCGTCCGCTTTGCTTGGAAGACCTGAGTAAAAAGTCCGATGTCAGACCGCCATCCGTATGAATCGTATCGACGGAACTGACAAAATAGAAAACCAATCCCTGTAAATCTTTGACCAGCGGATTGGTCTTATCGACATCGGTGATATTCGGTATATAAGGAAAAGGGACCTGGCTTTGCATTTGAAACTGGCCTTCCTGCTGCGTAATGGTGATCGGCGCACACTGCGCATCGCGAATCACATCGGTGTTGATCCGAACACCGTAACGTTCAAGCATGTCACCCAGCCCGGTCTCCACAGGGAAAGCAAACGGACCGCGCCCTTCACCCGGATTGCCCATAGAGGCATCCATTGTATTGAGAAGGAAGGCGGCCTTTCCTCCCTGCATGATATACTGATCGATCTGAAATTTGGCGGAGTCTGAAAATTTATTTTTCGGGGCGATAACAAGCAGGGCTGCAAGGTCGTTCGGAACGACCGAACTACCGGAACTAAGATCGACCGGCACCAGCGTATACTGCTTATTAAGCTCTTGACCCGCATTCCGGAGCGATGAAATTTCGGGTTCTTCGTGGCCGGTTGTAAACCCGATCTGTTTTTTTACGCGCGTCGTCAGGCGCTTAACGGCAGAGCTGATATCGAACTCAAGCGAACCGAGATTCTGAACCACCGGCAAGACTTCTTTTCTGTCCTCATACAGAAAAACGAGACCTAAAAAAGCGCGTTTGACTTCGTATTTATCTTCTTTCACAACCTGAACTTCAACGGCCGGGACACCGGATTCTTTTGCTTCCCGTTCGGCTTTTTCTCCCTCCGGATTGATAAATTCAAATTGAATGTTTCCTTTTGCATACGCCTTGTATTCGTTTAAAATATCCAGTACCTGCCGGCGGCTGTTGTTGTACGGCGATGGAAGATCTTCCGTAAAGTATGCCTTGATGGTTACCCGATCATCCAGGCCGCCCACAAGTTTTTTGCTCGCCTCCGAAAGAGTAAAGATATGAGTTTTCGTCAGATCCAGACGGGTAAAGAAACGAACGGAAATAAAATTCACGAGAATAAGAATTCCCAAAACGAGAATGCTCTTCAGCAGTATTTGTGTTTTTTTTGTCTTCATAGATTTCACGGCAAAAATATTATTCGACGATACCGAACCGCCCGTTACCAAGTCCTCCGCTGCAACGAGACGGCGGAGAGATAGAGAGAAAACCCGAGGATCGATACAAAATAAACGATGTCGCGCGAATCGATGACGCCGCGGGCTATGTTTGAGAAATGATAATCGACGCTCAGAAACTGCAGAACGTTGACGGCAAAATCGGGTAC
>Ga0224520_1000581_pt1 | contig 10790 bp, 12 predicted proteins | sample CFST25metaG_2_FD_180684 | JGI IMG/M metagenome (GOLD analysis project Ga0224520, IMG submission 180684) | Peat soil microbial communities from Stordalen Mire, Sweden - C.F.S.T-25 | ecosystem: Environmental > Terrestrial > Soil > Wetlands > Peat | place: Sweden: Norrbotten County, Stordalen Mire... | reverse complement strand
TGAATATCAATGCCTGCAGAGATATAAAAAACCCACCGCGAAAGGTGGGTCTAAATTATTTTGTACCGGAAAGTTTTAACCGATTGAGCGCTCGCTGCAATGCAAGCTGGGCACGCTCGATATCTATATCGTGCGCTCGTTCCTTCAGCCGTTTCTGCGCACGATCCCGCGCAGCCTTTGCCCGGTCTGCATCGATTTCCTGCACATTTTCAGCTGTTTCTGCAAGGAGAACAACCCTGTTGTCCCGCACTTCAACCACACCGCCGCTTGTTGCGTAATGAATCTCTTTTCCCAAAGCATCAGTCAATTTCACTGCACCCGCTTGAATGTTGGAAAGCAGCGGAGCATGACTTCGCAAAACCTGAAAACTTCCCAATGCACCGGGTGCGGTAAAACTGCTGACGTCGCCCTTAAAGACAATACGCTTCGGTGTTACGATTTCAAGATAATAATTTTTATCCGCCATACCGCTTTATGCCGCCCGTAATTGTTTTGCACGTTCGACGACTTCTTCAATAGTTCCTGTCATACGAAAAGCCATTTCAGGAATATCATCGTATTCTCCTTCGATAATGCCTTTGAATCCCCGAATGGTATCTTCGAGTTTCACATAGCGGCCGGCTTGACCGGTAAACTGCTCCGCAACCGAGAACGGTTGTGAAAGGAATTTTTCGATTTTCCGTGCACGCATAACAGCCAGTTTATCCTGATCGGACAATTCGTCCATGCCGAGAATGTTTATAATATCCTGCAAATCCTTGTAGGTCTGGAGAATCTCTTTCACGCGTTTGGCAACAGCATAATGCTCTTCGCCGACGACATGCGGATCAAGGATACGCGATGTCGAATCGAGCGGATCGACAGCCGGATAGATTCCTTTTTCAACGATTTGACGGCTTAAGACCGTCGTTGCATCGAGGTGAGCAAAAGTCGTTGCCGGTGCCGGATCGGTCAAGTCGTCTGCAGGAACATAAATGGCCTGCACGGATGTAATGGATCCTTTTTTCGTCGATGTGATGCGTTCCTGCAATTCACCCATTTCTGTCCCCAGTGTCGGCTGGTATCCTACCGCGGAAGGCATGCGTCCGAGCAATGCCGAGACTTCAGAACCTGCCTGCACGAAACGGAAAATATTATCGATAAAGAGCAGAACGTCTTTTCCTTCTTCATCACGGAAATATTCGGCCATCGTCAATGCTGTGAGAGCAACGCGCTGGCGTGCGCCCGGAGGTTCATTCATCTGGCCGAATATCAAAGCCGTCTTTGCTAAAACACCGGATTCTTTCATTTCCAGCCATAAATCGTTTCCTTCACGCGTACGTTCTCCTACACCTGCAAAAACCGAATATCCGCCGTGGTGCTTTGCAATATTATGAATCAACTCCTGAATCAATACCGTCTTTCCGACGCCGGCGCCGCCGAACAGTCCGGTTTTTCCGCCTTTTGTATACGGTTCGAGAAGATCGATAACTTTTATACCCGTTTCGAACATTTCCTTTTTTGTGGTAAGCTGATCGAAACTCGGGGCCGGTTTATGAATAGGGTATTGACGCTTTGATGCAATCGGCCCTAAACCGTCGATACCGGCGCCTGTTATATTGATAAGACGGCCGAGCACTTCGGGACCGACAGGAACCATGATAGGCGCCCCGGTGTCGAAGGCTTTCATACCGCGGACAAGACCGTCCGTGGAATCCATTGCCACCGCACGTACACGATCTTCGCCTAATTGCTGCTGCACCTCTACGATTAATTCATCTTCAACACCATCAATGTTCTTACGCGGTATTTTTACGGCATGAAGTATCTCCGGTAATTTACTGCCAGAAAAATCAATGTCGACAACCGGTCCGATAATTTGGACAATTTTTCCCTCATTCATATTTATCTTTCCTGTTCAATTGGATCATCATCGAATCAAAATCTTTATGAGCTGCTCAGCTTATTATATGTTGATATGCTGTAATCAGTTTCCATTTTTTAGTCCCCTTCTCAAAGGGGAGAAATGAGCATATTTAATATACGCTGTTGAGTTAAAATCCTTGTTAAGTTATAAAAAGATGCCGCCACAATCAAGGAATTTTTCTCCGTTTGAAACAGCGCTTTTACCTTCACATTGTGCAATGCATTCGTCTTATCCAAAAATAAGCATACGCAAGCCGAGTCCGATAAGAGCCAATCCTCCTGCCGCTTCAGCCGCTCTTCCAAGCATGCGATTAAATCTTTCTCCGATTCGGATTCCAAGATATGATACAATGCCCGTAATAAGACCGACAATGAAGCCGGGATACCAAACGGAAATATTCATGAATGCAAGGCTTAATCCGATGACGAATGCATCTATACTCGTAGCAACGGATAAAACAACAAGAGAGGAACCCTTGGTTGGATTTTTTTGAAGATGAGGCTCTTCCGGATAGAGTGCTGAATACACCATCTTCACGCCGACGAACGCCAGAAGTACGAATGCTATCCACTGATCGAATGGCCGTATCCATTGTGAAGCCCAAAGACCTGCAAACCATCCAAAGACCGGCATAATAAATTGGAAAAGACCGAAATGCCATGAAAGGCGCAGTATCGACCGCAGATCTCGAGCATGCCCGCCCGCACCTACACAGACGGAAACGGCGAACGCATCGGCAGCCAATCCGAAAGCGAGCAGGATTATTTCAATAAATTTCATATTCCAGTTTTGAATACCATTTTCAGAATCAAAAATGGGGCATGAGCATTGGGATTTTATTTTTACGAGCGAATAAATGATTGCGACAACAGCATCAAGGTACGGAACAACGCGTAACAATGCAATGAAGGCCATGACAGCCGCGGCCGGTGTTGTCCCGGAGACAATGTCGTATATCTTCGGGATGACACCGGATCATTGAACTTGTGCTCTCGTTTTCGCACAACGGCCTATCGCCGTTTTTAAAGAAATGATGTCCTATTCCATGAGGCACAGCGCCGCGAAGACCATATCATTTCCATCAATGGAATACAACTTTAATTATTTGAAGCGTTACTCATTGCACATATCCAAAATCTTCTGAGGAATCCGAAGACCCAATTCATTTGCTTTCATGAAATCCGCCTTCGCTTCGGTTTTTAAATCGAGAGAAAGATATGCAAGCCCTCTGCCGTAGTATGCATTCGCATAATCCGGTTTGAGCTTGATTGCTGCAGTATAATCGACAACAGATCCCTGATTGTCCTTGAGCTTAAACTTTGCATACCCTCTGCCGTAGTAAGCGCTTGCATAATTGGATTGAAGCTTGATTGCCTCCGTATAATCAGAAAGAGACCCCTGAAGGTCGTTAAGCTTAAATTTTGCCAGCCCTCTGCTGTAGTAAGCATTGGCATAATCCGGTTTGAGTTTTATTGCCTCCGTGTAGTCGGCAAGAGATCCCTGATTGTCGTTAGATTCAGACTTTGCATATCCCCTGCCGTAGTAGGCATCAGCATAATCCGGTTTGAGTTTTATTGCCTCCTTGAAATCAGCAAGAGATCCAAGATTATCTTTCAGCTCGGATTTTACATAACCTCTGCCGCAGTAGACTTCAGCATAATCCGGTTTCAACTTCATTGCCTCCGTGAAATCAGCAAGAGCTCCTTGATTGTCTTTCAACTTAAACTTTGCGTACCCTCTGCCGTAGTAGGCTTCTGCATAATCCGGTTTCAGTTTCATTGCCAGCGTATAGTCGGCGATGGCTCCTTGATTATCGTTCAGTCTAAACTTTGCGTAAGCCCTGTTATAACAGGCCTCGGCATAATCCGGTTTAAGCTTGAGTGTTTCGGTATAATCAACAATTGATCCTTGATTGTCGTTCAACTTAAACTTTGCCAACCCTCTGCCGTAGTAACCTTCTGTAAAGTCCGGCTTCACTTTTACAGCCTCAGTATAGTCGGCGATGGCTCCTTGAAAATCGTTCAATGCAAACTTCGCATATCCTCTGCCGTAGAAAGCTTCGGCATAATCCGCTTTAAGCCTGATTGCCTCTGTGTAGTCCGCAAGAGATCCTTGATAGTCGTTCAGTTTGAACTTTGCGTACCCCCTGTTATAAAAGGCTTCTGCATACTCCGGCTTAAACTTAATCGCTTCCATAAAATCAGCAGCAGATCCCTGATAGTCATGAAGTTTAAACCTGGCCAGCCCTTTACTATAACAGGCTTCAGCATAATCCGGTTTGATCTGAATCGCTTCCGTATAGTCGGCAATCGCTCCCTGGTTGTCGTTCAGTTCGGACTTTGCATTTCCTCTGCCGTAGTAAGCTTCTGCATAATCCGGTTTCAGCTTGATCGCCTCTGTGTAGTCGTCAATCGCCCCTTGATTATCTTTAAGCTTAAACTTTGCATACCCTCTGCCGTAATAGGCTTCTGTAAAACCCTGTTTGAGTCTGATTGCCTCCGTATAGTCGGCAAGAGATTTTTGAGTATCGTTAAGCTTAAATTCTGCGTATGCTCTGCCATAGTAGGCTATGCCATAATCCGGTTTCAGCTTAATCGCCTCGGCATTGTCGGCAGCAGATCCCTGAAAGTCGTTCAGTTTAAACTTGGTCAACCCTCTGCCGTAGTAGGCTTCGGCATAATCCGGTTGAAGCCTAATTGCATCGGAGTAATCAGTGATGGCTCCCTGATAATCCTTACATTCGTAATTTTTATTTGCATGCTCGAATAAATCTGCAGCCGTTTTCTTCGGCTGTGAGAAAAATATTGACGGAAGAGAGAGAAATGTTGAGATAAAAACAACCAAATATTTTTTCATTGCTATCCTGTCGTCGCTCAGTGTGATGCTGCAGTTACAGCTTATGATCTGTTTTCATTTCATTTTGTCCCGTTCTTAAGGTGGACTACAGCAGGTTTTTTGATTTATGCCAACGATTCGACTGAGAACGGAAAGCAGCTGAATTTTTTAATTATCGAGGAAATCTCTAAAGCGGCCATCCGATATCTAAAACGATTGCGCGGCAGCATTTTCAATGCATAGTACAACAAAGCGGCCTCAAAAATCCAGAGACCGCTTTGAATTCCATTCCTTTAGAATATGCTTATATGAAATTCCAAAATTCCTAAGAACCGGTTCTTAAGGCTGGAAAGTCCTAAAAGCAGAATATCCGTTTGAACCGGCATTATTGGCTGCAGATACTCGCCAGTAATATGTAAGGCCGGCCGTTAAATATGCGGATGAAACCGCATAAGATGTACTATTGATTGGATTAGGAAGACTGTTGCTGTCAAACACAATTCCGGTAAATCCAGGATTCGAAGACACTTGCAGCCTATATGATGTTGCACCATTCGATGCGTTCCAGCTCAATATAGCCGGTAAACCGACAGCCACAGCGCCATTGCCGGGACTCAATAATAATGGCGGCGGCGGAACAGAGAGAGTAATCGTATTTGCAACCGCTGAAATAGGGTTTCCCGCAAGGTCGGCAATACCATTTTTAATGTTGATGGAATAGCCGGCAGGTATCGCTAGATCCGTGGAAATTAAAAGCTGGACAATATAGCGTCCTGAACCTGCATCATATCCCAGATAATCGGCTTTTGTGATTGTAAATGTAACCGTATCCGGATTGAGAATCGCATAATTTGTTACCGCTTCAGCATTGCTTATGATTAATGGTTCGGAGAATTGAAGTGTATAGTTCCACCAATGCAATGGAGCCGAACCGGTTCCGCTTGTTATCGATGCAGAAATAAGCGCAGGCGGCACTTCATCGGTAATTGTAATGGTATTGCTGGCGGGACTTTCAACAAGATCGGAGTTGACCGAATGTAATTGATAACTTACCGAAATTGATGACAAAGGATTGTTCCCCGTTGAAGGGAAACAGAGCGACACAATATTATTTGTATCCTGGAGAGAAAAAATGTTTTTATGCAGTAATTCAAACGGACCGTTGTCTACACTGCGATAGAGATTATAACTTTGTGCATTAGCTACATTGTTCCACTCCAGACCGACGATACCTCCCGAATAATCCAGCGGCCCGTAAAGCCCTTGCACGTTTCTTCGCACAAGTGTTGGTGCGGCAGGAACGACAGCGCCGTTTGTCGTGAAATTGAGAACTTCAAAGTCGCCGACGATGTCGGGCTCATTTACCAATTTATTGCCGGCCAAATCGGTAATATTACCTGAGTTAAATGCCGTTCGCAAATCGGCGGTATAATGCGCCGAACCGATCGCTCCTTGGGGCGTAATGGTAAGCTGTGTGAACATCGGATTCCATTGCATCGAGAAAGGAATAGCGCCTGCAGCTTTGTTCGGGTCTGTATAGTTTATAAGAATACCATCTATCATGGTATTCTGCCCGACCGGTAAATCGGTTCGTGTATAGGCAGTTTGCTTAATGGGTTCTGAAAACGTGTAAACTATTTGAAGATTGTTGGGGGAGACAACGGCATTATTTGCCGGTGTAATGTTAATGACATAGGGACTCACATCATCAGCGGGTGCGAGCATTATTTGTTCGGCAGCAACTTGAGACCGAAGCGAATCGATCGTCACGTTGAGCGGCAGTGTTAATATATGCGACAAGCCGCCCTGAAGAGAACCGTCGCTGCTGATTGCTTTGACGTTTATTGACAATCCGTTATCGACATGAGTAAATTGGTACATACCAGTCGTCGATGTATTTGTCTGGGCTAGCGCAATATTCGGGATCGTTGTTGCATCAAAGAGCGTAACAGCAGCGCCGGCAACGGGCTGCATCGCTTGATCGACAACTTGTCCGATGACTGTCGTGTTGAGATATGAAATTTGCAGCCGCACACTTCCCATCATATCGCTCACAGCAAAGGAATCACCTGGGGCAAGAGATGTAAACGCGATTGTAAGCGTGTCGAAGTAGTAATCACGATATTTTTTTAAAGGGTCGGGTTGTGAAATATTGTCGTTCACCAAAGAAACGGTAAGCGTATATTGGCCGGTGAAGACGGCGCCTCCATTGACAATCTTATATTCCCCCACAGGCACGTTGGCGATGGAAAAAGCGCCTTCGCTATCGGAGGTTGCCGACTGTACGCTGCCGTCGAATCCAAGGGAAAAAAATGCGCCTGCTATAGGTGTTTGTGTTGCCTTGTTATTTATCAATCCGGTGATCGTTCCTTTAGGCTGCAAGGTTTGTTCAACCTCGACCGGCGTAGAGGCTTCTCGTGTACATCCGGCCATAACGGCAATGATGCAAACAGTACAAAATCTTATAAGCCAGGGTATTCTGATCATGATAATCTCCTTAAAGTGATTATTATTGTCCATAAAAATAAGTTTAATACAACATGAGCAAAGGGATGCCGATGCGAATCCCGGCCGTAATCCCCTTCAGGGTAAAATCAAGATCAGCACGCTGCGGCACGATGGTTGCCGCATAGGTGTACCTTCCTTCAAAAGCGAATGAAACACCGGTGGAGGAAAAAAATTCTATTCCAAACATTCCGTGGAGTTCTGCCAGTTGAGCGTTAACGGCGGCAACCCCCAGATTTGAAGTATACGTGCGCTGTGTATTTAACCAGATATATCCAAGCCCAGCGCCGCAGTAGGCTGAAACCAGGGAAACCGGTAAACTGAGAATATAGGAACCACCGGTATAATATAATTGCATAAAATTTGTAGAATTATCTTTCACCGATTTCAATAAACTTCCCCCAAATTCACCCTGTACGGACTGCCCCTGCGCATTTTCAGGAGTAAAGCGCACTCCTACGAGCGCGAAGCAGTAATTTTTAAAATCGCTTCCCGCAGGCAATGAATAGGTCTTTTCGATTGTTCTATATTCGTCGTTGATTTCGTTCATTTTTGATCCGTAATAGCTGCCCTCAATAAATATGGATAACACGGGAATCTTCGATTTTGTCTTTTTAACCTGTTCTGTCGTCTGCTTAACGGGTTTTACAGCCGATTGTCCGAGTACATACGATGTGAAGGAAAAAAGAAGAGCAGCTAAAAGCAGATAAAGATAAAGGGAAGATTTTTTCATGATTGAATTCTCCAAATTGTAATCATAAGAGCATTTACGGTTAGCAGCGTTTATGATTCCTTCTATCGTATCAGTCAGAACACGAACGAACTTATTTTAATGATGATACAATATATTGCCGCCGCTTGAACTACTGATTCGATATCCATTGTCTATGACCATATACTTATGTATGGATAATACAATTGCATTCTTAGACTTCCGAAACGAAGGTGCATAATACCAATAGAACACAAAATCCTCTTTCTTCGCGATTCGTCGAATCCAGAGGATGTATAATAGTACTACTACAAAAGTCCTCGAGACTTGATGTAGATGCTACAATTTGAAATTATGTTTTTTTGGAACAGTCTTAAGCTAATGTAATGGAAGATGAAAAGCAATAAAGTACTCAAGGAAGCGTATGCTCAGAGCTGGATTCATTTTGGTGTTTGCAACAGCGATCGGTTCTGCACAACTAAAGCCGGGGTGTTTGGAATTCAGGCCTGAGTTACGGGCGGCGAGGCACTATTGTGAAGCCGGCAGCGGCCTTAGAGCTTTTCCATTCTTCTTCCCCTCACAAGGCCGCAAGCTTGTTTTTTTATCCGATCTTGAAATCCGGATTTTCGATTAAACCGAACACATTGCCAAAAGGATCGATCACAGTTGCAACTCTTATGTTTCCGTCCACATTTTGAATCTCGCCATTTTCCTTCGCACCAAGAGCCAGGATACGGGCATATTCAATTTCGATTTTCTCAATGCTCCAATAAGCGACAACATTGTTCCCTTTAATTATTCCGGTCATATCGGGATCTAGACCCAATTCATATCCGCCGATGTTAAATCCGGTATAATAGGCCTGATCGAAATAAGGCTGTACATCAAGAATTTTTGAATACCATTGTTTTGCCTTTTCAATGTCGTCCACATGATATATGACGGTCCTTAAACCTTGAAACACCTGACCTCCGTTTATTGTTTGATAATGATATTTTGTAACATTGTACGATCTAATGATAGTTCCCTCAATGTGTTTCGATCCCCGCCATTTCTCAATGGTGAAACATGACAGTCCTACCTGCAGGGGTGGAATATTTTCACTCCTGCCCACTTTTAATCGATGCTGACATCTATTTTATGATGGGCAGGATTCCCTAAAATCTCTATCTTCAACAATTGGAAGGAAAAGGTGAAAATCGTTTTCGAAAAAGATTATTGGCAATCTTTCCATCCCTTTCGGTTTTACTATCCGCCGGAACGGATTCTCTTCGATGTAATTCCATTGGACAGCCTTTTCAAATGCAGAGGCAAGGTATCCGAAATATTTCCGCGCTGTCCAGTCGGATGCTTCCCGCTTCTTTACGCTTAAAAAAATGTTCGATCTCCCGAATTCCGATAGGACCTAAAAGGTGATTTCCTTCGACTCTAAGAAATTCTTTAAATGCAGATTTTCTGTTATGACGCATGAGCACCTACTTAGGTGGTATTTAATGCGTATCAAAATCATTATATGGTGTCTTCAAGGCAATCGCTACGTAGATTTCTAAAAGTGTCTGCTTTATAGGATCTTTTTCAACAACGTAACGATAATTCATTTTTCTAATTTTTTCCTTTGCCCTTTTAATTTCTCTCCGAAATTTGCTTTGAGACGATAAATGTTTTGTAGAACCTTTCTCTTTATATGTTGCTTTTTTGTTACCAGTTGCTTTTCGTGCCATTTTAAAAGCAAACGGCGCATCTAGAACTGAGAAACTAAGATGTTCTCTATGCCGACGCTTAAGGTTATTTGTTCTGCCTACATATAAATGTTTCTTTCCCTTAGAAAAAAGATAAATTCCAGGTAATTTGGGAATGTCACTAATTCCATTTTGCTTTGATATAAGAAGATCACGATGCTTTCTTTCCAGAGTATTAATATGTGCTTTAAACGTTTTGTTCATCTTCTTCTCCAATTATAAACGCCGCTTAACGAATTCTATATTGGCTTATTCCCACAATGCTATCGCCACTCCTGCATACCGCTCATTGCCTGATGCTATCGCGGAACGCATTGGGAGTATATTATTTACTTGATCTTTCCTTTTTGATTAAATGTTACTTTGCTTTGGCTATCTAAATTTATGGTTAATAAAAGGGTAATAATAATAAGAAGATATATTTTTTTCATGCTAACTCCTTGTCTGATTTATATTAGCCGCCATGTTGACGTTAAGCTACAGCGATGACGGCAATTAAATTTCATTTTAATTAAAGATTGAGATCTTCATGGATATGTGCCCCCTACAACGATATAGCCTTGAGGCATTCACCGTTGTTACAATGATTCAAATTTATGTCAATCTATAGCGAAATGCAAGCGCCCATAAGGGGCATATTTTCCCAAAAACTAAAAAAATATAGAAATCGATTCGCCCAGTAGAACGATAAAATATTTTAGAAAACAATTTCTGGAAACCTCCTCTCGACATTGATTCCTCTCCTATCTTGGAGTAGAAGCAACCTTTGAGCCTCTATATACCGGTGATTCCGGTTGAGGCTCTTTTTGGGTCCCATATTTCGACATTGGCATAATGACAAGACCGTAAAGAAAAGCGCACCAGCTTGCGCTCTTCTACACCGTTAAAGGTATGCAACGGCTTTATTTTGGAGGGATTGTCGGATAACGGGGATGCGGGATTGGGTTATAGCGTTTCGTGCGGATATCTCTTTCATGTTGTAGCCAGCAGACAGATCATGCAGGACGGTTAATTCATTCTCGCTTAATGAACCGAGGAAATTGTTCGTGATCGTGAAGTCAAGCGGTGTAATTTTCACCGGCAGTAGAAACTC
>Ga0224520_1000577_pt1 | contig 10871 bp, 9 predicted proteins | sample CFST25metaG_2_FD_180684 | JGI IMG/M metagenome (GOLD analysis project Ga0224520, IMG submission 180684) | Peat soil microbial communities from Stordalen Mire, Sweden - C.F.S.T-25 | ecosystem: Environmental > Terrestrial > Soil > Wetlands > Peat | place: Sweden: Norrbotten County, Stordalen Mire... | reverse complement strand
GTGTTCTCTTTTATCTTTAAACGTATTTACTTTGTATCCCGTCTTTTCCCTGTTCTCTGTTCTCTGTTCTCTATGCCCTGTGCCCTGTGCCCTGTGCCCTGTGCCCTGTGCCCTGTGCCCTGTGCCCTGTGCCTTACAGCGGCATATTCCCATGCTTTCTTGCAGGCACCTTAACCCACTTATTATTCAGCGCATTCAGAGCTGAGATGATCTTCTTCCTTGTTACCGCAGGATCAATAACTTCATCGATATAACCGCTTTCGTCTGCAATAAAGGGATTGGCGATTTTATCGCGGTATTTTTTGACAAGCTCTTTTTTAAGTTCAACCGGATTCTTCGATTCGGCAAGTTCTTTTCTGTACAGGATCGCCACGGCGCCATCGGGTCCCATAACGGCAATTTCTGCGGACGGCCATGCGAAGCTGAAATCGCCACCAAGATTTTTACTGTTCATAACAATGAAAGCACCTCCGTAAGCTTTCCGGAGTATTATGGTTATTTTAGGAACTGTGGCTTCACTGTAAGCAAACAGCAATTTGGCTCCATGTCTTATAATACCAGAATGTTCCTGGTCAACTCCCGGAAGGAAACCCGGAACATCTTCGAAAGTTATAACAGGAATATTAAATGCATCACAAAACCTGATAAACCTGGCTCCCTTTGTTGATGAATCAATATCTAGAACACCTGCAAGAATCTTCGGTTGATTTGCTACAATCCCGATCGTTTTACCAGTCAGCCTGGCAAAACCTGTTACAAGGCTTCCCCCGAACAGTTCTGATGTTTCAAAGAAACTGTTCCTGTCAATTATTTGCGCAATTACATCCTTTACATCATATGCTTTGTTAGGATCTTCAGGAATAATATCCCTGAGTTTTTCATTAATCTCGGGAATTGATCCGTCATCACTTACTACCGGAGGATTTTCAAGATTATTTGATGGAAGATATGATAGGAACTTTTTAAGCGCCAGAATGGTATTCTCCTCATCGTCATAGATCATATGGGCTACACCGCTTTTCCGGGCATGAACCTCTGCTCCACCGAGGCCTTCAAAGGTTACGTCTTCATTAAGAACTTCTTTTACAACATTTGGCCCGGTGACAAACATATAGCTGGTATGATTTACCATAAATACAAAATCAGTCAGGGCAGGGGAGTAGACGGCGCCACCTGCCGCGGGTCCCATTATTACTGAAATCTGTGGAATTATCCCGGATGAATGAATTATATTCTGAAAAATAGCTGCATAACCGCTCAGACTGGCAACTCCTTCCTGGATTCTTGCACCGCCCGAGTCAATGAGGGCAATTATCGGGGAACCCATTTTCAGAGCCATCTCCTGGATCTTGGCAATTTTTTTTGCATGTACGATCCCTAACGATCCGCCCATTATTGTGAAATCCTGTGCATACGCAAAAATCAGCCTTCCGTTCACTTTCCCGTGTCCGACAATTACACCATCGCCATACGACCTTTCAACTTTTCCGAATTCGACCGGCTGATCAGCGGGGGTTACAAACGCATCTATCTCTTCAAAGGTGGAATTATCGAAAAGAAGATTTATACGTTCATGCGCTGTGAGCTTACCTTTTTTATGCTGCTTTTCAGCCTGCTTTGGACTATATTGTTTTTCTATTGCCGACTGACGCTCATTGAAGGCTTTGTAATACTTACCCGATAACTCCATACCAGAATTGTTTTAAGATATCAAAAATAGACAATATCGTTCTAATTACAAAAGACCCTTCGACCACGATGAAGGCAGTATTTGTAATATAATGATAAACAAATAAATAGACATTAAGTTATTTCGACCGGCTTAAATAATCCTTCCGGCCTGGAGCCCAGCATCCCGGCTTGCAACATTATATCACTTGCTCTTTTTAGATTTTTAATCATCTTTTCATTTATGACCGGAAAATGTTTGATCTCTTCAAGTTTATCTCCTATATATTCAAGATCTTCATCGGTTGTTGCCCAATGGCGCGGATTGTAAACTGTAAGATCGAGCGGAATAGAATAAGATCTCAATGACTTGTCTCCAACAGTGTTGAAGTAGAAATCAAAAAAGGACATTACAAGTTCACGCAGGGAGCGATATACAGGTTCCCTGAATCTCAACGATGTGAAATTAGATTTTGCAACTGCTCCCCAGTGCCCATCTTCTTTGAATATGGTAATAACATGATCATCATCATTGTAGGCTTTCAGATCTACGATTACAGGTTTATAGCCATGAAATTGCAGGACTGCCGCAGCAAAGAGAGCGCCCTCAAAACAATGGGCAGATCTTTTTCTAATGACCCATCGAGGCGATCTGCATTCATAAACAGGATTATATTCAATTGCATCCAGGAAACCCTGAATCTTGTCAGGGTTGTTCAATGTCTTTAAAAACCTGATTTCATCTTTTGTCCAGTCCATAATATTTTATTTTCCCACATCCCTCTATAGCCGTAAATTTAAGAATTATATTTAATTTGATTTACCGGCCTCTCCCCCTCGTTTCCCCTCTCCCGATGTGAGCGGGGGAAGATCATTCGAGATGTTGTAGTTAATTCTTTTATAGTAGCATTTATCTTTTCAACAACCAGATCGCTATCATGCAAAATCTGGTTATTTGTAAACCGGAGAACTTTTATTCCGAATCTTTCCAGTTCACCAGTGCGACCTTCATCATGACTTTGAATTTCTCCATCTACTTCAATAACAAGTCTTAAATTATGGCAATAAAAGTCAGCTATGTAGAATTCAATTGGATGCTGTCGGCGAAATGGAAATCCGGATTGACGGAACTTTCTGAGTATTTTCCACATGACTCTTTCCGCTTCAGTCGGATTATTTCTCATCTGCAAAGCCAGAGAAAACAACTCAGCTTTTGCTCCGAAGAACATGTTCTTTTCTATTACCTTCATTATTCCCATCCTTTCATCCAAAAGATACACATTTATCCTGAATTAAAGCCCCTCCCACTTCGGGGGAGGGGGTTTGGGGAGAGGTCGGCTGAGACAAAGTAATGTGTAAGTCGATCTAATAAACATATTTAATTGATTTTCAGCATATTTAAAATTAATTAAATCTTAGGTCGACAGCTATGCCCCAACCCCCCCAAGGGGGGGCTAGCCAAATTATTTTCTCTGTGGTCCTCTGTGTCTCCTCAGTGGCCCTCAGTGTAAGTTCTTTTCTTTTGCCTTATGTAAGTTTTCTTATTATCCTCTTCATCTCCTCATACTGCTCTTCCATACTCATCATCAGGCTGAGCTGAGCCTTCGCCCTCTGAAGATTATGAAGTGGATGATGTATTTTGAAGTAATTATCACCATCAATAAAATCAGTAAGAAATCGTACGGCAATTGTATAGGTGATTAACCTGGGAGCGAAGGCAAGGAATTCCTTTTCCACGGTATTCAATGTTTCTCCCGTTTCTGAAAGATATCCTTCAGCGTATGCTTTGAAAAGGTTTATATCCATTTTGATTTTTGAAAGATCATCCTCATCTTCAGATGCAGTGTTTGCCGCAGTTCTGATAGCATCTCCAAAATCATAATGAACATACCCAGGCATTACCGTATCAAGATCAATTACACAAAGAGCTTTATCATTTTCATCAAGCAAAATGTTGTTGAATTTTGTATCGTTATGGGTAATCCGCAATGGAATTTTTCCCTCGTCGCCCAGTTTGAGAATAATCTTCATCTCCTCAGCTCTTTTAAGAATCTGATTTATTTCTTCAGAAACGGTTTCCACACGTCCTGCCGGATTCTCCTTTATCTTATTATTGAAAGTCTGTAGTCTCTTTTCGATATTATGGAACCATGGAATGGTTTCGGACAAAGGCTCGCCGGGCATGTCAGCCAGCATTGCCTGAAAACGACCTATTGCTTTACCTCCTTCAAATGCTTTGCCCGGACTGTCAACAACGTTATAGGAATGATGGTTGGAGATAAAAATGTACATTCTCCAGTAATTTCCTTCATAATCATTGATCCATGTCTGGCCACTTCTTGAAGGGATAAGCCTGAGGCTTTCCCTCTTAATATTTGAGCCGGGAATACTTTCTAATTTGCTTCTAAGGTGAACTGTAACCCTTTCGATATTACGCTGAAGCTCCGGGATGTTTTTAAAAATCTTATTATTGAGTCTCTGAAGAATATAGTCGTCCTTTTCCTTTTCAACCGTTTCTATCCTGAAAGTATCATGAATATGTCCGCTGCCATAGGCTTCACCATATGAAAAGGTGCCATCGGCTTTGAAATATTCAAATATTTCCTTCAGGTTATAATCCATACTATTTTCCTGCCTTATGTCCGATAAAAGCGTAATACATTATTATAAGGTATGCCGGAACGCATATCCAATACGCCGTCTGAGTTGAAAATATCACAGCTAGTTTCCCATACAACAATGGTAATACTGCCCCGCCTGCTATAGCCATTATGATCATCGCAGAAGCGGTTTTTGTAAATCTGCCAAGACCGCTTATTGTCAATGGCCAGAGTGCCGGCCACATTAAAGAGTTTGCAAGACCCATTAATGCAACGAAGAGAACTGTTAAAGGCAAAACAAGTCTCAATGGCGAAAAAGTAACAATATCAACAAATGGTATTATAAAAGTAAAATGAGAAGGTGTAATAATTGCTGCTAGTGCAAAGATTACTCCAAGAATTGCGCATATTTTCAACGCTGTAACCTGTCTGATATATTTTGGTATAAGCATTATCCCCAGAAGATATCCTATTATCATGCTGAGTAATGTGAGGGAAGTGAAATATTTTGCCGAGTTCATGGGTATTCCAAGAGATTGACCATATCTTATTATAGTATCAGCAGCTATAACTTCAACTCCAACATAGAAGAAGAACGTGATTACTCCGATTATAAGATGCGGAAACTGCCATACACTTGTTTTTTGCAGGTTTGATTCACTGCTTGATGCATCTTCTGCATCGGTGTCAACTTCAGGAAGATGAGCAAACCTGAGCAAGAGACCAAGAAGCACAAGAATCACTGCCATAACGATATATGGATAAATGACCCTGCTTGCCAGTTCATTCAGTAAAACTGCTTTGGAAGCTGCATCGGCTGCCTGTGCAAGCTTTTGTTCGAGAATATTTGCGTCCTTTAATATAATACTGGCAAGTATGATTGGCGCTAAAACGCCGGCAAATTTATTTGCAATTCCCATTATGCTGATTCTTTTGGCAGCACTCTCGGGGGGGCCGATAATAGTAATATATGGATTTGAGGCTGTCTGAAGAAGAGCCAATCCTGTCCCTTCAACAAATAAACCCAGGAGAAAAAGGCCGAAGGTCCTGGTCATTGCTGCAGGAACAAAAATCATTGCTCCGGCTGCCATGATCCATAATCCCAGCGACATTCCATTCTTAAAACCGGTCTTTTTGAGTACTGCAGAAGAAGGCAATGCCATAACAAAATAGGAAACATAGAAAGCAAATGTTACGAAATAAGCTTGAAAATCATTTAATTCACAGGCTGTTCTGAGAAACGGGATAAGTATTCCGTTAAGCCAGGTGACAAATCCGAAGATGAAAAAAAAGAGTCCGATAATAGAAATTGAAAAGACATAATCTTTTCTGCTGATCGCGTTTGAGGGAGTGCTGGTAGTCATGACTTGTAGGTTATTATTATTTCCTGATTATTAATTCTGATTCCTGGTTTCTGATTTCTGATTTCTGATTTCTGATGCGAAGATCTCAAAACTAATCTTTTTAAATGATTGAACCAAGAAAAAATAAATTTGTTTTTTTAGTTCAAAAGTTATAGAACTAATCGAAATTATTTTAAATTTGTCGGAAGTCTGGAGTCGGAAGACCGGAATCAGAAAAGAGCAGTTGATCTGGGGTATGAGCTATGCAGCACGCCGCAGTACACCCAAAGGAGGAATATTATTTATCTGTGAACTCTGTGCTTCTCTGTGTTTCTCTGTGACAGTTCTTGACATTTCATTTAACTTTTAACTTATTACAAGACCAATGCTGACCCAGGAAAAAAGAATTCGTGAAACAATTGAAGAGACAGGCAAGGTGTTTGAAAAGTTTGGTCTTACACCGATGCAGGGCCGGATTATTTCATATTTCACAGTCAGCGATCCTCCTGAAAAAACATTTGATGAGCTGGTTAAATACTTTAAAGCGAGCAAGAGCTCTGTCAGCAATTCTCTGAACTACCTTCTGCAGAATAAAATAATTGATTATAAGACATTTGCTTCTGACCGTAAGCGATACTTTTTTATTACAGATTCATTTTTCAGGATTTATTTTAAAAGGGTGCTCGAGAATGTTACGGAATTGAAAGAATATGCCTACAGGACAGTATCGATGCGAACACCCGAATATCCCATGGCAAGTGAAAAGATACTGAAGTGGATTGAAAATGCAAACAGATTTCAGGAATCACTTGAGAATACAATGGAAGCTATTCAGAATGAATAAGCGGATAGCTTATTTTAGAATCACCTAATCTTTTCCCGATATTTCCCTTGATTTCATCCCAAGATAACCTCCGTGATGCCTCTTAGCGTAATCTTTCGCGCTGAATCCGATTTTGCTCATCAAAAGTACGACCAGTGCATCACCTATGACTGTCATTATTGTGGTTGATGTAGTGGGAGTAAGGCCAAGTGTGCAAACTTCTTCGGGCGCACCGGTCAGAATAAAGCAATCTGCCTTTAGTGCAAGCGGACTATCTGCATTGCCTGTTATAACAATGACAGGTATCTGAGGATAAAGATTGTTTTTAAGATCAATAAGCTCAATGATCTCCCTCGTTTTGCCTGAATTGGAAATTGCAAGAAGAACATCATTTTCCTGGAGAATTCCGAGATCCCCATGCTGTGCTTCACTCGGATGAAGGAAAATTGATGGAGTGCCTGTTGAACTGAAGGTAGTGGCAATATTATGAGCTATCTGTCCGGCTTTTCCCATTCCGCTTGTAACCAGCTTCCCATTTTTCTCATGAACCTGCCGGTGAATTATTCCGATTGCAGTTTCAAAACTTTTTGTAACAGGAATGTTTTCAATGGCATTTGCCTCTCTCCTGAAAATTTCCTTAACTTTTTCTAACATAAATATCTTAAAATAAAATTATGCCAAAGTTATCAAAAAAGCATGTCACTTTCTTTTTCTTGATAAAAAGAAAGTGACCAAAGAAAAATCAAGGCTTAAGATAATTTTGGGGCGATTGCTTTAAGGCTTGCGCACGCAATACAACTCGTGCCCCCTCGTTTCACACTGGGGCACTCAAACAGTATTGCTTACTAAATGCCCTCGTATCAAGCCTTAAAACAACCGCTTTATCCCAAAATTATCTAAGGCCTTTCGAAACCCAATTGTAGACCTGGAATCACGTACAAGGGAAAATTCTAAACCAAATCGCCGTCAGGCGATCAATGCCTTCAGATATTTTTTGGAAAAAGATTTGCATTTTGGAGGTTGCGAAGCGAAGGATTTTAGTAAGCATTACTGTTTGAGGAGGACGAAGGACGACGAGTTGTAATGCGTGGGCAACCGAGAAAATGGGAATCCCAAAAAAGATCTGAGGCCGCCCTTTTTTGGTTCGTTTTTTGGGCGAACAAAAAATGAACAAATAAACATTTGTGGCGAGCAAGAAATGAACACAGCAATTTATTCGCTAAATCTGATACTCGTTTATTGTTATTTAATTTTATTTTTGTGTGAAACACTATCAAAGAAAAAAATGTTCAATCATGCTGCAGCAATAGGAGCCGATATCGGCCGGAATTCGATTAAGATTGCCGTTGTTAAAATTCATGGAGAAGTTCTTGCAACAAAATCGTATCCTCTGACTTCGGAACAAACGAAGGAATATATTATTTCAAAGCTACTCGATGCGATAAAGGATATAAGGCAATCAGTCGCAATTGAAGGTGTGAATCCAATCTGTGTCGGTATTGCCGCCAAAGGATTTATTGACCATATGTCAGGGATAGTTATAGGTCCCGATCAGGGAATCAAAGACTGGACCAAAGTGCCACTTGCAAAAATAGTCAACCAGGAGACTGGCCTTCCGGCATATGTTGGCAATGATGCCAATATGATGACAATAGCAGAGCATAGATTCGGGGCAGCGAAGGGTTATTGCAATGTAATATTTGTTGCTCTTCGTACTGGTATCGGGGGAGGAATAATCATAAACGGCAAGCTTTACCGGGGTATGAATAATGCTGGAGGAGAGGTAGGGCAGATGATTATTAATTTCGACAATGCCATCAGCGATAAGGGGATTAGAGGGTCATACGAGCAGTTCGCTTCTGCGTCTGCAATAGTGAAAAGGTACCAGGAAGAAATCCATGCAAACAATATTCAGCATGAGAATCCTCTTACCTGCAGGGAAATATTTGAGCTGAGTTACACTGACTCGCCGGTTGCCATAAAAGTAGTAAAAGAAAATGCTGAACTTGTAGGCATCGGACTGGCGAATCTTATAACGATTTTTGCTCCTGAAATAATTGTTTTGGGTGGCGGGATGTCTGAAGCGAAGGATAGTTATCTGGAAATGATAAGGGAAAGTGCTTTTGCCAATTCTCTTGAAAACTGCAGATCGGAAGTTAAAATTGAACGTGCTCATCTGGGATCAAATGCCTCCTTGCTTGGCAGCGCATATTTCGGCATGACAAGACTGGCAGGGAAGAGTATATGATTTATATGCTCATAGAAAATCTCACTTATAATTAAAATATTAGTTAGCTTACCCAGGTTGTATTCAGACGAGGAAAACGGAGCTTAAGAGTTATGGCATTAATATGAAATAATTACTTTTTCAACCCTTAAGATGATGTTCTTTGATAATACAATTAGATAAACACCAGGACGGAGATATGCAATTTCAAATACGCACAAATTGCTTTTGACAATCTGGCTATTAATTAAATGCCCTAGCAAATTATACAAACTTAACTTACATGATGAATAACTTTCGTCTAACGTAACGTTTAATTTATCTTTGCTAACAACAATAACCATAGAATCAATACTGTGAAGAGTTATATCAATGGTGCCGTTTACTGCTGTGCCATCTGTTGCAGTTGCTCTTGCTGTAACGATCCCATTGGTAATAGCTCTTACCAATCCTGAAGCGCTGATGGAAGCCTGTCCCGTGCCATTTGCTATCGTCCATGTAACAGTCTGATTTGTAGCATTTGAGGGCGTGACTGCTGCATTGAGCTGCAGAGTGCCATTGTTTGAAGTTATAGTTGTGGCTCCACCTGCTCCTGTAACTGCAATACCTGTTACAGGAATAACCTGGTTTGAAATTGTAATTACGAGGGTACCATAAACACCGGAACCATCATTTGCAGTTGCTCTTGCTGTAACGGTCCCATTGGCGCTGGCTGTCACCAGTCCTGAAGCGCTGATGGAGGCCTGCCCTGTGCCATTTATGATAGTCCATGTTACAGTCAGATTTGTAGCATTTGATGGCGCTATCGCAGCGCTGAGCTGCAGAGTGCCATTGTTTGAAGTTATAGTTGTGGCTCCACCAACTCCTGTAACTGCAATACCTGTTACAGGAATAACCTGGTTTGAAATTGTAATTACGAGGGTACCATAAACACCGGAACCATCATTTGCAGTTGCTCTTGCTGTAACGGTCCCATTGGCACTGGCTGTCACCAGCCCTGAAGCGCTTACAGAGGCTTGTCCGGTTCCATTTGCTATCGTCCATGTCACAGTTTGATTCGTAGCATTTGATGGAGATACTGCAGCGCTGATCTGCAAAGTCCCATTGCTTGTTGTTATAGTTGTAGCTCCGCCTGCTCCTGTAACTGTAATGCCAGTCACAGGTACAGAGGAGTCAACGCCATTCCATCCTGCCAATCTTGCAAGCATCCACCACATAGCTTTAGCTAATCTTATACAACCTGCTGATCCAATATGCCCTTCAGTTTCATCACCTAAATTTGTAGTAGTGATTATGGGAAATGTATGACCATTCCATGTTGTTGTAGTAGGAGTTCCATCATTATCATAACAAAGGATATCTGCATAATCAAAAAGTATTCTTGCAGGATTTGCTTTTACATAATCTCTTATACGTTCATGCTTTAGATAAGCGACATATCCTTTTTCTGGAGTATAACCACCAACAACTCCATCAACAGGACCAGTAGTAAAAAATACTTTTGTCGGTATGCTATTTGTAGTACAATAATCAATATATTGCTGAGTTACATTCAAATATGTATCCAAATTTACAGTATTACCTGTTATTGTATAATCTGCATCATCAAGACCCCAACAACGATCTCCTTCCGGACCTTGTTGAGATGCTCCAGACCAATGACATCCATATACCGGATCAGTTGTATTACTCGGAGTACCATAAAACATATCAGTACACCAACCAAATCCAATAGCAGCAAGAGTTAAACTATGTGTATTACAATAAGTAATACCTGCTTTTGTTCTTGCAATTGCTGTTGTATTAGTAAACCAGTCTTCTTCTCCATAATCATAAATCCAACCTGATGAATTATCATAATCTCCCCAGGTGACACGGCTTAATCTTAAATGTTGATCAGTATATGCTTCTGGAGTTCCTGATTCAAGGACATTAACCTGATATGCAGGATACGATGCTTCTAATAGTTCACACCCATATCTGTAAGCAGCAGAATGTGATTCTCCAGGAACACTGACAAACATTTTCTTTACTTCACTTATATAATATGGAGGAATTTTATCAAAATCCGCTACAATTCTATGATCTGCTATAATCTGACCATTAGTAATTAAACAGATTTGAGACAAAATCAACAACATAATTATTATTCTCATTCTCATGCTTTCAAGGCATAGCATTGTTTAATACTTTTAAAAGCAGAAACAGCA
>Ga0224520_1000574_pt1 | contig 10921 bp, 9 predicted proteins | sample CFST25metaG_2_FD_180684 | JGI IMG/M metagenome (GOLD analysis project Ga0224520, IMG submission 180684) | Peat soil microbial communities from Stordalen Mire, Sweden - C.F.S.T-25 | ecosystem: Environmental > Terrestrial > Soil > Wetlands > Peat | place: Sweden: Norrbotten County, Stordalen Mire... | reverse complement strand
CCAAAACATATCTCAATCCCATATAATAATAGAAAACCTTAATTTATGGTATGGGGAAAAACAGGCTCTTAAGAATATCTCCATGCAGATTACCAAAAACAGTGTAACAGCTCTTATAGGTCCTTCAGGTTATGGCAAGTCCACTTTCCTACGTTGCTTAAACAGAATGAACAATCTTATTAAAAACTGCAAAGTTGAAGGAAAAATTCTGATTGAAAGCAAAGATATCTACGGAAAAGGCGTGGATGTTGTTGACCTCCGAAAAAAGGTAGGAATGGTTTTCCAAAAACCAAACCCTTTTCCAATGTCTATTTATGACAATATCGCATATGGTCCGCGTATCCATGGTGTAACTAAAAAGGATATAAATAGCCTTGTCGAGAGTTCACTTCAGTCAGCTGCACTCTGGGAGGAAACATCATCAAGGCTCAAGTCTCCTGCCTATTCCCTAAGTGGAGGGCAGCAGCAGAGACTCTGCATAGCCAGGACTCTGGCAGTAAGGCCCACAATTATTCTTTTAGATGAACCATGCAGTGCTCTTGATCCAATTTCCACTTCAAAGATTGAAGAGCTTATCATGGACCTTAAAAAAGATTATACTATAGTAATTGTAACTCATAATATGCAACAAGCAGCCAGAGTATCAGACTATACAGGCTTTTTCTTAATGGGGGAATTGGTTGAATTCGACCAAACCAGAAAGATTTTTCATAATCCTCGAGAAAAACTTACTGAGGATTACATCACCGGTAGGTTTGGGTGATTCAAAAATGGCGAGAGAACGATACCTAAAACATTTGGAAATGCTCAAGGAGTCGGTGCTTTCATTTGGAAAGACAGTTGAATTGATGTTCAGCGATTCGATGGTAGCAGTTATAGATCTAGATATCAAAATGGCTGAAAAAGTACTTGCCTTTGAAGCAAAAGTGGATGAATTTGAAGACGAAATTGAAGTTTCTATCCTTGATTTACTCACGCTTCAGCAACCAATAGCCAGTGATCTTCGGCTTATAATATCCGCTCTCAAGATCTCAGCAGATCTCAAAAGGATTATGGGACTATCACTAAATATTGCAAAAATTCCCGGAAAAATCGAGGGTGGCCATATAAAACCTCTTGTAGATTCGAAAAAAATGGCAGATATTGCAGCATATATGCTTGGGAATTCCCTCAAGGCTTTCGAGACGCGTGACCAAGAACTCGCAAGGGGGATAGCAGCTCGAGATGATGAAGTAGATAAGCTCTTTTATACAATTTGGGTCGAGTTGATAGAAATGATGGCAAAAGATAAAAATATCATTTCCAAAGCCACATATTTACTTTTCATGATTCGCTACATTGAAAGAATTGCTGATCACTGCTGTAATATCTGTGAAAGTGTAGTTTATCTTGCTACTTCTGAGCACGTCAAACTAAACTAAACATACTTTTTAATCATCGAGTGCCATGGAAATTTAGTTATATATTTGACGAGTAGAGTAGGATACATCCCACTAAAGAAGTAAATAAGTAAAGGTTATTTCAAGAGGGAAATATGTTTAACAGGAATCATAAGGAAAAGATAATCGAATCAATGTTCTTCTTGGTCAGTGCCCTTACGGTCATCGTCCTTTTAATAATGTGCTATTTTATATTCAGTGACAGTTTACTTCTATTTAAAAATATTTCAATTTGGAACTTTCTCACAGGAAAGTTTTGGTACCCAACATCCATACACCAGCAGTTTGGGTTATTACCTTTGTTTCTTGGTTCCCTTCTCGTAACTGCTGGCTCAATTATTTTTTCAGTGCCTTTGGGAATCGCTTGTGCAGTATACATTTCCGAGGTCTCACATCCAAAGGTTGCAGATTTCCTGAAGCCCTTTATCGAGATTCTCGCAGGGATTCCTTCTGTTGTATTTGGATTCTTCGGACTCGTGGTAATGGTCCCCTATATACAAAATATATTCAACTTGCCTACGGGACAAACCGCCCTTACAGGTTCTATTATGGTTGGGCTTGTTGCACTTCCCACAATTATAACTATCTCAGAGGATGCTATCAGTTCGATACCCAGCATTATTAAGGAAGGATCACTTGCTCTTGGAGCTACAAGATGGCAAACTATGTATAAGGTCATAATCCCTGCATCGTTTTCTGGAATTTCAGCGGCAGTAATGCTTGGCTTGGGTAGAGCTATAGGGGAAACTATGACGCTTATGATGGTAACCGGAAATGCTGCAATAATTCCTTCCTTTCCAGGGGGCTTTCTGCATTCTGTGAGGACAATGACTGCTACAATTGCACTTGAAATGGGAGAAGTTTCCCAAGGAAGTACCCAGTTTCATGCCCTCTTTGCAGTCGGATCAGTACTTTTCATCATGACTCTCCTGATTAACCTGATTGCGGATTATATCAAAACACGATATAGGTTTAAGGTGGAATAAGCATGAGATTTAATGCAAAAACAAGTGAAAAAATTGCTTTTGCACTACTCAGCCTTGCAGCATTGACAGTAGTCGGATTTGTTTTAATTATCCTTGGCTATATTATTTACAATGGATATAATGCAATTAGCATTGAGTTCCTTACTGAAATGCCCAGCAATATGATGACTCAAGGTGGGATCTATCCAGCAATTGTGGGCACATTACTACTTATCATAGGATCAATGTCTATAGCCCTTCCAATGGGAATTATGGCTGCTATCTACCTTAAAGAATATGCAGAAAACAACTTAATCACCTGGTCTATAGAAATGGCAATCAGCAATTTAGCAGGAACTCCATCAGTGGTTTTTGGGCTTTTCGGGTTAGCATTGTTTGTTAAATACTTTGGTTTTGGCCCTTCTATACTTTCGGCATCTCTTACCCTTTCTCTTCTAATTCTCCCCGTGATTGTTCGTTCAAGCGAGGAAGCACTTCTTGCAGTTCCTAGTGAGTACCGAGAATCCTCCCTTGCACTTGGAATTAGCAAATGGCAGACCATCAGGCATGTGGTACTACCATCAGCCATCCCAGGAATGGTTACCGGTTCTATCCTGAGCATAGGAAGGATTGCAGGTGAAACAGCTCCTATCCTTTTAACAGGAGCTGCATACTTCTTGCCAAAGCTGCCTGAATCGGTCTATTCCCAGTTCATGGCCCTCCCCTACCATCTCTTTGTGCTGGCCACTGCAGGAACAAACATTGCCAAAACCAATTCCATTCAATATGGAACGGCTATGGTTTTATTGATTATCGTGCTTATTTTGAACACCATAGCAGTTTTAATCCGCAGACATTACCGTCAAAAACTAAAAATTTGAGTGAGTTTTTTATTATATAACTCTTGCTGTTCTTAATAACTGAAGCTTTCCTAAAAATAGCTCAGCCACAAAATAGATCTCAACCCCATATAGGAATCGAAAACCTGGGTCTATGGTATAGGGAAAAGTAGGTACTCTATAAAATCTCCATAAGAATTTCCAAAAATAGTGTAACAGCCCTTATAGGTCTGTAAGATTATAGTAAGTCCATTTTCATCCGTTCCTTAAACAAGATAAACTATCAGACCAAATTAAGAAACAAACTCAAAAGCCAACATTAAAACTGGTTTTAACTCTAAGGCGTGAAGTTCCCCGCCTCGGAGGGTATCAACCCAACAGAAGAAGTAGTTCACTTATGATGAAAGGGATTACATAAGTAAAAACATGAAACTTGACTAAGTAAATAGTAATTCAAATCACAAACTTAAATAAAATTAAACAAAGACAATAAGTTCGATGGGAAAAATTGTGAAAAATACTACTTTTGAGGAAAGATCTGCAGAAAGTTGGAAGAAAGAAACTCGAACCCAATTTCTAAACTTTCTTTTATTCCCTTAAATCCTTTATATCTCTTACTATAAATCTTCAGTGATTACTCGAGGTAGTTGATATCACGAAAATCGTCTTTCATTCCGAGAAGTGAAGTGTTAGCTTCACGACATCTCGTTGACTGACAACTCCAACTATTTTATTGTCATTATCAGTCACGGGAAGCGATCTGAAGCCATATCTAGAAAACATCTTCGTGGTTTCTCCAATACTACTCTCTTTATCCAAGGTTATGACATTCTTATTCATGATGTCCTTCAAAAGTGCCTGATTATCCGCCTGAAGAAGCTCCTTCACATCAATCACACCCAATAACCTATTATCCTTATCGGTTACGTGGATGTACATTATTTCATCTTTACCCTTTGCTCTTTTGGGGTACGCATTCTCCACAGTCTCTACTGTTTCATCAGGCTGAGCTTTTAGATATCTCTCAGTTATGAGATTGAGTATCGTATCCTGTCGCTTCTCAAGGATTGATTTTATCTTATTAAGATTTTCTTCATCCATCAGTTCCATTATCTCTTCTTGATCCTCCAAAGTCAAGACCGACAGTACATCAGCCGCCTGGCCCGGAGTCATCATATCAATCAAGTCTGCAACCTTTTCCTTAGTCAGAGAGGAGATAATCTCCCTTTGCATATTCGGACTAATTTCCTCTAAGGTATCAGATGCATGCTCTTCTTCGAGCTGATTGATAACAGTCAGCCTTTGATCATGATCCAGATCCTCCAAAATTTCCACAATATCCACAGGTGGAAGATCATTTAGCTTCTCTTTCAGTATATTTAACTTTACATCTCCCTTAAAGCTTCCAATATTGGAAGGTAGAGCTTGAACATATGACCATGGAATAAGCTCGTCCTCACTTTTATCACTATCCTTGCGAATCAAATGAGTAAATTTATCAAGACCTAGCCTCCGATAACGCGCATTTTTGGAGGGGTCTACATCAGTAATATAAAGTTTGTTTTTACTCATAACCATCTTGATATCATAGACAACCTCAACCTCAGTATCCTCTAGATCTAAAATCTTCTTATCTAGAATGTAATCCTTCAGAAGAATAAATCCCTCGGGAATTTTGTAGGCAAACTTTTCTACATCATCGATATCTATAGTTACTTCCTTTTCATTGAATGAACTGACATTATTCCATGGTACTAATAATGAAGGATAGCCAAAAGGTCGACTTATTACGATGTATGTGACCTCTGCAGCCTTATGTTTTTCAAGTATGATAAGATCTAAGAGCTTTCCTATTTTTTTGCCTTTTAGGAGGACTTTAGCATTCATCACCTCACTCAAAAAAAGGATGCTTTCAGTTTTGTTGTTATTTGATTCGTCTTTCATACATCTGCCTCCAGCTTACCTCACCATTGTGTAGAATTTATAACTTAATATAACCACCAACATTATTAGATAAAGTCTGAGAGCAAAGAGTGAAAACCTGACCAAAGGTGTCATCTTCAATCGTGGCTTGCTGTATTTTTTGTTTATATCGTTTATTGCTTTTCTCCACCCTCTTAACACATAGCTAACTCTGTCCTTCGCATATCTGTCATCAACGTAGTCTATCATCTTTCTCTTCTCCGGATCGCTTTTTATGCTATCCCCGCTCATTTAAACATCTCCGGGAAGATCACGCTTAAGGCGTAAAGAGTAGAGACAATAATTATAGTAAATACAATCAGAAAACCCAAAATATTTTGCATCAAGGTATTCTTATATTTCCCCATCATCTCTTCATTGTTTAGCAGAAGTAACAGAAAAACCAGAGCTGCAGGAAGAAGAGTAACAGCTACCACCTGCACGAAAAGAGTTATCAGCACCAATGGAGCTCCTGGAATTATTACAACTATGCCCGCGAAGATCAAGCTCAGGAAATAAAAGACATAGAACATAGGTGCCTCTGAAACCTTGTTGTTGATGGAATGAGCCCATCCAAAAACCTCGCCCATAGCCCATGAACTCGCCAATGATATGCACATAGCACCAAGAAGTCCGGCATCAAAGAGTCCTATGGCGAGAGCAAAGCCAACGATTGGAGAGCTACCCTTGATCGCAATTGCAGCTTGAGCAGCACTTTCTATATCTATTCCACCGGGCTTAAAGAGCAACGTGCCTGTGAGAATTACGCACGAAATTGCAACTACTATTGTAAGGAATGCACCAACTGCAGTATCGAATTTTCCAAAGGAAATATCTTTCTCAGTCATACCCTTATCTACTACAGAGCTCTGCTGGAAGAATATCATCCAGGGGGCTATCGTAGTCCCTATATTCGCCATGAAAAAGAAGAAAAAATCACCTGTAAACCCACTGATAGGGATACTTGGAATCAAACCTTTGGTAACATCGCTCAAATCGGGGTGAATAAGCAGAATCGCAGGAACATAAATCAGGTTGAGTCCACAGAAAAGAAGTACTACCTTTTCCCATGTCCAGTATCTCCCGTGCATGAATATGGTGATCATCAAGATAGACACACCTATTACCGTTAATATAGGCGGCACGCCAAATATCTTTAAAGCAGCTGTCATTCCTATAAACTCAGTTACCATCGTAAGAAAATCCAAAATGCCCAAATCTATTAACGAGAACCAGCCCCAAAAAGAACCGAAAGCATCGAATATAGCCTCTGCATGTCCTCGCTTGGTGACCGCGCCTAGTCGCACAGTCATCTCCTGAACAACATATGCTACTGGGCCAAGTAGTATTAAAAACCAAATTAAGTTAAAGCCAAATTTGGCTCCTGTTGCAGCATAGGTTGTGATACCGCCTGCATCATTATCCGCTACCATCACAATTATACCTGGCCCAGCAAGTGCCAAGTATAAACCCAACCATTTTATGAACCGGCGATATTTGTAGTAATACCATGAACCTTCCATGATTGATTCTCTCCATAGTTTGACCCTCTACGGAGCTAAATGAATTTATAAGTTCTTATTCACTGTCTCTATAGTTTAACATTCTAAAATATATTCTCAAATTGAACAAACAATGATGCACAAGTTTTGTCTTAAAACCTGTGCAGTTTTTGTCATTAAAGCCGAAATTAAAGGACATTTATACCTAAATTAAAAGAAAAATGCATTGGTTTTACCAAAATCAAAGCATCACAAAAAGTAAAAGTGTTACTATCAGATTGAATAAGGCTTCAGCCTAGATCACAGAGAAAGAGTATATCATACTAAAAAGAGTATATAGTAATAAGTAATGATCAAAAAAAAGATTTCTGCAAAGACACCATTTCTCTCCTTTCTATCTAGGATTTACGCGGTTGAACTAAAGAATCAACAACAATAAATCTTCAATTCTATAAAGCACAATTTGAATCATAACTTCAATTGTACTTGGTTTTGTGCTTCAAATATGTAAATCCTAACTAGATTGAAATAGGCGATCAAGAAATATAACACGCGAGATAGCCAAAAGGCTTTCAGACCAGAGTTGAGTATTAGATCAGTTAGATCTATCTGCAGTTCATGAATTTGAATCCAAAATTAACTTATATAAGTAGATTAGAGCGAATATACCATCTACACAAAATTCTAGAAGATCCCTTCAATTACCCCTTTTCCAAGGAGTTTTGCCTCTCAACACTGCACAAGTCACCCTTAGATCTCGTCGTTGGAGCTAATTCAGCTACTGCGGCGATTATAGAATGTGGATTAGTGGCAATAGCTATTCCATATTCACCTAAATATGTTAAATACGCTGGTATGATCGCTCTGCTTGCAGCGACCTTGCTTCTCCTTAGAGACCTGCTACAACTCGGTTTTTTCGCTGATTTCCCTTCTCACAAGATCTAATAGGATTTCTCACAGGTGTAATCTGCTGCTGGGGCAATCTCCAAAAAGGACATGCTGATTCATTACCACAAGCGAAGCATATGAACGAATGAAAATATAAGATTTTTAATATTTATTACATATAGATTTCTTATTTATAGTTCTCTTTGTTTTATATTCATTAAATACTAATATATGGGTGATACAACTTGAAATCACTTTTTATTGGCATATGAGACACTGTTCCAAAATCTAGTGATTTTTACATTTTTTGATTGAAATCCGAATTCATAAGAGAAATTCAACCTCCAATAAAAATTAATATTCGATAATTAGAAACTTCAATCTAGAAGTGTAATCAAAAGAGTTGTAACAAATTGCAAAATGGAGCAATTTTTAATTTTACGTTCATATAGGATTTTGGTGTTGAGTCATCATATGGTATGAAAATATAGAGGATTTCGATAAACCTCTGATTTACATTGTATCAAATTGAATAAAATGGGAGTGGAAATAAATGTTAAAACAATCATCTAGTAAAATGAAAAAGGGACTGTCTATCTTGCTGGCAGTCCTTTTTGTGGTATCTTTGACAGCTGTGGCAGCAAGCGCACATCATGGCAGTCATGGTGACCGAGGCGGCTATGGGCGTGACGGCGGCTATTATGGATTGGGAGGAGACGGATGGGATGCTGGAAGCCCGTTCCCCCCTTACTACCCTTACGCAGGCCCACAAGTTATTGCTATAGATTATAGATATTATAACCAGCCAGGAATTTGAGTTTATCGAAATCCTCTTCATATTATAATTCATATTTTTTATAGAGGATGCCGATTTATTCCTAATTTTTTTCTTCGCGGGAATCTTGTTCAAAGCTTTCCCGCGAATTTATGTATTTGGCCTTATTTTTAATCTCCTCGTTCATTATTCTTTGATTTCAAAAAAAGCTCCAGCTATCCTTAAAATAATTTAGCGACTTTCAATACCATCAAGTGATAGAGATTATAAAAAAGCCGTACATAACATTTGTAGAAAAATTCGATAAATTCCTATCCATTTGAGCATTAGGGAGTTTAAATCTTTTAACAATAATTTTTACTCATGAAAACTTTTATTGATTTTGCTCTTAAAGAAAAATAAACACTTCTTCAGTTAGTTAAAGACAAATTTACCTAAATTAATATCTTAATTGATTGGAAATCTTTTCGTATTATTTTTGTAGACGACATAATGTGTCAAAAATGGTATTATAAGTTCCAGGAAAGATATACCATCAGCTTGAGAGACTATCTGTCGGCGAACTCCTTGACAATTTTTCACTTTCAAACACATAACTACACGAAAGCATTTTATTTCGGAATCTATGTCATAGTGCATTTATGGATCACTACATACTGGCTGAGCATGATACAAAATGTCCTTTTATGATACACGTTCCAATTATAGTACATACTTTAACTGGTTCCGTTGCAAAAAATCTGGATTTTTTACAAAATCAGTGAAAACCTTCACAATTCGAAAAGTTAATCATTTTCATTAGAAAGAAAATGACACATAAAGGTGAAAATTATAGTGTCAAATTGCAGAAATATTATTTTTGCAACGGAACCCCCATCTCATGATTGTTGTATGGTCGACTTTTATTCCTCTTTCTGCCATCATTTCCTTTAAATTTCTATAGCTCAATGAATATTTTAAGTACCATCTTACTGTTTACAGAATGATCTCGCCTACAAAGTGTTTCCATTTAAAGGCATTTAATGGCATATTATATACTCTTAAATTCCTATTTATTTCATAGTATCGATCTCATATTTTTTGCAACGGAACCTCTTTTATGGGTGAAAAAATATTCATTATTGATTCTGCACATTTTTTTAGGTAAAAGGGAAAATATACAGAGTCAATCAGATTTAACATAACTTTTATATATTGTCAAAAGTTTTTCACTATCTCAATTAACGTAATTTCACTGGTTAACTCCATTTTCTTTTTCATATGCTTTTATGGCTTCATCGGTTTTATTTAAATTATTTAGAGTAAATCCTTTGTTGATCCACAAATCTGCATTATGGGGATTATTTCTAGTTGCCTTGTCAAATGCTTTTGTTGCTTTTGTTTCTCCAGTGGGCTTACCTAATAGGCCTAAATTAGATCCTTTATTGGGCCAGACGATTGGATTCTGCGAGTTAATTTCATTTGCTTTTTCATATGCTTTTAATGCTTCATTGTGCTTGCCTAAGTTCGCTAGAGCTGCTCCTTTGCTGTTCAAAGCATCTGGATTTTTAGGATTAATTTCAACGGCTTTATCATATGCTTTTAATGCTTCATCATATTTACTTTGTTGAGATAAAGCATATCCTTTATTGTTCCAAGCATTTTCGTCCTGTGGGTTAATTTCAATTGCTTTGTTATATGCATTTAATGCTTCATCGTATTTACTTTGTTTCAATAAGGCATTTCCTTTATTGTTCCAAACTTTTGAATCATGTGGATTAATTTCAATTGCTTTATCATATGCTTTTGTTGATTCATCAAATTTGTTTGAATTATACAGATCATTTCCTTTAATATACCAATCGATTGAATTCTGCGGATTAATTTCAATTGCTTTGTTATTTTGGTCAGAAAGAAAGTTTCCTTTATAGTTCCAAACCATTGGATCCTGCGTCGCACCTGCGATACTCATTAGGATTAAAAACGCCAGCACAGTGATTCCTAAAGCCGTTATGATAGTATGCCTTCGACTTGCTTTATCATATGTTGCTTTTTTCATTTTCAGTCTCCTGATATTTGTTTATATATTCATGATGAAAATAACTAAACAAATACGCATAGTTTAATACTTCATAATATAAATTAAACATTTCTACTTATAAATTATATTTCTTAAAATATTACACTTATTTTGTTATTTTTTTATTTATTGAACTTCTCAGAACTTTTAAAGCTCCATTAGTACAATGATATTTTTAATTGCAAGGCAGTTGTTAAGGAAAAAGATTTTAGTCTGAATTCAGATAAAACTTAACAAAAATTATATTGTGAGGTAGAACATAATTACCACAAAATAAAGATGAATTTTTTTGACAGTGTACCGAAAATTCTATAAAACGTTATTGGCTCTTAATCCCTTTATTTCGCAACAAAAAATAAGGATGTAGAGTCAATAGTTTTGCTTACAAAGCTTCCTTTTCTATTGTTTTTACTGATAAATAAGTTTTAAAGTGAAAAATATGTACATTCTCAACGTCAACTTTCCATCACCATTTTTGCACTATTTTAATAC
>Ga0224520_1000572_pt1 | contig 10929 bp, 13 predicted proteins | sample CFST25metaG_2_FD_180684 | JGI IMG/M metagenome (GOLD analysis project Ga0224520, IMG submission 180684) | Peat soil microbial communities from Stordalen Mire, Sweden - C.F.S.T-25 | ecosystem: Environmental > Terrestrial > Soil > Wetlands > Peat | place: Sweden: Norrbotten County, Stordalen Mire... | reverse complement strand
GGGGGTGCGGGGGCGAAGGCCGGCGCCATGTAGGGCGGTGGCACCATGTACGGGGGCACGATCGTCGGCAGGTCCCGCGCAGCATCGGGCGGTGGTGCAGCAAGGTAGGGCGGCATGATTATGGGCAGGTCAGCCTGGCGCGTGTCGAGACGAGTGTCCGAGGCATCCGCGCCCGCATCAGGGACCCGAACCTCGGCGCCCGTATCCAGGGCGCCCGCATCCGCGCCAGCGTCGGGTCGGGCCGCATCGGCGCGCGCGTCCGGGGCAGCCGCATCCAAGCCCGCATCCGGCGGCGGTATGAAGACTGCCATGTACGGAAGCGCAATGAACGGCAGGTCCGTCCCGCGCAAATCGGGGGCAATCTGGGTAGCGTCCGCCAGATACGAGTCCGGCTGGGTGGCGGTGTCCGGGCTGTTGACGATGCTGTCCTTCCCCAGCGTCGCATCGGCCACGATTGCGTCGGGCGCGGCCGAGCGGGCCATCTCAGCCGCCGCGTCGCGAGGCACCTTAAGCCCCGTGTGGTCGCACCCGCTGAGCGCCAGGCCCAGGCCCACCGACGCCGGCACAACCAACTCGCGTGCCGTTCGCTTGAGGAAGCTCTCGATACGCTGCCGGACCTCATGCTCCTTCATGGCTTAGGGACATTGTACGGCTTTTCGATTGTGTCGGGTACACAATCGACGGCCGCTCGCAACTACGCAATTTCACCCGGTCCGTCAAACCGTTCGACTAGACGCGCGCGGAGCGACTACTGATCCGCGTATCGTCTGGCTGCCGCTAGGTCCCGACGAAGTTCCTCGGCATTCCGGCGCGGGCCGTAGCCGGGCGTGTCGCGTTGAATGCGCCATCCTTCTTTAAGCGGGCCAGCGTCCACGACGTCGAACCCGAATTGATCGATGAGACGGCTGACAGTGGCCTTCGCCCCGTGGTCATCTCCGGCGATGACCAGGGCACGGCGGTTTTTGCTGCCTGCAGCCTGCCCGTGGGTGGTGAGCTCGGCGGCGTAGATATGATTGAAGGCTTTGACCACCTTGGAAGTCGGCAGGTGCGCCTGCAAAAGCTCTGCAGTGGTCGTGGACTCGTTGTCGAGCTCGGGGATGTGGCCGTCCCGCTGCGGGTAATAGTTGTTGGTGTCGATCACGACCTTTCCGGCCAGCGGCTCGACCGGAATGGCCCGATAGTTCTTCAGCGGTACGGTGACCACGACGATCTCTCCCGCCGCCCCTGCCTCTGCGGCGGTTGCGGCGCGGGCCTCCGGCCCCAATTCCGCGACCAAGCCCGACAGGGTCTCAGGCCCACGCGAGTTGCTGATCACGACCTGATAGCCGTGCTTAACCGCCAGACGAGCGATCTGGCTGCCAATCTTTCCTGCACCGATGATCCCGATGGTTGCCATGCGGCTCAGGTTACCACCCGTCCGCGGCTCGGCAAGGCGACGCAAACACGTAGCGACTACGCTAGATCACTCTGCAACTTCTGTGATGGTGGGCGGGCCGAAGCGCGGGGCCAGAGCGAGCGTGAAACCTCGGTGGTCGCCCGGTGATCTGGCAGCGGAGGCACCCGGGTGAGGACCGAAGTATCGCCTGCGGGTGCGCAGACGCGCTGATAGTGGTCTTGGCGGCGTTATGCGCAAGCGAAACAAGCACGAAACCGTGCGCGGGCGGCTTTCGGGGCTATTCGTAGAGTTCTGCGCTCGCGAGAATACCCCCGTTGTCATCGACTCCGCCAGCGATGAGCACCCTCCCGCTGGACAACAACGCCGCCGTGTGCCACAGCCTTGCCACAGCCATGCTGCCGGTGGACGTGAATGTCCCGACGCTTGGGTCGAACAACTCCGCGGCGCTCAGCGCGAACTTCTCCGCGTGCTCGCTGGGCGGAGCGCCGATATCGAAGCTTGAGCCGCCGGCGATGAGCACCATGCCGTTGGGCAACAAGGTCGCCGTGTGCTCGTACCGTGCCGCGGTCATGCTGCCGGTTGCTGAAAATGTCTCGGCTGCTGGGTCGTATAGGTCCGCGGCGCTTATCACCGTCCCAAATCCCCTGGGGTGTCCGCCGGCGATGAGCACCATCCCGCTTGGGAGCAAGGTCGTCGTGTGCGCGTACCTTGCCGTGGTCATGCTGCCGGTTGCTGAAAATGTTCCGGCTGCTGGGTCGTATAGCTCCGTGCTGGCGAGAACAGTCCTGCTGACATCGAGCCCACCGGTGACAAGCGCCATCCCGTTTGACAACAAGGTCGCCGTGGGCAGGTACCGTGCTGTAGTCATGCTGCCGGTTGCGGAAAATGTTCCGGCAGCTGGGTCGTATAGCTCCGCAGCGTTCGTCATAATCGCGTTTCCAATCTCTCCGCCGGCGATGAGCACCTTCCCGTTTGACAACAAGGTCGCCGTGTGGGCTTGCCTTGCTACGATCATGGCGCCCGTTGCTGAAAATGTCCCAATCAGTGGGTCGTATAGCTCCGCGCTCGCGAGATACGCGCTGCCATCGTATCCGCCGGCAAAAAGTACCATCCCATTGGACAACAACGTCGCCGTGTGCGCGTTCCTTGCCGTGGTCATGCTGCCGGTGCTCGTGAATATCGCGGCTCCCGGGTCGTAGAGCTCCGCGCTTGCGAGCAACCCAGACTCATTGATTCCGCCGGCGATGAGCACCTTCCCATTGGGCAACAAGGTTGCCGTATGCTCGTACCTCGCCATCGTCATGCTGCCTGAGCCCGTGAAAGTATTGATCGCGGGGGTCGCGGCGGCATCCCCGGAGCCGGTGGTTCCTCCGGCGCCAGTCGTGCCACCTGTGGCAGTCGTGCCGCCAGTTCCCGTGGCGCCAGCTATCACGCCTGCATCTGCCCCTCCCGCGCCAACCGTGCCTCCGCTACCAGGCGCGCCATCGGATACGCCGTCCTTGGTGCTAGGGCTCGAGCCACAGGCCGCGAGGACTGTGACCATGAAGCCAACCATGACGATTCGATTTCGCATCAGAAGCCTCCTCAAAACAAAGTCTCCGCCACGCCCGGTCCAACCATCAGTTCGACCGTAGCAATGCTACAACCACCCTCGCACTCTTGCTCGGAGGATCTCTGCGCCCGTCCGAACGTGAACACGCACGTAGCAAAAGGAGCCATGGGCGCGTGCACGGAACGAAGTTTCATTTGCTCGCGTTCACGCAGATGAGCGTGTTCCGGGATCTCACGCCGCTTGAGCTAACCACGCTGGCGATTTCTCAGGAGCCGATGCCGGGGCTGTCCTTCTTCCTGCCGTCCCCCCCGCATTCCTACCTGGTGTTCACGAGCGAAGAATAGAAATCACGGCGCCAAACGGACGATTTTGTCGCTGTGCTTTGCAAGTCCAAAGTCGGCGCCTCCGCAAAGGTACGCCGCGGAGAATGCGGGAACCCAGACGCCAACCCGTCCTGTCACGGGAACCGGCAATGTCAGGGGAAGCGTGGTGGCCACGCGGGTAGAGGGATCGAAACGCACGATGGAAGAGTAACCGGAGTAGGCAGATGCCCCGCCGGGCAGGTAGAATTGCGTGCCATCATAGAAAGCAGGGCTTGACCACTCTGCATACGGGAGGTGGCCGACCAGGGTTGCCCGACCCGTGGACGGATCAAAGAGCTGGATTGCGTCCGACGGGCCGTTGCTGGCACCGCCAAGTATCCATGCCTTGCTGCCGTCCCAGAACGCGCTGGAAGCCTGGGCGCCAACTGGCAACGTCGCGTTCAAGGTTGAGAGAATGTCGGTTGCCGGGTCGTAACTCAAGATCTGGTGCGAATCAGTGCCAGTGAAGCCTCCGAATAGATAGATTATCGAACCCGTCCATACGGCTGCCATGCTGTACGAGGCGACGGGCAATTGCGACGCAATGATCGTCACCGTGTGCGTGCCGGGCTCGTAGCGCACGACCTGGCGGAGAAAGCTGTTGATGTTGCGTCCGCCAAACAAGTAGGCCGCCTTTCCAGTCCAAACCACGGCCGCCGCCTGCGTGGGCGCGGGAAGCTTTTCAGGCAAGATCGAAACGATGTTGGAATCCGGGTCGAAGCGGACGATCTGGGAAAGGAAGACGCCCTGGCTGTCCAGGCCGCCTACGACAAAGACTGACTTCCCGTCCGAGAACACGGACGGCTCGTGGCGTGGAGAGGGCAGGACCGGATCGAGGAGGGTCGCGCTGCCAATGCCGGCACAGGTACAGGTATTGGCGACACCGACATCACGTCCGCTGGTGTGAGAGCAGGCAGCGAGCGAAACACACAGAAGGATCTCCAACAACTCGATCTTCGGCCGAAAGCACATTCAGATATTATTGCACGGAATCGCTGGACAGAGGCTGGACGAAGACCGGCGCGGTGACAAAGGCAGTCTGGGGTGTCTGCTGGAATTCCCTTGCCGTGCGCGCGCAGGAAGTCACCAGGACGGGCATCTACATATAGGTCGTCAGCAACATCAACGCGCGAAGGACTACCGGCTCTCATCGGCCTTGCCGGTCATGGGCACGAAGCGCACGGGGATCACGCTTCGTTCGGAGAAGCCCACGGCCGTCCGGGTGATCACCTCCAGCACCTGGTCGAATCTGCCCACGGGCAAGACCAGTCGACCGCCGACCTTGAGCTGCTGCTTCAGGGGCTCCGGCACGCGGGGAGGCGCGGCGGTCACGATGATGGCGTCGAAGGGCGCGGTTTCGGGCCAGCCCAGATAGCCATCGCCGACGCGGGCCTTCACCTGCCCGTACCCTAGTCGCGCCAGGATGTCGACCGCGCGTTCGCTCAGCGGAGCCAGGATCTCGATCGAGTAGACATCCGCGCCAAGCTCGGCAAGCACTGCGGCCTGGTAGCCCGAGCCGGTGCCGATCTCAAGCACGCGGCTGCCACGCCCCACCGCTGCTAGCTCGGTCATGAGGGCCACGATGTAGGGCTGGCTGATGGTTTGGCCCAGGCCGATGGGCACCGGCCGATCGTCATAGGCGAGGAGCCGCACGCTTTCGGGCATGAATTCGTGTCGCGGAACCTTGCGCATGGCTGCGAGCACGGCTGCGTTCTTCACCCTACGCGCCGCGATCTGCTCCCGCACCATCCTCTCGCGCGCCATCAGGCTGGCGTCGCCCGCTGGCACGCTCGCATCCCCGCCGGGGTGGGAAACCTCGGCCCGGCCGTGGGGTGGCGCGACCGCGCAGGCGATCCAGGTCAGCACGCTCACGGCCCGCCTGGCTCCGCGCAGGAAAAACCCGGCATGCTTCCTGTCCGGGGTGGTGGCTACGGACTCATGTCCTCGCGACCGCAGTTCTCTGGCGGATCTCGGGATCGCGACGCTGCACCTCATCGGTGTCCACCTCCCATCCCGATACTCTGAAACTATGCTCTGCTGGTATCCACTTTGTTGATGGCCAAGACGCCGCCAAGAATAGGTGCTGAGTCAGTTCTCGAAGATGAAGTTCGGCCCCAGGTCGTAGTTCAGGGCCGACAGGCCGTTGGCCGCGATGGTGAAGGACCAGTCGGGCTCAACCATGGTACTCGTCATGGTCAGGCCGCCGGGACCGTAGCCAGCCATCGCGAGGTAGTTGATCGCGGGATTCACGTCCGAGGCGACAAGCGCTGGGGAGGCGATGTAGTTGTTCGTGAGCGAAACCCAGACCACGGCATAGATGTCGGTCGTGTTCAAGGTGATGGGCGTCGAGAGGGCGGCATAGCGGTAGACCCCGGTCGCGGGATCGGAGGCACTCACGTTGACCGTGCCCAGCAGGGCATGGGTGGTCAGGTCGTACACTGCGAGTGGGACAGTGGCGAACTTCTCGGTGCCGTTGGGCAGGCCGCACAGGTTGGAATCATAGGCGCCGAGCTGGGTGATGGTGATTGCCCGGTCGGCCGTGAATTCGAAGCCTTCCAGGTAGCTGCCCTGGGTGTAGTTAAATCCCCCGACGCTCGCGTCCTTGGGCACTGTGAGGGCGACGTTGCCGCTCCCGGTTTGCACCACCGGTGTCGGCGTGCCGCCGCTTCCGCAGGCGGCCAGAAGCAGGGCCAGTGCCCCCGTTCCCAGGTGGAGGATAAGGGAAGAAGAATGGTTGCCAGCTTGGGTGCTCATGGTGACTCCTTGTTCGAGATGAATTAAGAATTCGTGCAGCAGCGCCGATAGGCCTCGCCGAGTTGCTCACCCGGCGGGGTCAAGAGCTGCCAATCCTTGGGCTGCAGTTGTTCATAGGGTGCGTAGAGCCCGTTGCTGCTGGTGTCAGTAGGCGTGCCGCTCGTCTGATCCACGCCGTAGTGCCCGCCGTAGATCACCGTCGCGCCCTGCCAGGCCTTGCTGTACCCGCCCGGGATCTGGTTGATATAGACCGTCTGCATGTCTTCGCCGAAGCGGTTGGGGTAGGTCGCCGAGACACTCTTCATCCCGTCGTCCTGCAAGAGAAGACCGACCAAGGCGAAGGGTTGCATGGGATCTCCGGGACACCTATCGACGTGATGAGTAGGCGAGAAGTCAACGGCCCGCCGCGTGGTGGGCTTGCATGGAGTGTTGTTCGGAAGATTCCCGCGCTACTTGACCAGGAGGGTTCATCGAGGAACTCATCAAGCTGGCGAAGGAGTTGGACGCCGCTGGCAAACGCGGAGCGTAATCGATTTAAGGGGGGGCTGGTGCATGGAAGCGGGAGGGACGGGACGAAAGAGATGCCGCAGCCTGGATGGGAACTCCCCTCCCGGCGGTGAACTCGGGACGCGACGGCTCTGTCCAAATTTCAATCAGTAGTGCCAGCCGCTTCACTGGAGGAAGGAGGTGGCGGTCTTTCACCGGGTGAGGATGTCAGTTTTTCACCGCGTCTCGAACTCCCCGCGAGCCAGCCTGCGGTGATGACTGGGTCCACCCCCAAAGGTGCGCCGGCACCGGATTTGCTTGGGTCGGAACCTGATGAAAAACCAGGAGCACCCGATGCGCTGGCCAGCCGCTGCAGCCGTGCGCCCAATGGCGGGTGTCGGATCGGTGCAGATGGCGCGTGGTCTGCCGGGCGCAGTTGTAGCCATCGCGGCCGTGCTCTTGGGCCCGTGCTACCCGGCCGTCGCCCGTGCGCAGACCCAGCTCCTGTCCGATGGCATCCCCGTCGTGGTCGAGGCGCATCTGGGCTGGAACGACCCTCTTGGCACCTACGGGCTGGCCCTGGTCTATGATCGCGGCGGGACATTCTCAGGGGGCCTTGGCGTGGGGCTCAACTCGTTGAAAGGAGACACCCTGCCGCCGCTGGGCCTGTTCGGCCGTGCGCGTCTGCTGCGCTGGGGCTGGGGCTCGCTCGGTGTCGGCGCCGCGCTGTCACGCGATCACTACTCCAGCGATCAAGGCGACGACGGAGTCTGGTACTGGAACCCTTCCTACCGGGCCACCGGTATGGCGGCTGCGGAGCTAGCCAACCGGCGCTGGTCGCTCCGCTTTGAAGCTGGTCTCGGCTATCTGCTCAACAGCTACTCCGAGTGCGGGCGCTCCTTCGCTTCGACAAGTTGCGAATCATCACCGGGGCGGCTGGTCCCCTCGCTGACCGCCACCGTCGGCTACCGCTTCGGCGTGACGGACGCCTATCTCGAGTCGACCGCTGGTGAGTTCACATACAAGTCTCCCAGCACGGCCGTCTGTCTGTCGGCTCTGTCGACGCTGGTGCCTGTGGTGGTCGGGGCGGCCATCCTCGGCTTTGCACACGACGACACTTTGGCGCTGGGAGGTCTCGTGAGCATGGGCTTGGGGGTCGGTCTTGGTCCCACCATCGGCTACGCCTATGCTGGCGAGAACCTGCGCGGCTGGGGCATGGGCCTATTGCGGGTGGCTGGATTCGGAGTGGGCTCCGCTGCAATTTTCTCTGCCGCGATCTCGAGTAGCTGTGACGACTGCACTCATTCTTCAAGCGAAAGTGAGGAGGAGATGTTGGGGGTGGTCTTAATCGGTGCGGCCCTCGTTTCGGCGGTGTATGACGTCGTCACCGCGCCCAACGCCGCCCGACGCGCCAACGCTCGGCACGGCCTGACCAACCTGAGCCTGGCACCCATGGCCATCCCCGCTCGAGCGTCCACCAGCCCTGGCCTGTCCTTGATCGGACAATTCTAACGAGGTGACCGGACAGATGCCGCCGAACTCGGCCAGCATGCACTCGCCACAGCCCATGCACTTCTCTGTCCAGGTCGCCTGCTCTTCCAGGATGCCCATGAACTGCGTGTCCAGGGGGTTACGGGCATATCTTGACGCAGGTCGCGCAGGCGACGCAGCCTTGGGGATCGACCTTGGCCACCTGTCCCGCGATGTCGAGCTTGGCCCGCGAAAGCACGGTGGCGGCTCGTCCGGCCGCCCCTGCATGGCGCCAAACCGACGCGACGAGGACAGGTTTGGCGCCAGGAGTGGTTGCCGATCCCGGGGTAGGATGAGTACACTAGAAGCAAAGGGAATTACCATGGGACTGCCGGCCAAGACCGATGACCGTGAGGTGAATGAGCTGCGAGGGCGCCTGGCCGCTCTTCCGATTGCGAGACAAGCCCGTGTGCTGGAAGGTGTGCTCACCCCAGGGCTTCGTCTTCGCGTGTTGGCGGACCAGGTTCGGCGTCAGGTCGGCTCGCTCTCCGATGAGGAAGAGGCCGAAGCTGAGCGCAAGATCGACGAGGCCGTGAAAGAGGCTCGGCGGTCAAGCACCCGTGCTGGTTAGGGCAGTCCTCGATACCCAGGTCGTGCTGCGTGGCCTGCTCGGCATACGCCGCTCGGCGTGCGCCTTCGTGTTTGATGCCCTTGCCGAGGGCGCCTTCATCGCCGTGGCTTCTCCTCACATCCTCACCGAACTCGGATCGGTGCTGAGCCTGCCGAAGATTCGGGCACGCTATCATTTGACGGATGACCAAGTCGCGGAGTTTCTCGACTCGTACAACAGACAAGCCGAGATTGTTGCCGGCACTTTCCTGCTGCCGGAGCAGTTCCGGATCGCCGGGGGAGTTCCCGCTGCGCCAGTCGCACCCGCGGTCCCAGTGGAAGACATCCCGATCGTATCCGCGGCTCTCGAAGGCGGCGCGGACCACATTGTCACGGACGACAGCGGCCTGCTTGATGTGAAGACAATAGTCGTTTCGGGGTATGCGCCCGTGGATATGATCGCCCCGGGCCATTTCTCGAACACGTGCTTGGCCGAGGCTCTACAGGCGCCACCACCTGATCGGCAGCGTCTACACGGCGCTTCTTGGCGCCAAAGCCCCGTCAAGCTGACCAACGGCAACCCTCCGGCTTTTCCGCGGCGCCTCGCCAGGGCCGACGACTGTCATCGACGCGCAAACGTGGCATTTCTCACGTCGGTTGCCCCGTCGAGAAACACACAAGCCGACGCCCGGCATGTCCCCGTGGGTAAACCACCTTTCGCGCTTGGGTCATTCACCCTCCTTGCAGACTTACCAGGCTCGTGCTGGAGTCTACTCGTGGCGCCAAACGGAACGCAGTCTTCGAAGTTCAAGATCGGAAAGGTGGAAACCATCTCAGAAGGACTTGCTGCGATCAAAGGCAGCAAGGCATGTTTACCTTTCACGGTGGAAAGATTCTTGAAGGGCGCCAGGTGATTCTGTCCAGGCCACTGGAAGAGTTCTGCCAGCCAATTGCCCTCGCAGCCTTGATCGTGCCGGCTGCGGCGAAGAGAGCCTTGCTACAAGAGCTGCGCATGTCTGGCATCTACGAAGCCGTGCTTTTCCCAGAGATGGAGCACAGGGCACTTGAGATTCGCCAGCAGCGGGTGAAAGCCTACGTCAAGCCCGGCTAGACAGGATGTCTGAACGGATGCCACCCAAGGTTTACATAGAGACGAGCGTCGTTGGCTACCTGATGTCGCTCCCAAGTCGAGACATTGTCGTAGCCGCTCACCAACAGATCACTCACGCGTGGTGGGCCGCCAAAGCCAGATACGATCTTTTCGTTTCAGAGGCAGTCGTCGCCGAAGCAGGCGGCGGGGATCCTTCGGCCGCCGAGCGTCGGCTGTTGGCTTTGACAAACATACCCATTCTGACGATCACAGGCGAAGTTGGGGACTTGGCTGGCCGTTTTGTGGACGCGGGAGCCCTTCCGCGCAAGGCTTTCGTGGATGCCCTTCATGTCGCCGCCGCCGCCATTCACGGAATGGACTTTCTGCTAACCTGGAACTGCACCCACATCGCCAACGCGAACATCCGTGCTAGGCTTGAGTCGCTATGTCGCTTGCGCGGTCTGCAACCCCCGATGATTTGTACCCCGGAGGAACTGCTGGCGTGACCCCGGATCTCTCCGATCCCATCGTGGACGAGGTTCGTGCCATCCGGGAAGCCTATGCTGCGTCCCTCGACCACGACCCAGCGGCGATTCTCGCGGATTTGTGTTCGCGACAGGCTCAGCACCCGAAGCGTCTTGTGTCACTGGCCCCTAGGCCGGTGGACAAGTGAGGCCATCGCCCGACTTTGACGGGCGCCGCATTGCGTAATTGGGCAGATCCCAAGTGATCACGCGGACCTCAGCCCAATGACGCGATGATCGGCGTGTTACTAGGCGTTCGAGCCCGGCGCGGCTGCCTTGCCTGGCGCCACAGCCCAGCCACGAACCAAGACATTCTGGATTCTCGTGCGTGCAACTGCGACCGCCGCGAAATTGCTGAAGGAATTGCCCCTGTGCTGACTTTCCCCAAGGCCCAGAAGAGTCTTGAATGTCCTGAGCCGCAGCTGGGTTCCAGCTGAGCCCACGCGTCGGCCACACACGCCCACCATCCGCGGCCGAGAGAGCACCGTCCGCCACTCACCAGCCCGCGAATCTCCGCGCCCGCCGGCTCTAGATCCTATGCTCGGGCCGTACGATCTTCCGTGCGCCGCCGTGCCAGGCTTTGCTCCAGTCCTTGGGCGGATGAATCTTTTCCAGGCGATCGAGCTGGCCGATGGACTGCAGGCGCTTGAAAATGAGCTGCCAGGCGCAGGGCTTGTCCGCCGCCA
>Ga0224520_1000570_pt1 | contig 10945 bp, 9 predicted proteins | sample CFST25metaG_2_FD_180684 | JGI IMG/M metagenome (GOLD analysis project Ga0224520, IMG submission 180684) | Peat soil microbial communities from Stordalen Mire, Sweden - C.F.S.T-25 | ecosystem: Environmental > Terrestrial > Soil > Wetlands > Peat | place: Sweden: Norrbotten County, Stordalen Mire... | reverse complement strand
CCATTATAAAGATGGTAAAACAAAACTTGCCCTTGCGTTTCTAAATGAAAGAAATGATGCGAGTTATACTTTTTACCAGGATTATCCTGAAAAAAGGTTAAACATTGATCTTCCTATGATCAGGAAGGATGACATAATCCTTTGCGGTTCAATTTATTCTATTACGAGTGAATTAAGGAAGAAGTTCATAAATCTGATAACTAAAGCAAAAGAAAACGATGCAATTGTAATCTATGATCCTAATTTCAGACCTTCACATTCTTCTGATCTTGAAAAGCTTATGCCGATGATAATAGAGAATATGCAAGCTGCAAAGCTGGTGAGGGGTTCAAATGAGGATTTTATAAACATATTTGGAGCAAATACTCCCAATGAAGCATGGAACGTTGTAAGAAAATATTGTAACTGCCTTGTATATACTGCAAACTCTGAAGGAGTTTATGTGAGAACGATCAATTATTCAGGACAGTTTGGTGTAAAAGCCATTAAACCGCTAAGTACAATCGGAGCAGGAGATAATTTCAATGCAGGAATGATGGCAGCAATTTATTTGAATCAGATCACCTCCGGCAGGCTTGATAAAATGGGAAAAGAGGATTGGTCAAAAGTTATCTCAATGGGTGTTGAATTTGCTACCAATGTATGCCTTTCATATGAAAATTATATATCTCTGGAATTTGCTGAAGAATTGAAAAATAATTTTAAACTAAACTTCTCCCTTCTTTGAATTTCTGAACCCATCCACCAGCCCCCCGATAAATCGGGGCTGGCTTTCCCTTTTTTCCAAGGGAAGTGGAGTAATTGCCTGGTAGGCAATTTTAGCGAAGGAGCCAGCCTGAGCGAAGGGATTGGGTAGGGTTAAGAAATAATTTAAGAAATGTTACAGAGTTACACAGAGTAACACTTATATAGAAAATACACCCTCATTTGATGCGCACTTGCGAAATTATCTTAGCAATTAGTTGGTTAATAGTTGGAAGTTGAAAAAATGCTCTCTGATATATGAGAGAGTAATATTTGACCCTCTATTTTCATTTTTCCATTGTTATAACTTAAAACAGTCTGACCGGAATAAACCCGTCATATTCCATGCAACCTGGACCGTCAACCTCTCAAAGATAACATATTTGATAAGCATAAAAGCCACGCCATGGAAAACGACACTCTTGGTGGATATGCAATAATGTAGTTTAGGGTGTACTTTTTATAATATTTCTAAAGATAAAAATGTTGCTATCCGACTATGTTATTACTATAATAATATTACAGGAAAGGACTCCCACGCTGCAACTTTCTATCGTCCATTTTTGAAACCGGTAAGATTCTCAATAATTATTATAAAACAATCATAATAAGGTTGTTATCTGAATTTATTTTGACTATAATGATTAATGTGGAAGAGGTCTTTTTTGACTTCTCAAATCATTCATTGAAATGACTATTAATTACCATAAAATTTATAACACATAACCATGGAACAACAGGAACCAACACAAAGAGACTGGATCTACCTTTTACCCGGAGGAGAAGCAGCAGAAGACATGAAATCCGGGCGCATTATCCTTAGTGAGCAGTCAGGTCACAGTTTTAGCTCTGAATCATTCAGAAATTTATTTATTAAGAATGTCAAATAATTGGCATTGGAAGGTTGATATTCTACTGATATTCAACTATAATACAAATTGGAGAGTAAGACTCTTTTTTTCAGTCCTGGGGGCAATATTTCTGAGAAAGTATATATAAAGGTGGGTTTTAATACAAAAACTGCCCCCTGATATCAAATAAGTATTAACAGATTTAAGATTACACGAAAAATGAAACAGATTTTATTTAATTATGATACTGAGTATGCATCAGAATCAATGAGCTTTATTCCTTCAGGATATATTGATAAAAGCATTTGTGCATGTGGCATTACAACGGTTGCCCTAGAGAATAATAGGAACGTGGTACTTGCTGTGCCAACTATTACTCTTGCTTTGAATAAAGCTGACCAATATCCGAATGAAAGAAGTAATCACTCCATATTGCCAATTTGGGGAGATACAAGTACTTCAGAAATCCAGGATTATATTAAAAAAGCATCGATTAAAAAATTCATCTGTACTTATGACAGTCTCCCAAAGCTGGATTATCTTCTGCCTGACTGTCACCTGGTAATAGATGAATCGAATATACTTCTTCCTATAACCAAGCAGAGACCTGCGGTAGTCGACCGGCTACTGGATATAGCTTTACGGTATAAAGATACAGTCAGTTTTGTAAGTGCTACTCCTCTTCCGGTGGAATACCTTCCTTCATGGGTCAGTGATATCGACCAAATAAAAATTACCTGGAACAATATTGTGAAAGCAACTCCAATAATATGTGAAAGAACGTATCCATTCAGATCCTTATGTGAAGAATTTCTCTTTCCCCTCAATCGTACAGGAACCATGACTGTTTCAGGAAAAACCTTCAGCAAGGTGATCGTCTTCATGAATACCGTAAGCCAGATCACGAAAGTCATTAAGGACACCGGTCTGGATAAAGAAGATTGCGGTATAATATGTGGAGATAGCCTGAAAAATGATGTTAAAATCTCAGGTATTGAAAGATATAAATCTGGTCCGTTACCAAAATACCTGTTCTTAACCTCTTCCGGGTTCTGCGGAATAGACCTGGTGGATGAAGACGCAATGACTATCATCGTAAGCAACACCAGCAAGAACTGGCAAATGATTGATATGCTTACTAACCTTAAACAAGCGGTTTCCAGGCAAAGGAACAAGAGCAATCCTAACTATGGAAGTTATATTTATATCTACAATCAGTCTGTTTTCAGTGAGGATAAAGAGGAGCTTCTTCAGAGAATCGAGAATGTAAGGGAAAAGATTGCCCTTAACATTCCGCATTACGATGATCTTAAAAGAATGGGGAAAGAGACTGCCTTCATGTGCGATAATGACTTCAAAGCTTATTCCCTCTTCAAAGATGGCAGGTACATTCTAAATGAAGGTGCATTCAATGCTGATAAGTATTTTATCCTGCAGACGAGAAGACAATACGCGGAGGGATTTGATATAAGAGGTTGTATCGGAAATGGAGAAACAATAGGTTCTGTTTCCCTTCCAAAAAGCGTCAGGTACAAAGATTTGGTTGACTACTTCGAGGATAATAATGTTAAGGGAGAAATTGAATGGGGACCATATTCAACCAGGTATGAATGGATCAGACTCATTGAGGATTCGTTCAGATTTTATAAGAAAGTATGGAAAGATTTCACTTATGCAAAAAGCATGATAGACAATCATAATGACACCCATGAGCTGGTAAAGATGGATATTAAACGTCAATTCTCAGTTGGCAGTTCATATTCCAGAAACCAGGTTAAAGAAATCCTTAAAGAGATATACTGTAGCCATAAGATTGAAAGAATTCCCCAGCATTATGATCTTCAGGATGCCTTGATCATTAAAGAGAAGAAGATTAATGGAGAACGAATGGTTGAAATACTTGGAAAGAAGAAATAGTAGAATAATATCAATTTATGGTTTTTCTACCATCGTTTTATATAAGGATGAGAGTCCCGGTAGAAGTGAGACCACCTTATTTAGAATTTTGTTAATATATATTTATGTACATATATATATACTCGTATGAAATTAAGTTTTGTCATTAAGACTCCGGCCTATTTTTACATCCGGGAACGGGGAAATGACCATGTATGAATAAGCCCCCATTTTTCAGAATTTTTTCTGGGGGGGGGTAGCTTTTTTGTAATACATATTCACATTCGTGGAAGAGCCCACCCCTTATAATTTTATCCCAGCCGCCTCTCTCTGGGGAAAGCTATTTTTCTGGAATGAAAAGGGCATACCCCACACATCCTTTTATTTTTTTTATGGATATCAAAACCGATATTTTTTGATACCTAAGACTTTTTCTACTCAAGCAACAGACGCAGCTGATCATACTGTCTAATGTTCCGCTTGGGGAGAAATATTTACATAATATTAATTTAAACTGTTAAACATGGTACAGATTATCGGATTTGAAAAGAAACAAAGTAAGACAAATGAGTCTTATTCAGTATTAATCTTGCAAGGTGAACCTGAGATTATGATATCGAAAACATCAGTTCGACCCTACGTTTCTGTAAGAAAAACAACTATCCCTTGTTCTCTTGAGGAGAATCAGGCTCAGGCACTCATTGGTAAAGAATTACCTTGTTCAATGGAGCGCGTTTCGTGCGCCTCGTTCCAATTGACCCTGGCTACTGGGAAAAAAGTGAAAATAAGTTCAGCTTACCAGTTCATCCCCCCTGAGATGGATAGTAAAAAATAGGTAGCTCAGTAAGAAATTTCAATTTAAGAACCGCTTGGAGCTGGGTTGTTTAGGATCCGCTCCAGGCTCATTATTGATGACTATGAATACATATGAATTGAAAAGAGCTCTGCGAGACTTTAGACGTGTAAAAATTTATCACAAATATCTTTATCCAGGCAAGAGCCCAATACTAATATCAGATGCCTGCAGATTTCTCTTGGAGAATTGCGACTCAAGCTTTTTATTTGACTTAATACTCAAGAGTCAGGAGCTGAAGATCCTCAGAGACGTGCCTTTCAAAATCTTTAGATTAGAACAGTTGAGAAAGGATATGTCTTGGATTCTCACATGCTCCTTTGATTGTGAAAAGAAACCTATAATTGTAAAATCCATTCCTTTCAGTAAATTTCCTCTTCCAGAAATTACTATTTGGGTTATTCAAAATGTAGCTTTATTGCCAAAGGAACGGTGAGAAGAGTAATTCTTAAGCCTGGCAACGTGATTGTCGTAAATCCACAATTAGTAAGACGATGAAAACATTTTGCTTACCTGACTTTTTGAATGATTTTAAAGACTTCTCCTGGCTTTATGTGTCAGAATGACACTTATTATTGCCATTGTAAGATATTATCAGAATTCTCATAAAAATGCCCTTAAATCGGCAATTGCTTTAATAGGTTTCAGTCATTGATGAAAACCATTAGAATCACATCCATCTGAGGATAATTTCTTGGATGGATGTTTTTCTATTCCAATACCAGAGATTGAAGATTTACAGGGAAAGCGGAATGAGTCTTGCGCTGTTTCAGCCGCATGAAGAGTAAAACAATCAAGGGAATGTAGCTGAATTGCAAGCATCATGAAGAGTTCACGAGCCTGGCGCCATCCATCCTCATTCGACAATCGCGGCATTTACTAATGTAAAACCTCAAAACACGACAAGTTCAGGCTTTGTTATTGCATAAAACTTGCCTTTGTTTCTCAGTTCCTGCCGCTCAATTTGTCGGAAGATGGATGGATGCTCGCAAATCAGGCTCCGCTAAGATCTCATGATTAATTCATGGGATTATTTTGTTTTAAAACTATCAGCCTGGTCAGTCGACCGGGCTTTTTCATTTTTGTTAATCTCAAATTTATTACTATGAAAAATCAACAACAGACAACCGTGTCTCAGGTTCAGCTTATTTATAAGAATAAGGTGAAGGCATCAGATAGAAAGAAGATCACTTGCAGCAGGGATGCTCATAAGATTTTTATGGAAAACTGGAATCCGGAGACAATAGATTTCCTGGAGGAGTTCAAAATGTTACTCCTAAATAGGTCAAACGCAGTGCTGGGCATATTCCCTGTTTCAAAGGGAGGACTATCCGGAACTGTTACGGATGTAAGACTAATTTATCAAGCTGCAATTAAGGCAAATGCTTGTGGTACAATAATTTGCCATAATCATTCTTCAGGTACTATTAATCCAAGTCAATCGGATAATATGATAACGGAAAAGATAAAATCAGCTGGGAATTTATTAGACATTCAGCTTCTGGATCATCTTATCATAACCACTGAAGGTGATTACTATTCATTCGCTGATAATGGGACCCTATAATAAAGACAGAGATGGAAATACGTTGTAGACATTGTGGAGAGTATTTTTGTCCATGCGATGACACTTTCGATTTAATTTCAGAAGGATATATTTCTTCTGAAAGCATAAACACCTGTGATGATTGCTGGGATATGATCCAGCTTTGTGAATTTGACGATTCGGAACCGTTCTCGGATGGTGATCCTGGTTTGTAACTATAAATGTTGTTGAATGCCTCGGTATTATTATCTCTGAGGCATTCTTAAATATGTTTTGAATTCCAATTTCACTTATAAACTACTTATTATGAAGGCTTTATTTTTAATCTGTTTTATTATCTGAATCAGTTATTTTATTATAAATAATCTGTATAATAATGAAAACGAGAATAATAACTCTCCCTCTATGTGACAATGCTCTTTTAATCCCCGGCTGGAAGTATATGCACGCTTGCGTTGCACCCAGAAGCGGAAACGCTGGATATACCTGCGCAGCCATGGGGGTAATAAAAAGACACTAACTGATTGGTTTAGAGTCATTTGTGGAGCTCTTTTGGGATGCAAAATCTTTCGGAACTGGCTTAGAATGTTATTACAAGACCGTAAGTAAAGGAAAAACACTTATGGAAGCAAAGCAACTTTTCGGAATAAAGATGACCGAAATAATCTTGCTCAAATGATCCAGGAATACATCGAAAAGAATAAACAAACCACTTAAAGAAAATAAATTCCAGTCCCTTGGTCCCTTCTAAGGGAGATATTAATGCAGCGAGTTCCCCGCCTGATTTTGCCAGGTTTTTTTGTTCTGACAGATAGCCCCCGGGAGTTGATTTCTGATGGGAGACGATAAATTATTGTTCAACAACAGGTTAAAACATTAAAGTAATTCCCCAATCCAACTGCCGTTGAATTTTCTGACGTTATATCAAACCTACACAAAGTTAGTTTCTCCTGAGCCTTGCATTTTTCTTCAAGAATATCACTTTCATAAACACTCTTTAATGATTCCCTTACCCGAAAAGACCATCGAAAAAAATAATAAAATATAAGGTTCCAAGTGAGTTTAGCGTGGCAGCAGCTTATTTGCTTTTATTCTTTTCTGCATTCTTTATTTCAATTTTTTTCCGATAGTATACTTATCGTTCCAGATTTCATTTACAATGATATGTCCGACCTCATCGTTATAATGGACAGGGTCTAAAAAGCAATTTTTATTTTCAGTTATAGCATTATCATAATCATAATCCACTACTTCTGCATTTAAATTCTTCATAATAGTTTTGAATTTATTTTCCTCTTCTGATAAACCAAATTCGACAAGTCTGTTATGAAATTCTTTATTATGAGGAATAATAATAAAAGTGAGTTTGATATTGTTCTCTTTAGCAAAATTATCAAGTGCCAGCAGGTCATTTTCCAGTTTCTCTGAGAATTTATACTTGCCATACCATTGATAAGCTCTGGTTTCAATAATATATTTCCAAAATTCCTCTTTTGTCATATCTGGTTTTGAATCAATGCCTTTACCAGTAAAAACCGCTTTTATTAAATAATAACATACTTGTGCAACATTTTTATTATAAATGTATTTTAATGGATTTCCTATAATATCCTGTACGTTCTTGACCCTATCATTATATGCAAATTCATTGAACAGGCTGAAATTGATACCTATCACCACGTGTTTAAGCTTCTTCTCCTTATTGGCTAAATAGATTAAATCAAATATTTCATTGAGTTTTGCACTATATATTATTAGTTTTTTATATTCTTTACCTGAATACTTCTCTATTTCATCAAGGGGCAATGCTTCGGTTCGAGAATCACCTATTAAAATATTCTCAGTGGGATTATGGTGAAGATCTATGACTGTGTAGAGTAGTGGATTTACCTCAAATGCATTTACCTCTTTTAATTTATTGCTGATTAATGAGGATATGTCAAAATAGTTAAAAGGGTCTATCAAAACCACAAAAAATGCCCAAAGCACCAGAGGCAATCCCAAAAATACGATTTCTTTAATAAATCTTTTCATTTACCATTATCAGAATTGAAAATATATAAAATTAGCTGCTGCATTAGCCGTTCCAAAAAACAAAATAAAGACTAATAATAAATAGTAATAACTCCATTTAAAAAAAGGTCTTTTGCTGAGTAATTTATCGAGTGATCCATTTTTGTCCAAAAGCTCCATGCCAAGCATAAACAGAATAAAGAATATCAGTATAAATAAGTCTTTTGGCATTAAGCCTAATCCTCTGAATTTTGTAGAAAGCACAGATAAATTTGAATAGTCTTTAACATCGGAAAACATATTCTTAATAATAAAACCAGCATCAGGCAGAGAGTTAGCTCTGAAAAATATCCAGGTAAAACATACAATTGTAAATGTGAGCAAAATATTAAACCAGGTTTTTAAAATATTAAAAGCTTTATAAGCAGATTTAAATTTATTTTTTCTGAAAAGATGCTCAACAACCAGTATTAATCCATGCAGTCCCCCCCAAATTATAAATGTATAATTTGCGCCGTGCCACAAACCTGTTAACATCCATGTTATGGCACTTGCCGCGATATAAATAAATAAATCCTTCTTTAGAAGAATGACTCTTTCTCCTTTTGTCCTCCATGAAATAGAAAAGGCCGTAGGCAAAAAAACAAAATCTCTGAACCATGTGGTTAAAGAAATATGCCAGCGTTTCCAGAACTCCGTTAATGATGCTGAAAAATATGGTTTATTAAAATTATTCATCAGGTTAAATCCTAATAATTTACCTGTCCCGATGGCAATTTCAGAATAACCTGAGAAATCGCAATATATCTGAAAGGCAAAAAAAACTGTCGCAACTACCATTGGCAATCCAACATAGCCTGATGGATTGTCATAAATACGATTTACAAGAACAGCTGCGCTATCGGCAATAACCATTTTTTTGAAAAGTCCTGACAGAATCAGTTTTATTCCAAGTGAAGCATTATTATAATCAAAAACTCGCGGCTTATCGAACTGGGGTAACAAATTATTTGCCCGGTCAATTGGCCCTGCAAGAAGTTCCGGGAAAAAACTGACAAAATTTAAATATGTAAGAAGATTTTTTGTTGGCTCAATTTTCCCTTTGTAAACATCTATTGTATAGCCAAGAGTTTTAAAGGTATAAAAACTTATACCTATCGGCAGGATTATATTTAACCTTGAAATCTCTAAATGTTGTCCTAATAATGTAAAAGCATTTGAAAAACTTCCAACGAAAAAATTATAGTATTTAAAGAAACCAAGCATTCCCAGATTTACAAAAAGGCTTGTCAATAACAGAATCCTTCTGGTTTTCTGTTTACTTTCTTTTAACAATCCTAATCCGACAAAATAATCTGTAAATGAACTTATAAGTATCAGAAAAAGGAATCGCCAATCCCACCAACCATAGAAAAAATAACTGGCAAGTAATAGTAATACATTCTGTAATTTCAGATTTTTATTTACAACAAACCAGTAAAGTGTAAAAACTATTGGCAAAAAGATCGCAAATTCAATTGAGTTAAATAACATTACTGTTGATTAAATTAAAGTGAAGTAACAAAATAAAACAGAATTGCCATTTCAAAATAGAAGATCAACAATGCAAGTAGATTTCTCATTAATAGACGCTTCCCTGGTTAATGCATGATATCTATAGGTACCTATTCGTAACTATTTTATGTATTGATTTACCAGAGTAACTATATTATTGACACTATCGAAAGCCTCAGGTGTTGCTTTCATAGGGGGGATCCTAATTTTGAATTTATTTTCAAGAAAAACCAGTAATGAAACCATTGAAAAGGAATCGATATAACCACTTGAAATCAAGGGTGTATCATAGGTTATTTCTTTATCCGCATCTTCCATATACTCTTTGACAATATAATTTAAGATGAAATCTTTCCTTTCTTCCAAATTCATTTTTTCCATATAACTCTGATATAAAATATGAGGTATAATTATAATAAATCAATTTAATCATCTTCAAGAGTAGAAATATCGCCGATTTCCTCACCCCACTCTTTAGCATGAAGCAGTCTCCTCATTATCTTCCCACTTCTTGTTCTTGGTAGTTTATCCATATATTCTATTTCCTGAGGCATTGCCAGCGAAGATAATTTTTTCCTTATGAAATTCATTATTTCAAGTTTCATATCTGAACTGGGTGTGAATCCTGGTTTCAAAGTGATAAAGGCTTTTACCACCTCCATATTTACTTCATCTGGTTTTGCAACTACTGCTGATTCTGCTACTGCGGGATGTTCCAGGAGAGCCGATTCAACTTCAAAAGGACTAACCAGATGACCACCTGTATTAATAACATCATCATCCCTGCCAACAAACCAAAAATAACCATCCTTATCCACGCTTGCCTTATCGCCTGAAAGATACCATCCATTTACAAACTTCTCCCTATATTTCTCATCATTATTCCAATAGGTTCTCATCATTGCCGGCCATCCTGGTCTGAATGCAATATGTCCTGTCTTCCCTTCCCCTCTTAATAGTTCAAATGTACTTTGATCCAACACAACACCTGTTATTCCTGGGAAGGGTACACCCATAGACCCGGGCTTTATTTTCATCCCCGGGAGATTAGTTATCATGATTGACCCAGTTTCTGTCTGCCAGAACGTATCATGGAAGGGCTTTCCAAATATCCTTTCAGACCATATGACTGCTTCAGAGTTTAATGGCTCTCCAACACTGGCAAGATGTCGTAAACTTGAAAGATTATATCCTGCAACTAAATCATCGCCTGCTTTCATTAAAGACCTAATAGCAGTTGGAGATGAATACCAAATCGTAACCTTGTATTTCTCAATGAATTTATACCAGGATTGTGCTGAAAAACCTGAATCCAGAACACATTGGGTAATTCCCAGACTCCATGGACCTATAATTCCATAGGAAGTGCCAGTTACCCAACCAGGATCAGCAGTACACCAATAAATATCATTTTCCTGAAGATCAAGTACCCATTTGGTTGTAAGATATTGTGAAATAAGCGAATAATGAACATGTTTAACTCCTTTA
>Ga0224520_1000564_pt1 | contig 10980 bp, 7 predicted proteins | sample CFST25metaG_2_FD_180684 | JGI IMG/M metagenome (GOLD analysis project Ga0224520, IMG submission 180684) | Peat soil microbial communities from Stordalen Mire, Sweden - C.F.S.T-25 | ecosystem: Environmental > Terrestrial > Soil > Wetlands > Peat | place: Sweden: Norrbotten County, Stordalen Mire... | reverse complement strand
GGGGTGGCTCGGGCGGGGGGTCGATGTCGCTGACCGGCGCCTGCGCGAATCTGACCTGTTTGAACGATATGGCGAACCTGCTGACAAACTGCCAGCCCAGCGGAACCTGCACGCAACAGGCGTCGACGACGGGGACCGCTGCGTGCTACAGCAACGGCGTAAAGTTGCAGACTGGAGTGGACATGTCGACCTTCGCGACGACCATGACGGCCAAGAATGGCAGCTCCGTGTGCTATTCGATGGCGATCGCCGGTCTCCTTACCGCTTCGACGACGATTGTGTTCAAGAACCCCGCCGGGACGACCGTCGGGACAATTGCCGCAAACACCACTACCGGCGCCATGACGGTGACTTGCCCGGGGGGAACGGCGACCGTTGTCGACGACAGCTGTGGCAGCGGCCCAGGCGACCTCGCCACGACGTCAGAGAACGCCCTGAGCGGGGCGGGGTGCACCCAAGGCGCCTGCTCCTTCTAGTCCGGACCTACACGCAAGATGCAACGGCGAGGCGGGGTCACCCTCCTCGTCGTCTTTCTTACTCGATGCCCGCGAGCGGGCCACCTTTGGTGAAGAGACCGTCGACGCGGGCGGTGACCTTGGGATCCTCGACCAAGACCGGGGCGTGCTGCGGCTTGCGGCGGGCGTCGATCACGAGCGATCCCCGGCAGCCCCAGTGTTTGCTGACCGTGGCCGCCTCGATGCCGCCCACGTCCGCGGCTGGATTCGATCGTGAGAAGGTCACCCAGAGGAAGTTGTCCAGGCTGCGGCTGCAGAACTCGCTGTCATCGACGAGGACCACCAGCGGGAAGGCGCACAAGGGATCGCCGGCCCGGAAAGCCGCACAGAACGCGGCAAAGTCTGTTGCCATGCCCTCCGGGCCCGGCGTCCAGGCAGGCGCGCGCACCGCGAGTACACCGGGCAGGCACACGCGCGCTTCGGCAAAACCGTTGGGCAGGCGTAGGCCTGGCGACAGCTCCGTCGGAAGCGTGCGCCGCGGCTTCCCCACCGCGGCCACCACCAGCTTGGACCCTCGGTTTCGGCCCGTGCCCGAGTAGTCGAGTGTGTCGATGGTCGTCTGCGTCTGGAAATGAAGGTCGCGGCGCCAGTCCACCCGGGCCAGGACGTGCTGCAAGAAACCGCACACATCGCGCACCTCCAGCCGCGGATCGTCGTTGGCCGCTGCCATGAACAGGTACTTGGCCAAGGAGAGCTGGCCCTGTCCCAGGATGGCGTTGGCTTGGGTGAGCAGTTCCTGCGGCTCTTGGCGCTCTTCGAACGGCACGTAGCGCTCGCTGCCTAGGGCAAGCAGCAGCGGGTGCGTGCCGGCCGCATCCACCGCGTGCACCGCGTGCACGCCCGGAAGCACCGACGAAACCAGCGGGCCCGTGATCTCGTGAATGAGGGAGCCGAAAACACCGTCCTCCTGAGGCGGCCGGCCGACCACGGTGAAAGGCCAGATGGCGTCCCGGCGGTGGTAGATGCGGCGCACGCGCAGCACGGGAAAACTGTGTGCCAGGCTGTAATAGCCCAAGTGATCGCCGAACGGCCCCTCGGGCTTGCGTACGTCAGGATCCACATCTGCCAACAGGCAGAAGTCGGCGTCCACGTGCACAGGCAGAGGCCACCCTTTCTGCTCCGCCAGCCGCACACGTCTGCCGCCGAGCGCGCCCGCGAACGCCAGCTCGGACATGCCTTCGGGTAGCGGCATGACCGCGGCCAGGGTCATGGCCGGCGGGCCGCCAAGGTATACGTTCACGTGCAGGATCTCGTTGCGCCGGATGGCGGCTGCGTGGTGCACGCCGATGCCACGGTGGATCTGATAGTGCAAGCCCACCTCGCGATTCGGCTGGTACTGACCACCGGAAAGCTGGATGCGATACATGCCCAGGTTGCTGTGTGGAACTCCCGGTCGCTCTGGATCCTCGGTGTAGACTTGGGGCAGGGTTATGAAGGCCCCGCCGTCGTCGGGCCAACACCGAAGTTGCGGTAGATCGCCGACCTCGACCTGGCCGGCGAAGACCGGACCGCCCGCCACGCGCCGGGGCCGCGTACGCAGCAGGGTCAAGGGTACGCCCGCATAGCGCAGGGGGCTCTTCCAGGCCGCGCCCGGATCGGCCCGCAGCTCGATGAGGCGGCGGACCTTGTCCAAGCTATCGCGAAAAATGAAATGCGCGCGGTCCAGGGTCCCGAACAGGTTGCTGACCATGGCAAAGCGACAACCCTTGACCCGCGGGAAGTAGAGGGCAGGGCCTTGGGCGCGAAACACGCGGCGCTGGATCTCAGCCGCTTCTAGCTGCGCATCGACCTCGACGTCCACGCGGCGAAGCTGGCCCGTCCGCTCCAGGTCATCGACGCAGTCCTTGAGCGAGGCGTAGGCCATTCCGTCGGGGCTAGTTCATCCCGCAGCCGGGCCGGCCCCGACCTGAGCAGGAATCGCAAGCGCTGGGTTCGGGCATCGGCTGGCTGCGGCCGACGGCCACCACGGACAGGATGCGCTCCACGTCGGTGGACTCGCAGGCCGGGCAGGTGGGCACATCGGCCCCGAAGATCAGCTCTTCGAACTGCTTGGAACACTTGCGGCATACGTACTCGTAAAGCGGCACGACTTTCTCCTTTGCGACAAGCCTAGCACGCAGCAGGGAAAACCTCCTCTTGGTGGCTAGCACCGCATCCCGAAAGTCCGTAGCTGGTTGAGCGGCCGGTGCGACGGCGGCCGGTGCCGGTGGCCGGAGCCGGATCCGGCAGCCGGTCCCGGATTCGGAACCGGTTCCGGTCCCGGCCCCGGAACCGGTCAGTCCAGCGGCTCCTCGCATTCGGCACGAACCACGTCGTCCAAGCTCTCGCGGCGGGCGACCAGGGTGGCGCGGCCTGTATCCCACAGCACCTGCGGCACCCGGCCGAGCGACACGTAGTTCGAGCTCATGGCCGAGCCGTAAGCACCCGCGTCGTGAAGCACAAGCAGATCGCCCGGCTCGGGGCGCGGCAAGAAGCGCGGGACCAACAACTCGTTCGCGTCGCGCGTGAACACGTCGCCGCTTTCGCACAGCGGCCCGGCCACGACCAGCGGCTCAGGCGTTCGGCTGGCGCCCGCACCCACCACCGAAATATGATGGTACGAGCCGTACATGGCCGGCCGCACGAGGTCGCAAAACCCCGCGTCCACCATGACGAACTGGTGGCCCGGGCCCTTGGCGTTTGCATGTGTGCTCTTGACGTCCTGAACCCGGCACACGAGAGCGGCCATGCCCGCCACAGCGTAGCGGCCGGGCTCGATCTCGACGCGAATGGGGCGCCCGGCGGCCCGAGCGAAGCGACCGACCGCGTCCTCGAGCACAGGCCGGTACCAAGAAAGATCGTAGGCTTGCTGGCTGGGCTGGTAGGGGTGGGGGATGCCGCCGCCAAAGTTCACCGCATCCGCGTCGGGGAATGCGGGCAGGATCGCCTCGAAGAAGTCCACCAGCTTGCGCATGTTCTGGTCGAACTCGCGCGGCTGGGGGCCGGTGCCGATATGTGCGTGGAGAGCCACGATGGTCAGCCCGGCGGTAGCAGCGGCCTGCCGCAATTCCTCGAGGTCCTCGTGCCACACCCCGTGCTTGGAGGAAGGGCCGCCGGTATCGCAGGCCTCGACGTGGCCATGCCCGAAGCCCGGGTTTGCACGCACAGCCACGGGTCCGCGATAGCCGGCCGCTGCAAGCTGCCGGAGCATCCCGGGAGATCCCAAGTTGGGCAGAATGTGATGCTGCTGCAACACCTCCAGCGCGTTGTCGCGGAATACGTCGGCCGTGAGCATGATCCGGGGCGGGGCGATCCCGCCGGGAAAGCCAGCGCGCATCGCGCGCAGCACTTCGTTGCCGCTCACGGCGTCGATCCACAGACCCGCCTTGCATACAAGCTGCAGCACCTGCCGAAGCGAGTTCGCCTTCATCGCGTAACGCGCAACGACTTGCGGTCCCACAGCCAGGGCCTGCAGGCGGCGAAGGTTCCCGCGCAGAATCTCCGCGTCGAGGAGAAAGAAGGGTGTGCCCACGCGAGCTGCGAGCTGACTCAAGGGGTAGGTGTCGAGGTTCATCGGCCGTCCGAGTCTAGCCGAAAATCGTCGCCTCAGGGCTGACGCAGCGGGACCGAAAGACCCCCGTTGGAATCGTGTGCGACGAATTGATTAACTGGCGCAGCTCTCCTACACTTGCGGGTTGGAAGGACGCAACCGCGTCGACTCGGGCGAGCTTGCCCCGGCCGAGCCCGTCGCGGCAGATGCGGAACCCACTTTGGGCTCCGCATCCGGCGCCCGTCTCGACAGCGAGGCATACCTTGTCTGAGCATTTTCGACGAACCGACCCCCGATACGCACGGCGCCTGGAAGTAGAGGTCCTCGTCGGCGAAGACCGCCAGGTCGCCACCACCCGCAACATCTCACTGGGAGGTGTGTTCGTGGAGACCACGGCGCCGCTTCCCCTGCAGACAAGGCTGCAGATCCGCTTCCGCATTCCCACGCAGTCTGAGCCGATTGAGGTGGGTGGCGAGGTCCGGTGGGTTGAGCCCGGCGGGGGGGAGCAGCCTCCCGGCATGGGCATTCGCTTCCAGGGCCTGCGCGCCCGCGAAGTGTGGGCGCTCAATCGCTTCTTTCAAGGCTAGTGCGGAGCCAAGGGGCGTCGATCCGAAGGCGCTGGCGGATGCCCTGCGACGGATTCGTGGGGGGGAAACTTGATCTCGACGGGAGGCAGTCCCCGGCCCAGTCTTGCGTGATCCGCTGACCGGCACCCTACTGTCGTTGCACCCGTGCCGTGGTGAGAAAGTGATCCTCGACTTCAGTCCAGAAGCCGACCGCCCAGAATGATCCATCGTCCCTGGACAAGGCCAGCGCGATCGAGGCCGACCCGTCGGGCCGCGGGGTCATGCTGGCCTCGTGGAACGCGACCTGCCGGCCCACGAGCGGATCAATGGCCTTGTACAGGGCCTCCTTGAGCGAGAAATGCAGGATGACCGTTCGCTGGCGGTTTTCCTCCGGCACGCGCTCAAGCCGAGCCAGCTCATCCCGGGTGAGCACGCGCAGGCGCACGTCTGGGCGGGCCTGGGCGCGGGCCTCCCCTGCTGAAGCAAAGGCCGGCGGACTGGTTTCCAAGTCCACGCCAATCCTGGCGCCCGCCTCGCAGCGAGCCGCCAGCCCGACCGCCAGCGTGCGCTTGTGGCTGATGGAGCCGGCCAGGTCGGAGGGCAGCGCCGGCGCCCCGCGCCCGGTGGCCAGGATGGGGCCGGGCTCGACGCCAAGGTCGCGAAATGCTTCACGCAGGGCGAGCCGGCCGGCTATCCAGCTTGGGTGACGAGCTGGAGCCAGGGTTGACACAAACCTGCGCTCCTCGGGAACCAACGCCGCCAAGACCTCGTCGTTCACCTCTGCCGGCATGCGAACACCGACGCACCGGCCGTGTACCAGGTTCAGGCGGAACGCGATGTCAGCTCCCATCACACACGCTCGACCCCCCTATCGTAGCCTAGATTCGGTGCCAGCCAACGTTCCATTTCTTCAAGCCCCAAGCCCCGACGGCGGGCGTAGTCCCGCGCTTGCACCCGGTCGATGCGGCCCACATCGAAGTAGCGTGACAACGGATGGGCGAGATAGAGGCCGCACACGCTCGCTGCCGGGCTCATGGCAGAGCTCTCGGTCAGGGTGATGCCCACCTCGGGCGCCCGCAGGAGATCGAAGAGCGGCTGTTTCTCCGTGTGGTCCGGCCATGCGGGATAGCCCACGGCGGGCCGGATGCCGCGATACTTCTCTGCGATGAGGTCCTGGTTGCTGAGGTTCTCGTCGGCGCCGTAGCCCCATTCGCGGCGTACGCGCTGATGCAAGCACTCGGCAAACGCCTCGGCCAGCCGGTCGGCCAGGGCCTTGACCATGATGGCGCTGTAGTCGTCGCGCGCCTGCTCGAAGCGCTTGACCAGATCCAGGGCGCCCAGTCCCGCGGTGACAGCAAACGCGCCCACGTGGTCGGCCAGGCCCGCCGACGCGGGCGCCACGAAGTCAGCCAGGCAATAGTAAGGCCCGGAGCCCGACTGCTGGCGCAGCATGGGGAAGCGGCATAGCTCGCGGGTCCGACTTTCGTCCGAGAAGAGCACGATGGTGCTGTCCTCGCTGCAAGCCGGCCAGAAGCCGTAGGCCGCACACGCGGTGAGCGATTTCTCTTCCACGATCTGGGCCAGCAGCTTCTGGGCTGCGCCGAAGAGATCGCGAGCTGCAGCGCCATACTTGGGGTGCTCGAGGATCTGCGGGTACTTGCCTTTCAGTTCCCAAGCGGTGAAAAAGAACGTCCAATCGATGAAGCGCGCCAGCTCGTCGAGCGGTTGCCGCTCGATTGCGCGCCGGCCGATGAAAGCCGGGGCGGGCACATCCTCGGCACGCCACACGATGGCCGGCTGGCCTGCACTGGCCGCTGCATACGGGACAAGCGGACGTCGCTGCTTGTCGGCGTGGATTGCGCGCAGCTGCTCTTGCTCGGCGCGAGTCTTCCTGTCGAAAGCATCCTTCTGCGCGGCATCCAACAGCGCCGAAACCACACCCACGGCGCGAGAGGCATCGAGCACATGCACGGTGGGACCGCTGCGCTGGGGCGCAATCTTGACCGCGGTGTGCTCGCGATTGGTGGTGGCGCCACCGATGAGCAGGGGCTGGCTAAGGCCCCGGCGCTCCATCTCTTGCGCCACGTGCACCATCTCGTCGAGTGAGGGCGTGATCAGCCCGGAGAGGCCCACGATGTCGACCTTCTCCCGCACGGCAGCGTCCAGGATCTTCTCGCAGGGAACCATCACGCCCAGATCGATGACCTGGTAGTTGTTGCAGCCAAGCACGACGCTCACGATGTTCTTGCCGATGTCGTGCACGTCGCCCTTGACCGTGGCGACAAGCACGCGGCCGCGCGCCTGCACATCACCCTGTGCCTTTTCGGCCTCCATGAAGGGCTGCAGATAGGCCACCGCCGCTTTCATGGCGCGTGCGCTCTTGACCACCTGGGGCAGGAACATCTTGCCCGCGCCAAACAGATCGCCCACCACAGCCATGCCGGCCATGAGCGGGCCCGAGATGACGTCGAGCGGCCGTCCGAGCTGCTGTCGCGCCTCCTCGGTGTCCGCTTCGATGAAATCCACCACACCGTGGACCAGGGCGTACTCCAGACGCTTCTCTACGGACGCTTGCCGCCATGACAGGTCCTGGGTTCGCTTGCTGGCCGTGCCCTTCACTTGCCCGGCCAATTCCACCAGCCGTTCGGTGGCGTCGGGCCGACGGTTGAAGAGCACGTCCTCCACGCGCTCGCGTGTCTCGGCGGGGACGTCAGCGTACACGCCCAGCTGGCCGGCGTTGACGATTCCCATGTCCAGCCCGGCAGCGATCGCGTGAAAGAGGAACACCGTGTGCATGGCCTCGCGAACGGCGTCGTTGCCGCGGAACGAGAACGACAGATTGGACACGCCGCCCGACAAGTGCACGCCCGGACAGGCCGCCTTGATGAGCGGAAGCGACTCGAGGAAGCTGCGCGCGTAGTCGTTGTGCTCCTCCAGGCCGGTGGCCACTGCCAGCACGTTGGGGTCGAAGATGATGTCTTCGGGAAAGAAGTCCGCCTGCTCGACCAGAAGTCGGTAGGCGCGCTGGCAGATTGCGACCCGGCGCGGGGTTGTCACCGCTTGCCCGGTCTCGTCGAAGGCCATCACCACCACGGCCGCGCCGTGGCGGCGGCAGACGCGCGCCCGGGCCAGGAACTCGGCCTCACCCTCCTTGAGGCTGATGGAATTGACGATGCCCTTGCCCTGCACGCACTTGAGGCCCGCCTCGATGACGGCGAAGTTGGAGCTGTCGATCATGATGGGCAGCCGCGCGATCTCGGGCTCGCTGGCCACCAGATTGAGAAACGCGGTCATGGCCGCGACGGAATCCAGCATGGCCTCGTCCATGTTGACGTCCAGGATGTTGGCGCCGCCGCGCACCTGGTCGAGCGCCACCGCGAGCGCGGCCGGGTAGTCGCCTGCCTTGATGAGGTTGGCGAACTTCTTCGAGCCGGCCACGTTGGTGCGCTCGCCGATCAAGATGAAGTTCGATTCGGGCCGGACGGTCAACGCGTCCAGCCCGGCCAGTCGCAAAGGCCGCGCGGTCTCTACCCGCCGGCGTCGCGGTGGTGCACCCTGCACAGCCTGCGCGATCGCGCGAATGTGGTCCGGGGTCGTGCCACAACATCCGCCCACGATGTTGACCAGACCCGCGCGCGCCAGCTCGCCCACCAATCCCGCCGTGTCCGCGGGCTGCTCGTCGTAGCCGCCAAAGGCATTGGGCAGCCCCGCGTTGGGGTAGCAGAGGATGTACGCGCCGGCCTGCCTGGCAAGCTCCTCGACATAGGGCCGCAACTGGTGCGCGCCGCCCCCGCAGTTGAGACCGACCGCCAGGGGGCGCGCGTGCTCGACGGAGGTGTAGAACGCCTCGATAGTCTGGCCCGACATGAGGCGGCCACTCTTGTCGGTGATGGTCCCCGACAGCATGACCGGTAGCCGCAGGTTCTTTTCGGCAAAGACCGCTTCGATGGCGCATAGGCACGCCTTGAGCGTGAGCGTGTCGAAAACGGTCTCGGCGAGCAGGATGTCGCAGCCGCCATCGACCAGGCCGCGCACCTGTTCTTGATAGGCGTCCTGCATTTCATCGAAAGTCACCGCACGAAAGCCCGGCTCATTCACTCGCGGCGACAGGGACAATGTCTTGTTGGTGGGGCCCATGGCTCCGGCCACCAGGCGCGGCTTTTCAGGCGTTCGGGCCGCAAATGTGTCAGCCGCCCCCCGTGCCAGGCGCGCCCCGGCCAGGTTCAGGTCATAGACGGCCGATTCCAGTCGGTAGTCAGCCTGAGCGATGCGCGTGCTGTTGAAGGTGTTGGTCTCGATGATGTCAGCGCCCGCGTCCAGATACTGGGCGTGAATGTCGGCCACCACGTCGGGCCGGGTCAGTGCCAGAACATCGTTGTCACCCCGCAGATCATGCCCGTGCGAGGCGAAGCGCTGGCCGCGAAAGTCTGCCTCGCTGAGGCCGCGGCGCTGGATCATGGTGCCCATGGCGCCGTCAAGGACCAGGACGCGCTCGTCGAGCGCGCGGAGGAGGTGTTGAATGCGGTCTTCGCGGGTCATGAGGGCCCCTCCTTCTCAGCAGACGATCCGGTCTCGGTTGTCGGCTTGCGCACGTCCGTCCGGCTCGAAGCCTTGCGCGCGAAAGCGCTCACTACGGCGAAATGGGGCGGTCGTTTCTCTCGCGAGGTCACCTCGCAGCGGTCCACCAGGAGCCCGGCGTCGGTCAGCCAGTCCCGCAGCACCTGCGGCCGAAAGCCTGCGTGGACATGGCCATAGCCCGCGGTCACCTTCCTCTGCTCATGGGCTGCCAGCGTGGTCACGACCAGATCGCCACCCGGCCGCAGCACGCGCCCAGCTTCGGTCAGTGCCCGCGCTGGCTCGTTCGCGTAGGTCAGCAGGTTGAGGAGCAGCACCTGGTCGAAGCTCGCGTCAGGAAAACGTAGGGTGTGGATGTCACCCAGCACAAACTCCACGTTGGCCAGCCCCTGCAGCCGCTTGCGACAAGCCTGCAGCACCTTCGGGCTGATGTCCAGGCAGGTCACGCGCTGGCTGTGCGGAGCTAGGAGGGCGGCGATGGCCCCGTCGCCCGAGCCGGCGTCGAGCACCTCCCCCAGGTGAATGACGCCCAGCATGCCGATCGCCGTGGCTTCCCAGGTCCTGCCCGGCGAGTAGTGCCGCTCCATCTGGCCGGCCACTGTCTCGGGCCAGTTGGCGGTGCCCTGGCGTGCGCGCAGCACCGCCTGACAGCGTTCCTGATCGCTGCGCAAGAGCGGCTCTCTAAGTTCGCGGCCAAGCAACGCCCACAGCCTCTGTACGCTGGCCGGCATGCTGTCGTCGTTCATGGCGTAGTAGGCCAGCGCCCCGTCGCGCCGGTCGCGCAGCACGCCTGCATCGCGCAGCTTGCCCAGATGGGTCGACACCCGCGACTGGGGGAGCTGCGTAATCTGGGTAATCTCTGCAACCGTCAGCTCATTTCTCTCCAGCAACGAAGCCAGGCGCAAACGCGTCGAATCACCAAAAAGGCGAAGCAGATCAACCGATGATGCGATGTTTTCCATCCGGGAATCCTGATGTGAGGATTGCTAAGATCTGGGTCCTTGTCAAGCTGGCTCAAGCATTCCAATCTTGATGCCGATTAGGTGACCAGTGAAGTCTCGAACACCCGAGGGCGGAAAGGGCTTCATGGATCGCTTTGAGCTTAAGAGTGAGGCCGGCACGGGCGGGATGGGTACCGTGTATCAAGCAATCGACCGACAGACAGGGGCCGTGGTCGCGCTCAAGGTTCTTCACGTCCGGAACGCCACCGAAAGTGCCCGTTTTGACCAGGAGGCACGCCTCCTGGCGGAGCTGTCACATCCGGGTATCGTTCGCTACTTCGATCGAGGGATAGCGCCCCATGGATCGCCCTTCATCGCCATGGAGTGGCTTGAAGGAGAGACCTTGGAAGAGCGCCTGTCGCGTGGCTCGCTGGGACCTGCGGCTGTCACGCACCTGGCCTATCGCGTGCTGGACGCGCTGGCCGCTGCCCATGAGCGCGGCGTTGTCCACCGCGACATCAAGCCGAGCAACGTCTTTCTTGTGGGCTGGAAGCTTACCGACACGCGCATTCTCGATTTTGGCATCGCCCGCCGCGTGTTCGACCCAAGGCGATTTACGCGCAAGGGCTCGACGGTGGGGACGCCGCTTTACGCCGCGCCCGAGCAAGCCCGCGGCCGCCACGATGTGGATGGCCGGGCCGATATCTTCTCCCTGGGTTGCGTGTTGTACGAGGCGCTGACCGGTGAGCCGCCTTTTACCGGCGACAGCGCAGCCGACGTGATGCAGAAGGTGTGCACAGGCACGGTGGCACCGCTGTCGTCACGCCGATCGAACGTACCGCCCGAGTTGGAGG
>Ga0224520_1000559_pt1 | contig 11008 bp, 8 predicted proteins | sample CFST25metaG_2_FD_180684 | JGI IMG/M metagenome (GOLD analysis project Ga0224520, IMG submission 180684) | Peat soil microbial communities from Stordalen Mire, Sweden - C.F.S.T-25 | ecosystem: Environmental > Terrestrial > Soil > Wetlands > Peat | place: Sweden: Norrbotten County, Stordalen Mire... | reverse complement strand
ACCGAACGCGGTTGATGTCGGCGTGTTTAGTCCTGATGCGAGCCCAGACCTCGCGCGAAAGCAGCTCGGGCTTTCGCAAGCGGACTTCGTGATTTTTCACGCGAAGGCATTTGACCCGTTCAACGGTCAACTGTTTTTAGTCAAAGCACTTCCAAAGATCCTTATAGGAGCTCCGAATGCAAAACTTGTGCTGGCGGGCGCCGGGCCGCTGTTAGCCGACGTGCGGCACCTGTGCGTCACCCTCAACGTGTCTGATCACGTAATCTTTCCGGGGCGTGTTCCGCACCAACAGATTCCGCACTATCTCGCCGCGGCAGATGTGGTCGTAATCCCGTCGGTCCGAATCAATACTAACGAAGAGGGGTCGAGCAATTTCTTGCTTGAAGCAATGGCAATGCAGAAACCTGTTGTTGCGACCGACGTGGGTGGAAACGTGGACGCTATCGCGCACGGAGACACCGGCTTGCTTGTACCGGACAAGGATGCGCCCGCTATCGCTCACGCCGTTTTGCTTCTGCACGGCGATCACGCTTTGGCAGAGAGATTGAGCCACAATGCACGGGACTATGTAGTGAAACAACGCACGTGGGGTGAGAACGCAGAAACAATTCTTAAGGCATACACTCATCTTCTCGCTCGAGAGCACGCCCATTCGCGGTGAGAATGCCCCATCCGGCAAATTCAGTAGGCCATTACTGACTCGCGTGCCCTGAGATGTTGCGCGAGAAGGATGCGACTCGAGACGTTTTCGATGGAGAACGAGGACGGCCCGCCCCATGAATAACCACATACTAGGTGCACTGAGGCTACGCTACTTGGATCGTGGAAGGCAGTATCGTGAGATACGCCGGGCGGTGACTGAGGATGCCGTGCAGAGGACTCAAGAACGTCACATGAACGCCCTCCTCCTCCACGCATACCACAACGTGCCGTACTATCGTCACATCTTCAATGAGGTCGGACTTGTCCAAGACGGGGTCGTTGACTTGTCCAAGTTCGATCGTGTTCCTGTGCTCACCAAGGATGCGATACGGCAATTCAGGAAGGAACTCACCTCAAGGGACTATACCACGAGGCGGTGGTATTACAACACCAGCGGGGGGTCGACCGGAGAACCCGTCCGCTTCATCCAAGACCGCGAATTGCTGAAATGGGTTCGTGGCACTGAACACTACTACTTCAAGGACATGCTTGGAATTGCCGAGCCCACAGCAAGAATAGTGTGGCTCTGGGGATCTGAGAGGGACATATTCGAAAACACCGTTGGGACCAAAACCAGGCTCATCAACTGGGCAACTACTACAATGCAGTTGAATAGTTTCAAGATGGCAAAGGAGGACCTCGCGTGTTATATAGGCAAGATCAACGCCTACAAACCAGACATTGTAAGGGGCTATGCCCGATCACTGTTTGAGTTGTGTGAGTATGCACGAGGCCAAAACACCAGGCTCTACAGCCCAAAAATCGTTGTCAGCTCAGCGGAAACCCTGCGTGATGACATGCGCCACGTCATAGAGTCGCAATTCAGGACCAAGGTGTACGATTTTTATGGATCAAGGGAGACCCCCTGCCTGGCCGCAGAGTGCAAGAACGGTTCAATGCACGTCTTTAGCGTGAATCACCGTCTCGAAGTGTTGGATAACCATAACTGCGCGGTAGGGGCCGGAGAAAAGGGCAAGATCGTAGTGACGACTCTCCACAACTACTCAATGCCGCTCATCAGGTACGAAATCGGCGACACAGCAGTCCAATCCGATGGAGCGTGTTCTTGCGGAATTGCGCTTCCTATCTTGAAAAAAGTCAGTGGACGAATAAGCGATCATTTTGTCACAGAAAACGGGACGCTCATCCACGGGGAGTATTTCACTCGTTTGTTTTATTTTAAGGACTGCATAACGAAATTTCAAGTCATTCAAGAAGATTATCGGCAGATAAGGGTTCTTGTCGTTCTTAAAAACAGCTTAGGCGAGCTTGAAAAAAGGGACATTGAACGTAAGATACGTCTTGTTATGGGTGAGTGTACCGTTATTTGGGAGGTCGTCGATGCGATCCCTGTCACTTCGAGCGGCAAGTACTTGTTTGTCAAATCCTTGGTTAGGCACTAAGCACGATGATGAACGATTCAAGGTTGCGGGTGTCTTAATTGTGTTATATTTTGCTCACGCCCATAAAAAACGAAGCAGCCAATCTTCCGCAGCTTAAAGCTGCCGTACTCAAGCAAACCATGCTCCCGGTCGTTTGGGTTGTCACTGACAGCGGAAGCAGTGACGGAAGCTTCAATATAGCGGAGCATCTTTTTCGAGGCCACGAATGGATTCACGTCATTCACCAACGCGTTTTTCACGGGCAAGGATACGCAGATGAGAACATGTCTGCAGCAATTAACGAAGGCTATGAATGTGCAAAAAAGCTATGCGCAGACCGCCACGTGGACTACTCATACGTGGGAAAAACAGATGCCACTCCGATTCTTCAGCCGGACTACTTTGAAACTCTGCATAAAGAAATGGAAAAAGATCCGCAACTCGCTTTCACCTGCGGGATAGAACGACTGAAATACCGAGGAAAAACCAAGGAAGTGAAACCTTTCCGGAATTTGTCAAACGATGGATACAACGACATCCGTTTATATCGAAAGGAATTCCTTGACCAGATCGGCGGATATTCATTGACGCCGTCCCCGGACGCAGTCTCCATGGTAAAGGCTGCTAACAGGGGGTGGAAGTACGCGATTGTCGAGCAGACGTATTTCGTCAAACCACGGTTACAAGGCGCAAAAATTGGGGTGTGGGCGGGGAACAAAGCAAAAGGCACGAAGTTGTACAGGCTCGGGTACCACCCAATTCTGCTGTTGCTGCTCGCAATGGTCAACAGCATTAAGTTTCCCCCTCATTATCAAGCCGTACCCATGACTTTAGGGTATGTCTCGAGCGCGGTACGAAGGATCACGAGGGTAGACGATAAAGAAGTAAGAGAGTACTACGGAAGGGACAGACTGTATGAGCTGTTTTACAGACTTTTCGGGTCTTTTTAGCTTCAGACCAGATCGACGCAGAGCAAGTTAGAGCTCACACTACACCAGAATAACACGTACTTTACGCGCTTCTCAGACTTCTCGGACTATAGGTGGGGCTCTCTCGTAGGGGACCATATCGAGTGCACTTCATTTTGACGAAGACGTGTTTTGCATAGCGTTTCCCTGCGGTCGCGTGTCGGATCATCAGCTCTCAAAAAGACGCGAGCACTATAGTAGTATAGTCCGCGAATCGGGTGACGAACAGCCACTGAAGCACGCTGCGAGGATACTTACACCCATCCTTGTAGCGTTCGTTGTTTTCTTGCCGTGATGACCCAATCTTTACAATCACAGGTTGCGCCGTCAGAAACGGTTGACGAGAAAGCTTGCAATACGGTCGCGTCATTCAGTGTTTTGGAACACAGAGAAGGAAATCTAGGGCTAGATCCAGTGAAAGAAGCAGTCTGGAATAAGGAAATGATCTACACGATGGATTCCTTACGTGTAAGCTCCCCGCTCAAGTATTCTCAACGATAGGGAAAAGAAGGTAACGACTCTGGAGCGCGTGCGTTCGGGGCATCATTATGCGCAGTTCAAAGACTGAGCGAAAGACGTTTTGAGGCAGAAATTGTATGACCTCAGATCTCTGCCATTATTTGAAATCTGAGTCTACTCGCGGAATCATACGCTAAAAGAACACGTTTCCAACAACTGATAGAGCAAATAGCACGTTCTTGGCATAATCGGGACCTAGTCCGCGCGTAATACTCGCCGTTTTGACAGGAGATAGGAGGCAGCGATCAGATAAGCGAAGACGAGGGTGATTGCCGCACCTAGGATGCCGATCAGCGGAATCAGAAGCACGTCGAAAGCGATGAGCACAATGAGCGCGATAATGCTGCTGAGGGTGTTCACTTTGGCTCCCTGCGTACCTTCTGAAGCCATGAGCCAACTGAGAGATTGATAAAAAAAGCTCATAATTGCTGCAACGGTAAAAAAGAGTGCAGTTTCCCAGCTGAACGGATACAGGCGCCCATAAAGAAGGAACGCTATCCACTCCAGTAAAAGAAATGAGGGTAAGAATGCGGCAGCAACGTAGGGGGTCGCCTTTCGCACGTTACGCAAAATAGCCAGCTTATCGTCGCTCTTGGATGCATAGGGGAAGAAAGCTGCGTTAATGATGCTCCAAAGCATGACCGATACCGTTATAGAAGGCAGGAAATACGCGTTGTAAATTCCTACATCCGCGGTCGTCATAAATTTGTTAATGAGTATTCTGTCGATGCCCATGAAGCTGCCTGCGACCGCGCCGGGGAGGGCAATAAGAGCATAATGCATGATCGTTTTCGCCCACGATCTTTCAAATCGAAGCTTGATATAGCCCCTAAGGTAAATGACCACAATGAAGCCGATTACCGCGTAGGATAGGTAATACGAGTACGCCGCCGATTCCCACGATTTCATGTCGTAGAGTATGAATGTGAGAAAGGCAGCGAGTAGTACGACCGATTGAGCGGCAGCGAGAACTGCGTATGCTCTCATTTTGAAGAAGATTCTCAGAGAATCTGTCGTTAGCTGATAGAACGTAAAAATAACGGCGAGAACAAGAGCAAAAAAGAAAAGCTCTGGCGGTACTCCAAACAGCTGCGATAACGGCGCAGAAAAAAGTACGAAGATGCTGGTCGAGGCTACGGTCAACAGCGTTATTTGAATGTACGAGGTGGAGATTATGTTGACTTGTTTAGTACGATCTCGCGCGGCCGAGCCATATTTCATCATTGGTGTAATGCCTAACCCCATTGAGAGGCTGAGGATGACACACAGCGTTGTGATTAAGCCAAGAACACCATAATTGCTAGGTCCCAATATCCGCGCCGCAATGATGCTGAAGGCCAGCGTGAGCAGGGCTCCGAACAGCGTGCCAATCCCCACGTACGAAGTGCTTACGACAAACGCCCGCGCTTCGTTGCCCATCTTGTCCTTAAAAATTAGCTCGTACAGTGTACTGAGCAAACGGAAGCCAAGTTCCTTGAGTGGCATCACGGGCTAAACCTAGGTGGAACTAACCGCGAGTTTATTTATACGTTTCAGTTAGATTCGGTACACCCGCACGCATAATCTTTGCCTCTAAAGCCGATCCCTGAGCTATGTGCAGTTATGCGGATTGGATGTCACAACGTTCTTGATGTCAAGTTCCTACCCCCCGACAGACACAGAGCAGTACAGGCACGGCGGGCACGTTTGAAGGGTGCGTGCCCCATAGGATACCTCAATGCCTTCGCACCATTAAGCGGATTACCAGTCTAGGTCGCGCCACTTGTCGCTTATTCAAGAGCGCAATGTCGCGCGGCGAATCGCGCAACCTGTCTGTGACAAAAGCGAACGCATCACTCAGGCGGTCTGATGCCTGTAGCACTTTTTACAGTTCCGGTGCGGCGCTGCAACGCCTTGCGCTTGGCCACAGGTGCAAAACTCCATGGCGGCGAAGCGAAGGAAAAGCACCGTTCGTGTCGCACAAGCGAATGACAACAGGATAATTCAAAAGTCAGCGAGGTTAACCGACAGGTCAGAAGCTGCCAGCATTGTGCACTGCGCATTGTGTCAAAGACTGAACGTGAGTTGTGCGCATAAGTGACCAGAGCGTATCGTGCCGTAGGCTTAGTCGTCTGGCGTGCAAGTCATGGATTGCGAGCAGCTGAGCACTCAGCTCGAATTTTCCCCCATCATCTTGTGAGAAGGTCAGACCTTCGCGGAATTTATCAAATGATGGATACAATGATATCCGCCTGTATCGAAACCAATTCTTTGAGGAAATTGGTGGGTACCCGCTGACTCCGTCTCCTGCTGCAGTCTCCATGGTGAAGGCTGCTAACAAAGGTTGGAAGTGCACGATTGTCAAGCGGACGTATTTCGTCAAACAACGCTTGCAAGGCGCAAAAATTGGGGTGTGGGCCGGGAACAAAAGGAAAGGAGAGAAGATGTATCAGCTCGGGTACCACCCAATTCTAATGTTGCTGCTCGCAATGGTCAACAGCATTAAGCTCCCACCTCATTATCAAATCGTCCCCATGACCTTGGGTTACCTCCCGGGTGCGGTCAGAAAAGAAAAAAAGTAGAGGACGATGAAATAAGGGAACCATTTCTACTTCTAGAGGCTGCGTGCGGCATTGCGCCACGTTTTTGCGCCGTTCCAAGTAGCAAGCTATTTCTCTCACGTTCGAAAACGATGATACGTTTTATAGAAACAGATGCATGTCTCTTTGTCGCCCAGCATAAACAAGGAGGTGCGGAGGGCATTGGCCGTCTGTTACCCCGTGCAGCAAGTCTTCTGGGCGGAATTGCGTCGGGGACGCATACAGAATGATTACGTTCCAAACGCCCCCTCAATGCGCAATTCTACGGATATCGTGATACGCAACCAAACAAGCTGTGTGATAACGGAAAAGCAACGATTCAGTATACTCGAAACGAGTTAAGATGCGCATAGTCATGATGGGCCCTTGGCCGGATAAGGGTCGCGTGAGTGGGGGGGTGTCGAACACCATCCTGAACCTGGTCAGGGAAATGGGAAAATCAAAAGAACCCGAGGTTTACTTCGTATCATTCAGCCCCTCTGAGGGCAGGTTGTCCGAAGGATACGGGAAAATAGTCCTGAGAAGGCGACGACGGATCTACTATGCGCTCCCCTTCTTGGCAGTGTTGGACGTGTGGTTAGCAGTCAGAAAGCTCAAGCCAGACGTAATACACGTCCAAGGCGAGAATCTTAGCCCGTACTTAGTGTACGCCTTGTTTTTTGCTAGAAAAGAGAAAAAGGTTGTGACATTTCATTCTTGCGAGAGCAACGAGCTAGTCGCGCTAGGGCTGATCAAACGCACGTCTCTGCGTTACGCTCTCGAAAGATGGATTGAGAAGCAGATCGCTCAAAGAGCCGATCTGATTACCGCCGTAAGCTCGCCACTAGCCGCGCAAATCCGCCTGCTTGAAAAGGGAAAAGAGAAAACAATCGTTTTGCCAAACGGGGTCGATCCCGATGTGTTCCGTCCGGATATTAGTGGCGAATATGTAAGGAAGCGGCTCGGACTTTCAAAAACCGACTTCATGATCTTTCACGCCAAAGCATTCAACCCTTTTAACGGGCAAGCCTACTTGATAAAAGCACTTCCAGAAGTCCTTAGTGAAATTCCCGATGCGAAACTTGTACTTGCGGGGGATGGGCCATTGTTGCGTGAAGCACAAGCCATGGCTGCTGAACTCACGTTATCTGATACCGTACTCTTTCCGGGTCACGTTTCACACGTCCAGATTCCTTCTTATGTAGCAGCGGCGGACGTCGTCGTCGTGCCATCAATACGGATGCTTACTGTGGAAGAGGGATCAAGCAATCTCCTGTTGGAAGCTATGGCTGCGCAGAAACCTGTCGTCGCTACCGCCGTTGGTGGGAATCTCGACAGTATTACGCACGGAGAAAACGGCCTGCTTATACGAGACAAAGATCCGCACGCTATCGCAGAGTCCATTCTGGGCATATATCACGACCGAGCGTTGGCAGAAAAACTGGGCCGGAATGCTCGGGAGTATGTGAGCAACGAACGAACATGGGCGGCGATTGTCAAAAGGATCCGTGCGATATATGAACAGCTTATCTTTGAAGAGTAAAGGGTGCGCAGACCTTAGAACCCCCCGCTTTGCTATCATTAGAATAGCGCCCCAAGGCCTAAGTTGTGAGCAACGCAGTCTCCTTCCAGTATGAGTTCCGGAAGTTGTGAAGCGGCCGATACCGTCAGCAGTGCGATATGCTACTTGCAAATTGTCGAGCCTATGGTGACAACCATGTTGAGAGGGTTCATTCTAAAACGTTATTGTGGGCGAATCCATTGTATGCGGGGTGAGTCGCACAATCTTCACAGCCGCACGTCATCAAGGGCCTCGTGACAACGTTTATCTTCGCGAAATCAGAACGCACAGGTTTCGCAGTCGGGTGGCGCTGGCAAGCCAGTTCACTTCTTCGAATTACAGGATGAAAGTTTCATCCACATTTCGGATACAGTGAAGCGACCTCATCTTCCAGAAGACAGTGCCACCGAGAATCCGAACACCATCTAGAATCCATTCAACAGCGAGCTCAGGCGCAAATAGCCAATCTGTCAGAAACGGTTCAAGAACTCACGGAAAAGCTTGAATTACGCTCAGAGTCGGACATTATCCTCATTCTTGTCGTGGTAGCTGCCGCTATTGAAAGTATATTCGCACTTCCTATCGACACACCTTCACGCGTTCGATTGCAGCGACGCTTTCCTTGCTCGTTATTCCATGCCATCCCTTCACTGTGTGTAGAAAATATCGCAATAGTATATGTGTGGGATTATCCGTCTGGTTCTTAAATAAAATAAAGGATTGTAACCTGCTCACGAAAGCCATTTTTTTCTGCCATAAATGTCGATTCCAGTTTTCATAAAGAAAAGAGGCGTCTCTTGGACGCAGAATCTTATATAGGTGCGAACAAACGATACAAAGAGTAAAGAGCAGGTCGGATGTCCGCAAGAAGGGCTTTTTCGAATAACAAAATTCGAAGTGCGAACACCCATTCATTGCGATGAAGGCGCTGTGTTTTCAAGCTGGCGCTGTAAGATGGCGCAAAGGCAACGTTCAATCCGTTGGGTCGGACGTTTGCCGACCAAACGGCAAAGAAGAAGTGACGAGCAACAAATCATCCGAGGCAGTTGGGGGTATCGCCGCCCAAGTATGCGCCATTACGGTCGCGTTCAATAAACCAGAGGAGCTTTCGCGCCTGCTTCGCTCCTTACCAGCGACGAGTTTGAGCGGCTTGATAGTTGTGGATAATTCCGAATACCGCTACATAAAGGATAACCAATCAATCTTTCAGCAGTACTCCCAAGGCTACACGTTCGCTCGCTATATAGAAGTCGGGAGAAATATCGGCTCGGCTGGAGGCTTCGCTCTGGGTATGAAAACTGCTCACAGCAACGCTTTTGACTGGATATGGCTCCTCGATCAGGACGGAACTGTTGAAAGCGAATGTTTAGCCGTGCTCCTGCAATCTGCGCATCAGGCAGATATCCTTTGCCCGAAAATCGTCGCAATCCGCAATCCGCACTATGAACTGTCCTATTTGAGATCAGTCCAAAATGTCTGGGGGCGGATTATTCCCGTAGGTTCACAGGCAACAAACCAGAGTATCGACTTTTTTTCATCTCACGGTACTTTGATTTCGAGAAAAGTGCTTGATCGAGTCGGTTACTATGACTCTGAGAATTTCTTTGTGCGTGGAGAAGACTGGGATTACTCGTTTCGGGCAACGACCAATGGGATGGCTATCCTTTTAGTAGTTGATGCTGAAGTAAGACATCCGAACATCTTGCATCCGGTCGGCAAGATGTTTGGTTTGACTAAGCTCCAGGACAAGGTCCTTCCTCAATTTCTAGAGTGCATCAGCAATCAGCTACCATATGAACACAACTGTACACCTAAGGACCGTTCGTTGGCGGTCTTATCAAACGCCTATCTAAACACCAAGCGACTGAAAACGCAGCAGTTCTGGGCGGCGCTCTTTTTTTCCCTCTTTGTTGTCTCCTTGCGCAAAATAATCGGCTACGGGGGAGCATTTAGCTGGAAAAAGACGCTTAGGATGTACCGCGTCTGCGCAGCGTCTAAGCTTCACAAGAAATGGCTTTTTAGGTCGGTGCAAGAATCCTCTCAGTATGTTCGTCGATAACTGCTTCGGTCTCATTCGTCCTACTTGCTCTGCCTTACGGTAGCCGCGCCTGGTTCGCGCTCAATACGCGCCGTTTTGAGAGGAGGTAGACGGCCGCTATCAGGTAAGCGAAGACGAGTGTGATTGCCGCACCTAAAATACCAATCAGTGGAATCAAGACCACGTCGAAACCGACGAGCACAATGAGCGTAATCACGCTGCTGAGGGTATTCACTTTGGCCCCGCGCGTACCTTCAGACGACATGAGCCAGCTAAGAGCTTGATAAAAAAAGCCCATGGTTGCTGCAATGGCAAAAAAGAGTGCAATTTCCCAGCTGAAGGGATACTGGCGCCCATAAAAAAAGAAAACTATCCGCTGCAGTAAAAGGAATAACGGCAAGAACGACGCAGCAAGGTAAGGCGTCGCCTTTCTTATGTTACGCAGAAGGGCCAGCTTATCGTCGCTCTTTGATGCATATGGAAAAAAAGCGGCGTTAATGATGGTCCAAAGCATGACAGCTACCGTTATTGATGGCAGGAAATACGCGTTGTAAATTCCTACGTCTGCGGTCGTCATGAACTTGTTGATGAGTATCCGGTCGACGCCCATGAAGGTGGCTGCGACAGCTCCAGGGAAGATTATAAGACTATAACGCATGATTTTTTTCGCCCACGACCGCTCAAATCGGAGCTTTATATAGTCTCTAAGATAAATGACCGCTATGAAGCCGATTACCGCGTACGACAGATATAATGAGTACGCCGCCGATTCCCACGACTTCATGTCCTTGCTGATGAATGTGAGAAACGCAGCAAGCAGTACGACTGATTGAGCGGCAGTCAGAAGTGCATACGCTCTCATTTTGAAGAAGACTCTAGGGGAATCTAGCGTTAACTGATAGAATGTAGCAGCAACGGCGAGAAATAGAGCGAAAAAGAAAAGCTCTGGCGGTACTCCAAACAGCTGCGATAACGGCGCAGAAAAAAGTACGAAGATACACGTCGAGGCTGCAGTCAACAACGCTATTAGAATGTACGAAGCGGAGATGATGCTGACCTGTTTAATACGATCTGGCGCCCCCGAACCATATTTCATCATCGGAGTAACAGGCAATCCCATTGGGAGGGCTAGAATAGCGCCCACTGTCGTGACAAGGCCAAGAACACCATAATTGCTAGGTCCCAATATCCGCGCCGCAATGATGCTGAAGGCCAGCGTGAGCAGGGCTCCGAACAGCGTGCCAATCCCCACGTACGAAGTGCTTACGACAAACGCCCGC